>Ga0247741_1002077_pt1 | contig 11163 bp, 10 predicted proteins | sample UWRJL213509R2_FD_180945 | JGI IMG/M metagenome (GOLD analysis project Ga0247741, IMG submission 180945) | Plant litter microbial communities from Arlington Agricultural Research Station in Wisconsin, United States - UWRJ-L213-509R-2 | ecosystem: Environmental > Terrestrial > Plant litter >...
GAGCAGAGCTAATCACATGATTTCTTCAGATTTATAATCAGCCAAGAAGGGTCTATGATTTTGGAGAAAAAAATTTCCTATTTTGGTAATATATGGTACCAGTCCGGCCAGAGTCCGCCAGAGTCCGCCAGAGTCTGGCGGACTCTGGCGGACAGTCCGCCGGACTCCGCCGGACTCTGGCAGACTCTGGCCGGACTACGTGGGCCAGTGAAAATTATTGGGATGGGATGGGAATGGATGTCCCATATATCTAATGGCCTGCGAGGTATGTCGCGACGTGCCCCGCAACTCCGTCGTTAACTCACCCACCACCTCTCTTCAACGCGCGACAAATGGATGAAATCCGAGTCGCCAGTAACACCACCATTCAGTCGAGCCACAGCCGAAGAGGTGTCAACGTTGCATCACCATCCTATTCCACCTGTGCGCCTCAATCTGTGCTATAGATCACCACCGCCACGTTACAAAGTAAGATTGGGTAGTTAGATAGAGTAATGTATGCAGTATCATAAATGTAATACAATCACAATCAATAATATAGATATATAACTTCGAGACAATGTTCCCTAGGTATCGAAAGAACGGAGTTAGACTATAGATATGAAACAGGTACCAAACGCAATTAGACGAAGGAAATGTACTGAGTGAAAAGGACTACAGTTGAACCTGTCATAACCCATACTTTTCGGTGGACGGCCCAGGGTATGGGTTATCAGAGGCTATGGGTTTGGTGAGGTAGGATAAAAATAGATTCAAAAAATCGCAAAAAATCGCAATAAATCAGGAAATATATGTATGCAAGTTACTAACTCTATTATAGATCAAATGAATAGTAAAATTTATGCCCTACAGAAAAATTTGGTTATTACAGTAGTTTTCATGTCATTGGCATCGTCAAGGGAGAGTTGCCTGCTGAACAACCCATCCAGAACATGTTGTTCTTCAACTGTGTTTCCTTCATTGTCCAACCAATGTTCATCAGCTGACGAAATTGTTTCACTTCGAGATAGCTTCGCATTGAATTCTTCTCTGCAGTCCTTAATCTTCTTTGAGAATATAGCAAGACCGTTCTTGAGAATATCGAGTGCTTTTGGTGCCATGGGAGGAGGAGGATGGTTGAAATGTTAGTTTGTTCGCCTTCGAGCCCCTAAGCGACCCCAGCTGTGCATCCCAATAAAGGTGAATTCAATACTATTCGGGTTTGATTCGGGGACTAAGTCTATTATAGGGGCTAAACCTATGGGTTTTGGCCGAGGAGGGGTATGGGGTATGGGTTATAGCAGACCTATGGGGTTTTGCATGCAAATCCCCGCCCACCGAGTTGGTGGACCGGAAAAGGTATGGGATACAAGGGGTTATGGGTTATCAGGAGTATGTGTTATGACAGGTTCAACTGTAATGACACTGCCCATAAGATTCTGGGCTGATATATGAGAACAGAAACGAACAATAGGATAGCGAGAAGGCGGACCGATACTCACGAAAGTTTTCCCATTGTAAACCTTGATTTCTTGATCTCACTGTTTTCGATTGCGTTTTCAGGACGTCAGTTTCGTTTGGTAGGTAACCCGGAGCTCCTAGTCGTAGTAAGAACTGGTGCATGATAACGCACAAGCCATTAGAGTATTCGTTCCTGATTTTCAGGATGATTGGGTCCCTCCAGAGCTGCTGAAGAGTGAATAGCCTTTACCATCTCAGTGGGGAAGTAGGGGTAGTGACCTGTTTGTATATTTCTCGCAAGGTTCTGGACAGATTTCTTCATGTAGATCACAACCTGCTGCGTCGACTCCGAAATGTTCTTATACTTATTGAACATGATCGGTCAATCCTCGGTTAGCTTGTGCTCTTTGAAGCTGTCTTGATGGATAATCTTCATTTACTTCGCACTAATGATGTTAATAGATTTGAGCGCTTATCCAGCGCTTATTGGTTTACTTGATTATCTAATCGTAGGACCTGGAGGCATGCCAGCGACCAAGGGTGGGAATACCTTCGGCAGCGTTCGGCACATGTTTGTTGACTGGACTTACCGTGTGAAACTCAAGATCAATGACCCTCAAATCGACTTCGGCATTCCCCCTTCACCCTCTGATCGAGACCCTCTCAGAGGTGCAAACTGTTAGGACACAACAAGGTAATGTTGATATTCCCGTTTCTAGTATTCACGCTGACCACGCCATCTCAGAACTGGCCAACTCGACGACGACAAGCATGCATCCACACCAGGCCTCACACCAGGCCTCACACCAGGCCTCACACCAGGCCTCGCACCAACGCCACTTGGGAGCTGACTTCGGTCGCTCTCGCTGCTACACTGCTGACTTCAGTCGCAGCAGCTAGTCCAACCGCTTATCTGATCTGACTTCGGTCGATCGGCTGCCGTTGGGCGCTTTGTGGAGCTCCATTCGTGTGTCCGGTGACAGCTCCCCTTCTCTTCAACGTCGGCACGGCGCTGCCTCCAAATCTGCTTCAGGAACAGCTCAGGTGTGTATTAACAACACAACAAGATTCTTATCCGCTGTTTCTTTGTCAAGTACGCTGACGAATTCTTCTTAGAATGCCTTCTGATAGGCGCTTCTGCTGGATCTTCCCTTTGATCAAACCTCGCAACAAGCCCATAATACGTTCCTTGCCTGAGGAGTATCTCAGGTATGTTTTCCGAATACAATACGGCTCTTAATCTGTCGTTTCCTTCTACATTCCACTTACGATCTGACCTAGAACGCCTTTCTTTCGCATGTCTACCAATCTGGTGCTTCTGATTCATGCGGACAACACAGAAGCTCCACCTGTGTTACTCTTGGGATGTGACAGGAAAGCTGAGCTGCCTTGAGTCAATCGGCCGCCGTCAGTCGGGCGCTTGATAGGGTGCGATCTGTTGCCAGACCGGCAAATACATTTTACTGGACCATGTGAGCACGGTCTGATCTCCAGCCGGATACATGCGATTTAAATTGTTTGTAAATTTGGTTTAGCTCTGCCGCGGTTACCTGGTTGCTTCATTCAACATTGAAACTGCATGATCCTTCGAACGGCACGATCCTCAAATGGCGCGATCCTTAAAGGGCAGGATCCCTGAATGGCGTGATTGCTGAAACAGCGTGATCCTTCGAACGCCACACTTCCTTCATTCAGCAAGATTCCTCAGTATCGTATCTTGGTATCCAGCAAATTTGAGGCCTAGCAATAGTTAAGAGTCTTATTCAGGTCTCTGAAGATACATACACTGGTGCCGATTTCTCAGCGACAGCTTTTCTGATGTTTTCTTGGGTCAGGGATTCAACATTGGCGCTACTAAATGTCGGTGGTCAAGAGGGATACCGAATAGGGCCACTGCCCAATCTTCAGGTACGCTAATCTACTTGTCTATCATTTACCAGCTCCTGACTTAGAATATTAAGGATAAGCCCGACTGTTGGGTCTATCGCGATTTACTCCAACTAAACTAACTGATCCGAGAACGCCTTGGTAAGTCTCTTTTTTTTGGTTTGGGAAAACAAATTTCTGCAAGACTTATCTTGAATTGGTAATCTGGATTTTCAGGCATATATAAACGTGCAAAACGCGTTGCCCTTGGTATTTGCAACCTTTTGCCCACCATGAGCAGGAAACGCAAGATTGCAGACTCGAAAAACACTGCCCAAGTACGTACATACCAGCTTCGACAACTCTGCTCTCACACCTCTGCAGCCAACAGCCAAAAGGACGAGGGGACAGAAGAAGCACTCGGAGGACACCAGCGAACCCGACGACAACCGTAATTCTCCAGCTATTGATCCTCCTGTCATAAACAACGGTTGCAAAGTGAGTGTCTATCAGTTTCGATGAGCCTGCTCTAACCACTCTGCAGCCAACGGCCAGGAGAGCCATGCAAACGAAGAAACGAGACGAGAACGCAAGCACCACTGACAACGACCACGATTCTCAAGCTATCAATCCTCCAGCTGCAGCCAACGATCCCAAGGTGGGTATCTACCAGCTTCAACATGTCGACTCTGACATTTCCGCAGCCCAAAGCCAAGAGAGGGAGGCCAAAGAAGAAACAAGACGAGAACGCCGGCGAAGCCGATGAGAGTCATGCTCATCCAGCTGCTGCTCCTACTCAGGTAGGTTTCGTGTTTCATTATTCACAATTGCTGCCTAACTGCTCCCTCTAGGCTCGAGAGAGGTATGCAAGTCCTCACTTCTATTGGCCCATTCTCATAGGTGGTTTGGCAGCTGACTTCAGTCGCTGCTCGAGGATTGCTGACTTCGGTCGCAATCTTTGGACTTAGGTGCTGACTTCGGTCGCACTGGTTGGGCCATCATTCATGTAAATGGTCCACCATTAACATCGCTGACTGCTCTGTCTTCTAGCCAGTCCAAGTTAACTGGAACGTCAGAGTGCATAGATATTCGCTTCTCTTGATACCAATACAAACCCACCAAATTTTAGGATATCCAATCGTTGCCAGCTCCGATCGGGGAAACAGCTATATGTCGACGTGCCTGAGTGAGCTCTCAATCTTATTCGCTGTTCTTTAAATTGACGCTGTCAATAGCCGTAAGAGCAAAGCGAAGGTCCACGGAATTCTTCATACGGAGGACGGCGTCGTTGAATCGATGTGAGTTCATATCCATTTTAACTTTTATCTTGACTGACTCATATTTTTCCAAATGTAGTTCCACTCCTAGGCCTCGTCCACTGGTTCGCCCACGACCGTGTCCAAGCCCTGACCCCTGGGGGGGTTTCAATATCGCTTGGAATAGGGCACGCCCAGCACGCCAGGAAAAACGGACTACTGATTTTTTGCAGAGCCTGAAGGAGTCTTCTACGTCAGTGGCCGCATCTCCGCGTTCTAGCCCTGCGCCAGTATCTCCACCTTCGGTATCTGCACCAGCAACTCTGGCTTCTGCATTATCTGTACCTTCGGTACCAGCACAAGTGGCTCTGCCTTCTGCAAATGGTGAAGGTGACAAGGACGAGGATGAGGGAGATGATGAGGAAGAGGATACAGATCAACCATTCAGCCATGGCTCTGGCCGACGTAGAGCTACAATAACCCAGTCGATTCATGCCCGATTCAACCCAGGATCTCCGTCGTTTGTGAAGAACATTCGTTTGGCCATGGACATTGGCAAGAAACTGGATATTGATGCACCTGACGGCAACAAAGAGCCGTGTACACCACGCCGAGACTCTCCTAACCATACGGCTACCGTCGACGACACTCCCGAAGGTCTATGCTGGACACCCCCTTCTCTACACGCAAGCTCTCCGACACCTCCGCAAATCTGTTTCAAATTTCACAGGTGGTGGAGTGTCTACTGGGGGGATGCTTTGGAAGAAGGACGCCAAACTGCTGTTGACAGGGTCACGACGTGGCGCAGGTTTGACGAGACTGAGTGGAAGTCAGTTCCTAGTGGATATGTCGTTCTGCGCTTGGGCGATAAGCATGAACGAGATGGGATCCTTGCCAAATACCAGAATGCTGCATTTGCTGCGGCAGAACAGAGGAGGCATGAGCTCACCAGGGATTTTGCGAAAGAGGAGTTCACTAGAAGCAAGGAGGAGTCAAGGCTGGCAGCGTTAGCAGAGTCAGCAAGAGAGAAGGCTGAATTTGCAGAGGCGGCGAAGGAGGAGGCAGTGAAGAAGCAGTTGGAGTCGGCGCAGACCGAATCGGATCAGCCACAGTCTAAAGACACTGCAGCGCAGACAAAGAAGGCAGTGCCTCCGAAATTTCTTGGCCCTAGCTGTTCGATTTGACCAGCTGCTACGGCACCTGCAAAGTCAAAAGCACTGGAAGATAATCATCACAAAGACTACCAAACTCCATCTGAAAGCGACCCCTCCGGCAGCGATTTCTCAACATCTCATAAAGCACTGACCAGAAAGAGACCCCTTTCCTCGTCCGATGAAGATTCTTCAAGTGAAGATAGTGGCGAGAGCCCATCCACTCTGCGTTGTCGCCCTACCAAGCTGCCTAAACTGCAGTTGGTCCCCGCTACACCTGTACCACCGTCTCGTTCCGCCGTGGCTCGGTCGTCTCAATCCACGGGCGCAAGACGAAGTCATTCGACACCAGCACAGCCTGGGCGTCCTTCAGCAGAGCAGATGAAGTTCGTTGTGGACATACGTTCAACGTTCTATAACTCGGTGAAAGAAGGAGCAAGATTGTTCAATGCTAAAGAAGAGACGATCATAAAGCAGACGGGACTCGGAGGAATGGCGAAACTGCAGAAAAAGAAGTTGTTCAATCTTTACCAGGCCGTCATCAAGAATGAGCCAAGGGAAAATTCGAGTCCAGGTATGTGCTCTCACAGAAGTCAGCTTTCATTTGGAGATTCATTGTGCTACGTTAGGTACATGGTCCCAGAGTGCGCGCATCGACTACGAGAATAAGACCAAGGACCTATCTGATGAAGGCCGGGAGAAGTTTCGCCTCGAACTCATGGCCCAACTGGGAACGATCGTCAAGGAGGAGGTGAAGGGAGTTTCACCTGTCATGCGTATGAACCGCATTGAGAAGGTTATCAAACAGATGGTTAGTAGCACCTCAACAATTCATGGATGGACTCTGATGTTGACTGGAATAGATAACTGGTATTTCGCAAGATCACCCCGATTTGCAGCTATTCGTTATCAAGGTCTACACGGGCGACGATCCTTCAGCAAAGGCTCTAAACGGTGTACTGACCGGCACGCAACGAGGTCATGAAACCCTTCAGGACCTTCCACTCGACCTTACAAAATGTATAAGTTTCCTGTATGACCACTTTCGGTGAGGGATTTCGATAAGTACCATTATATGATTACTCATGGCTTTTAAGTGGAAAACTCCATGCCGATGAACTCAAGATGCTTTTTGATTCGAAAGCACCAGCTGTGAAGCCACCAGTAGATGCTGAGATGCGAGATGGGCCCAATGCAGAAGCACGCAAAAGTCCACCATGCACCTTCATACCTCTTCTCGAGGCCCGTAAACGAAGAATGAACAAAAAGACTGAGCCGGGTGATCTACAGGGATTTGTCCCACCCTACACAGAGTCCATTGAGGACCAATGGAGGGGTCGCCGTGTTGTAATGTCTTCGGTCATGAGGGACCTAGAGGCTCGACAAGGGCCTAATGAACGGGGGAACCATGTGCCGACAACGCGAAAGCATGTGGCTACCTGTTTGAAGATTGCGTTGAGTGAGTCCTCGTCTCTTACACATGTCAGATGATTGTTAACTTCGGGTAGACTCCTTTAGGCCTGCTTCGGATCCTGCAAAGCAATTTGCTTACAACCATTTCGTCAATCAAGCCGTCCTCTATCAGCTAAAGCTTGCCGGTTGGCCAGTGGCCGTTGGTACTGCACCAGGGAGTGGGTTCAATGCACAGATCAACCAGCGTGCTGTCTGGGACTCATTGGCGGGCGCCATTTGTAATGATGTGCTGGTTATGGAGGCATGGTCAGAGGGTGCATGATTTCTTTCTAATCTAATGTCTCGACTAAGTCTTTTGATACAGAGGAGAAGAAGTTAACGCCTGGAACAGTTGCCTATGGCGAGATTCCTTTGGTTGTTAGTACCCAGGGCCTTGTAATGGCCAAGGCAAAAGACTGCAAGGCGGTAGCGCAAATGTCACAACCAAAGGCCAAGAGTCATGACCAGCCCCAGGTTGAGGCTGATGTCTTCGACGAACATGGCAAATCTGATAACGACTCATGCCAGAGCATCAGGGACATTCAACGCAACTCCAAGACTGGTGGCAAACCTAAACAGACATACTCGACTGAAAACTTGAAAGTCTGTGAACCACCCATGCGCAATCCCTACAGGGTTGTTCAAACTGCCAGGACGAAGGACACTTTGGTCATGGATACGGATCTTGATGGTCTCACCGCATTCGATGAGAGTGATCTCCCCGAGATAGCTCTTGTCGATGACGCTACTTCCTATTCTACCCGGAAGGATGTACATCATGGCCAACAATACCATCCGGAAGATTGGCATTACCGGACGCATCATGAGGAGTCAGCTGTACAGTCCGCCACTCGTGTCCATTGGGATCAAAACATGAACATTCGGCAAGGCTCTGAGAGGCGCATGGAAACTCACGAGCACTACAAAGTCCCTCATCGAGGTGACTTGGGTGGGAATCAGTACCGTCAACTAGTCGTCGATATCCCTAAGAAGGCCAACCAGGTACTGCTGATGCCACGCACTGTACCTCCGCAGGCAAGACCAACTGGTGAATATGCTCTTCCCGTCTCAAAAGCACGTATTGTTACACCATCTTCACATACTCGTACTGGTCAGGGACCTGTCCAATCTTCGAATTCTTATGCACAACTTCAACTACAACCATCCACTCGTACTCTTCCACCAACACATCCAGCGAATAGAATTCCACCGCCAGGACAGAAGTTTACCAAGGGTAAAGAGAGGGCACGGGTCCATGCTGCCCAATCCAATTTCTCTTCACATGTTCGTCAAGAGCAGAATGAGCTGGTGCATCACCAACCATACGAGCATATCCAAACTCATCACTTTGTTGGCCAGCGGCCATCACAAGAGGGTCAGGCTGGCCCAAGTCGAGAGGTCTTTCTGACAAGGGAGGAGGAGTTGAGGTGTTCTCATGGTTTTTTGGAGGATGCCTATATGCATGCTGTCTACAAGAATGAGGAGGAAGAGAATTAAATGGTGTGTACTTTCGGGTCTGTCTCATTGATCATTTTATGCTTGTCTCGAATGGTCCTTTGCCCCAATCTATTTATTGCTACTTTTATTTCTATTCCCAAACATTGGTGTTCAACACACCATATCTCCCTTGATCCCTCTGTTGGCTTTGCAAATGGTGCTTCTTTTCACCCTCTTACTGCCCCTATGTCTTCTTAAAATCTTACCAACCATCTACCACTGTATTTATTTATTGCTATCTCTATACCCATTTGATTGTGGACATTTTATATCTTTCTTTTGAGTTGCTCAATATCTACACTCCTTTTATTTTGATCTTTTCATTTAGGCTTTCTTATTACCTACTCTTTTTAAAATTATCTCTACTTCTTTCATAGAGGATGCTACTGTGATGCTGACTCTGATTACACACTCATTTCTTGTTTTATTTACTCATCTATATCTCTGTAAATAACAAAATAAACTATATTGAACATTGTAATATATGAGTATGAGATTGCTTGATTTCAAATCTGACCTTCATTATCTAAAGCCTTCCTACCAGCCAAGGCCAATCACCTCTGCTACCATTATTGAAATCCAGGGTACAGGACTGATGACTATGCAAAAAGTTGGGGGACTTTGGCAAACAAGTGTCAGTACAATCGATGTAGCTACAATTATATACAGTATCTAGATTCTACATCTAAGTAGCATGTGTACACAAAACATTGGGTACATCCATTAGAGATATGTGCAGGTACCAAGCTCGCTATCAATAAATTCCAACAGTCATTATCTACAGTACACATACTCAAAGTCCTCTGTTGGAATAAACAAAGGAGATGATGGCAATATGTTTGACCTCAGTTGAGTGGGGAGGTACTCGGAGGCAAACAGATGAGTAACTATGTACAAATCCTGTGGTTATATACCCTACAAAGTATGCTACTACCTAAATCAGGATAACACATGGATTCCACCTGCTTATTGAAATCTGGGTGTGGGATCAACGAGGGGAGTGAGAAGTCGGGGGACTTTGTGGCAAACGAGTGCCGGTACATTCGATGTAGCTACAATTATATACTTTATCTACATCTAAGTAGCACATGTACACGAAATGTCGGGCGAGTCCATCAAAGATACGCACAGCTGCCGAGCTCGCTACTAATAAATTCCAACACCACTCGCATATTTCCCAAATTCCAATATCCTCATCTGAGGCAATTACATTAGTCGCCATCTGGTGCAGAAGTTACGAGTCTGAATGGAATGAGGAATTGCCCTTATAAGACAGCTGTTCAGCCATTGGAAGTAGCTGGCAACAGCTGGACGTGTGTGATGACATTGTATCTATTTGGTTATTGTCTGGATTGGGATATAGGTGCACTGCACGCTGGGCCACAAGCCTGCTGCAGGCAATTGAGTACATAGAGTGAGAGCTGCTGCAAAATGCATGGCATGTATGAGCCCTTGGTTTATCTGACGGTTTACCCAGTCTGAAACTGTAGGAGTTTTGTTGTGATAGTGTGTTACATTGAGCTGCAAGCACCAGGTGCATAAAGAACAAGTCCTATAAATAGGACTCATAATACATGCTATTTGGATGTAGATAGTATATATATCATAGCTACATTATTTGTACTGGTACTTGTTTGCTACAAAGTCCCCTGACTTGAGGTGAGGGCCATCACTGCTTGCGGCAAATATGAGTCCCTTACTGCCTTGCAGCGCCTTGCTGATGCCAGTGCTCCAGAATGCAAACAGTTGTTCCATTATATAATCAATCTGCTCCAGAAATGGTAATGTTGTTTGGGAAAGCCAGTACTGGGTACTGTGCTGTAATAGCTGAACAAACAACAGTTACAACAGTGCACCTGCACCAGTGTGACTGTGGGATACATGCCAGCTATAGTATATCCAGACACCAAAATGTTACAGCTGGTCCTGCAAAATCTGCATCTCCTGTGGCATATAAGAACAAATCCCATAAATAGGATTTGTAAATATTTTGTATAAGAAGTATTTATTGTATCAATAAATACTTCATGAAATATGTAAATATTTATTAGAGTGTAAGTATTTATGTAACTAAAAAATAGTTTTCAGCTTTAAATAAATAGTTATATCTGATTGATAAATATTTTTGATATGTGATAAACTATGTATGTAAAGATTGTAAATAGTTAGGTCTGATTGATAAATATTTTCACCACACAAACCTATGTATGTAAAGATTGTAAATAGTTATGTCTGATTGATAAATATTTTTGATACAAAGATAATCTATGTATGTAAAGACCATAACTAGTTACATCTGATTGATAAATATTTTCAATACACGATAAACTATGTATATGGAGATCATAACTAGTTATATCTTGCTGATAAATATTTTTTGATATGCTAGAAACTATGTATATGAAGATCATAACTAGTTATGCTTCAAAGATAAATATTTTAATATATTGAAAACTATTTACATTTCTGATATATAAATACTTACGATATATTCATTAGAG
>Ga0247741_1002078_pt1 | contig 11162 bp, 11 predicted proteins | sample UWRJL213509R2_FD_180945 | JGI IMG/M metagenome (GOLD analysis project Ga0247741, IMG submission 180945) | Plant litter microbial communities from Arlington Agricultural Research Station in Wisconsin, United States - UWRJ-L213-509R-2 | ecosystem: Environmental > Terrestrial > Plant litter >...
ATGTTTCTTTTGTTGTTCATTACAGAGACAGGCAGCTCTGACAAATCGTCAAAATTGTTTTCGTGGACGAGGACGCGTCACCGTGTCTCACCAGACGCAGCCGCAACCGTATTTGCCGAGTCAACTCATCACCACTCACCGCAACCCGTCCTTCGTCGCATGTCTCCCGTGAGGAGGAGCAGCAGCCCTGCACCCGGTGTACCAGGGTCTCCAGGGTCTGAGATGTCCCCCACGTTCCTCTGTCGGAAGTCTTCCAAACGGGAGAAGCGTGTCTCAGCGCCCATACCACGAACGTCTCCATACGGGGCCCCATATTTTGCAACACCTCCTGTAATCCCCGATTCCTCCTATCCTGCGTACTTGAAGAACCTGCCACAGTTTGAAGATGAAATACAGGTGGTACCTTCCCAGGTAGTAGATAGCGACTCAGAAGTTGTACGCGGCCGTGGGATCAAGCGGATTGATCTCAAACTGCCCCCACGACCAATAGCCAAGCGCCGGTCTATGAGCGTAGATTTCACGCCTTGATCTACATTCCGCTCTCAAATATTATTTATCTATCCTTTGTGAGCCTCATCCTTCACACCTTTCATTCGCATTTGCTTACCATTACTTGCTTACCATTCCCGCAGATTCATATAATCTAGATTCATAACATCGCATCATGGGAAAATCGTCATCATTGTACTTGTAAATGTCATTCATATCATGTTCGTTCACTATATACCTCTGCTCCTGTCACACCAGCCTACCAGTATTAGATATAGCATATATACCACACCATGCAAATGTTGTTTTGCCAATGGAATAATTAGCTTTGAACGATATGTGTTCTAAAAATAACTCGAGACGCGACGCGTTCATTAGGCATCACGTGATTAGGCTGATAATGTCGGAAAACCGCAAAATGCCTTACAATGCCGAAAAGGCCGAAAATGCGCGCACAAACTTGTAATGCATTGTAATGAGAGACTAAATTTAGCAATTTGGCCGGCCAGCATTATAAGTTAGGGTCATCTTAGATGACAAAGAATTATTCTCAATGCGCTTGACCGTTTCTATGATGCTTGCTGATATGTTCCCACCGATGTATTGTAATTATAGGACGTTTATATGAGAATCGAACCACTGACCTTGGAATTGCTGACTAATCTAACTACTTGCGTTATCTATAATTACCTCTATACCATAATGGAGTACAATATGAGCGAATGTAAAGTTAATATAAGGCTATTGCAGGGACTTAGCCTGTCAGCGCATCTTCGAGCTTTGGTGCGGTATGAATGTGATAATTGGTTTATTGCTCACATTAGGCGCTCGTAAACAACGGCCAGCTCTCTATTACTCTAACGACGAGGCAGTGCGTGAAACGTAGAATCACTTGATATGATACATATCATCATTGTGTAGCAGCGTTAAAACCAATTGCGTGACGACCTCTCAGAGTAGAGACTACTCGTCTGTTTCGAGTGTGTTTCACATGTAAGGCAATTGAGAAGGGCAATACATACCGGCATAGAGAGCTGTTTTAATCACATATTTAAATAGAAATGTGATCTGCAGCATATACACAATATTCATATCGGGTGGGACAGACTGACAGTGGAAGTCAGTCGCGCGAAATGGGGACAGGGACATGATTGGCGCTAAAGTGTGTATAATAAGATATGGATTATAATTCGAGTCTTGCGTTAAAGAGCCATAGCGAGAATAAATCCGTCGAACGAACATACGAGCAAAAAATTAGAGGATCCGGAGACTTGTTACAGATCTGTGAAGCGCCCGTGACTATTTTTAGTCCTTAGATGTCGCGGGTTGCGCGCTTAGTCTCGTTGTGGTGCTCAGTCTGAGAGAGCAACTTATACTCTCATTTTTTGATGACCTGGTGTCCACATCGTATGTATTAAAGGTTTGAAACCATTCTATTTGATGCTACACAAGCCTTGAAAGAGATACAATCTATACTGAGTCGCTACGTCCATGCCTCAGCCATCATGAAAAACTATCATTTTAATCCTTTCCGGGTTATGTATTATAATACCTTCAACTTCTACAGAAGCTGCTGTAGTTTAATTGATTCGGCGTCTTCTCGAACTCCAAATCTTATGTATTTCAGATCGCTGAGTTGCATTCTCACGTACAATTGACCAGTTACCACTTACTTTTGCTTCGCGTATAATTGTAATATTTTCATGGAGTCATTTTATTATTTCTGCGCTCGCCTGAATACAAAGCGCTCTGAAAAATTCCGCCAAGTTCTAAGCGAGGTTGAGGATCATACCTGCCTACAGCTTACTCACCCGACAATTTGACGAAAGTAGCCATGGTATCGACATATGGCTCACAATGGGTTATATCTATGTACAATACATATCTCAAGGCTTCCATTCTATGGAGAGCGGATGACTGAGCGCTAATATCCATGTATCACTTAGTCTGTGTTCCTCAGTTATAAGGTGCGAAGCGACCTGATAACCCTGGATGGCATCTTCTTGTGCCTGCCGTTGACATACAAGCTGTGCCGTGAATTATAATCGGCCTTGCAAGATGACCGGACCGCCTTATAATCCCACGACATTATAAGGCACTTTTAGGTTTTCCGACATAAGCATGAGAATCGCTCATCAGAGCGATACCCTGACCGATACATCCACCATGAGCTCAACAAACAAGTTTGTGCCTGCGCTTGTAGTCATTGACATGCAGAATGACTTTGTCACTGGCTCACTCGCCGTTCCTGGCGGCGCTGACATAATCGACAACATCAATACCCTCGCCGACCTACCCTTCCCCTTGAAGATTGCCACGAGAGATCTTCATCCAGAAAAGCACGTCTCATTCGCCGAAACGCACGGAAAGGCCGTCTTCTCTACGAAGACGATCTACCATCCAGAGGATGAGGACAGGTCATTTGGCCTCGAGCAGGTTTTATGGCCTGTACACTGTGTAACGGGCACGTCTGGGTGCGATTTCGTTCCTGGGCTCAACACAGAATCCTTTCAAAAGGTGGTACTGAAAGGCGTTGATCCCGGTGTGGAGAGTTACTCCGCATTCCAAGATATATGGGCCAAGAACGCGACGGAGCTGCCGGAGACTTTGAGGGCGAATCAGGTGACGGATGTGTATTTCGTCGGTCTGGCAGGGGATTTCTGCGTCAAGTTCTCTGCGATTGATGCATTGAAGCTTGGGTATAGAACGTGGTTGGTTGAAGATGCCGTGAAGAGTATTAAAGACCAGGGTGTGGTGTTTGAGGAGTTGCAGAGGATGGGGATTAGAGTGACGACGACAGAGGAAGTAGCGAAGGTATTTTGATGCGATGGCTAGAAGTTGCTGCTCCTCTATGCCTACAGAAATTATGGCCCAGCTTGTAAGGTGACAAACTGTTCGGTGGATTCCAAGTCTGCCAGTGGTGCGTGAAGAGGACTAAAGGGGAGCACGTGACTTTTGAACGCGGTCTTGACACGGGCGCTTGAGCATGGGCGCTATGAAAAACCACGTTGCTGGGAAGTCAGACCGCCAGAGATCTGGGGAGCCGAAGAGGACAGTCCAAGCCAGATGTCCAGTAGCTGTACCAAAATAAACGGTGTATTGGGAAGGTTGTAGGAACCTGGTGGGATCCAAATTTTGAGAAACGAGGCTTGAAGCCAGGAATGCGAATAGACCTTGTACAGATTTTCTGATGGAGAGCTTATTATACCGTTCCGTAATATTATCCTAGGCAGCTGTCCCTGAGGCTTGGAAGCCGCCTCATCTTGGAGCCCGAGCAAGCATTCATATTCTCATCATTGGCTGTTATTCATTCTGATACCGGTTGGGTGTTGAATATTAGTCGTGTCCACGAACACATCAATTCTATAAAACTTTGTGGCTCAAGCAAAATTCTAATCCTTGTCTCAGGTTATAGCAGGAGAGACGCTGTCAGCGCAGTGCACTTCGTCGCATTGACCATCGGAAACTCACTAGGCCGTGGGTCGCATCTACTTTATCAGTATTCGGTCCTATCTTCAACCCTGCTGAGGCTGACCAAGGCATTAAAATGCATCCCGTCAGAGCTATACCTTCGATGGCAGATGATCATGATTCGACACTCGCATAGCACATTAATCGGTCGTCGGCAGTCATGAGTTGTTCTCAAAGAATCTATGGAATTTCTGGGAATTGGACAGACATGCCTTGGAGATTAATGAGTAATATTGATCCAGTAACGTCTGGAGAATCTGGGGTGCATCACTGTTCTAGGTGCCGCAACTTTTTCATTTCCTAGAACTTGAGGATCGGCAAAGCTCAATTTGGCATTTACACCAGAGTAATCGACTCACTTGCACACACCATGTTGGTATGTCACGAGAAATGACCAATCACCATTGTTCCTTACTGTGCAGCGCCGAACGCTACTCGGGTGAGGGTCAGATCTGATTCCCTCGTCCCTCGTCCAACAATCATTTGAGCTGTTGGTGAGTTAATATCGAGTGATGGGTGATCTCTCTTCTTCGGGTCTCTGTTTGTGATTCTGTATAAGAAGGGACCATAGGTCTACTCTAAAACCTCAACCCACTTAACAACCTACATAACCTCACATCAGATATGCCTTTGAAAGACGGTGTGTACCAGCTTCGATTTGTCCCAGCTGGGGGATCTCCTTCTCCGTTGGCGGTCACAGGCGAGGCGATTGGCCATGCTGTACGTTTCTTGCCCAACATCCCTCCTCTTTTTGCCAAGCAAAACGTAAGTCCATGAAGTTCGCGCTATTTTTATCCCCTTCACTCACCGAGATTTCTACTATGCAGTGGGTTGTTCGCCGAGTCCATGATGATTCTTACACTATTGAATGGAAGATTAGAATGGGCCCCCCAGTCTATCTCAGCATTGATGGGCCCATCAGGCCCGACGTGCCTATTTGCCTCTTTCCTACCCGACAGGAGTGGATCATCACTCCCGGTAAGGGCGACAATATCTACCGGTGGGTGTCTATAAGTCGTCTTTGCATGCTCTGTACAAAAGCTTACAAAGAGAATGGTTATCAGCGTTAGCCCTGCAAGCCAAATGATTGGCGTCGACTGGGCGATTGACAAGGCCAATGATAGCGAGGAGGTGAGAACCTGAAAGCCATTGCTCGTGCCGCTGTTCGATGCTCATATCTGTATAGGCCCAGTTGCGCCCCTTCCCTATCGGCGTGGATACCCCTCAATTTCTCTTTGTTCAAATCGACGAGGACTAGACAATCTCCTTGGCATGCGCCATACAAGGAAATTTGCGTTGCCAAAGCCCCAAGAGCGAATCAAACTGTGAACTCAAAATGAGTTGTCTGTGTAGTTTGTAATTGATTTTGACGAAAATCTGTAAAGAACCATCGATAAAGCTCAAAATACACATTGACCTATGTGACACAAGACTGCGTACTTGTGCTTCCTACTCCAGCATCTCGTTGCCTTGACTGGAGGGAACAGCTGGTATATACCCTTGCCACACGTAGAGGCATAAAATGGTGCTCAAAATCTCGGCGATATAGCTTTCTTTAATGCAGCAGTTGAGTACATATTACTTAGAGGGTTATGCTCAGAAATCAAATAGTCAAATAGTCTCTTATAAGTTTAAGATAATTCATGGACGCTGGAAACTTCTTTGATACCACTTTGATAAGCTCATCAAACTACTCGCTTATTATAAGAAGATGATAAATCAGTGTGCAACACTCAGATCTTCTTGCCCAGCCGGATCCCCGCTTCTTGTGGCGTTGCGCCACATATCCTGAAGGGGAAAATGTCATGACCAGACGCAGCACAGCCACGCCAACTTTGAATCCGAAATATTTTAACCCTACGAAAGACTGAAGAAACTGCAGAAACGAGGTAGTGGTCTAGAACTAAGCCCGATAACTAAGCCCAAAGCGCAGCACCTCGGGCTACTCTTTACTACAGGTATAAGGCTGCCTTTCTTTGGATACGCATTGAATTGACTGTTCAGGTTACGATACTACTGAAAGCTTTACAAGTCCTTATTTCTGGCGAGCGTCGCCTCAGATACTTTGTGTTATGGCCGAGGAATGTCGCGACGCTCAAACACGGACCAGCTCTTGGGGGTATATGCTCTCTCACAAGTTGCGACGACTTCAAGAAGAGGAGCCAAGGGCGTGAAGAGTGAATGGAGTTAGGCTTGGAGGTGGTCAACTCTGGTATTTAACCCACTTTAAAGCTTACTTTGTCATTGCTGTGGCAATGAAGCTGAGATGCGGTTAGGTAGAACGGAAGTACTTTAAGTGATGTATGAGATACGAAATTATGATTAAGCGCCCAAGCTCACTGCTCCGGGAGATAATATTTCCATCCACACACGCCAAAATCCTATCGGAGTTTGTAGTTATGCTAACCCCGACTCCTGGTTCGAACCATCTCTGAAAGAGGCATGCCACCGTAACGACAGCTAATAGAATCCGACAAAGGGAAACTTCTCTGACCCCTGGCATACTGTACTACTTCCACAGGCACTACAGATCGTGAAGTGAAGATTACCTGATGAACACATGCCTGCCTGCCTTCTTGCCTGCCAAAAAAATCTCGCAGTATTGGAATTGCAGCGCCCCAATCTTGCGTCGAACCTTGGTTATTACGTGCTAGCGCCTTCAAAGATGTGATGGCATACCCTCCCGAGGTGAGTACTTTGACGTACCACTTCCATGCACAGTCCATATTCGTAATAAGGAGATTTACGTCCATGTGCTGCCCCGTCTTCGACATGCACAGACGTGTTGTCCAATGATTTATATGCGCTGCTCGGAGCAGGTTGCAACCGAGAAATGCGCACGGTCCCGAGAATAGGTGAAACAATGTCAGACACAAAGCTGATACCCGCTGAGGTTGATGAGAAATGAAGAGACGTGTATCTTTCACCCAACCTACAAAGATACTTGATACCAACTTTTTCTACACAAAGTTCGACAATCGTCCATGTCGGCCATGACAGACGCCCAAGCTCCGGAAAGCTCACCTTCACTCTTTATCAGTGTGCTGGCCCATATATCGACTGGTCTTCACTTCCTCGAGGTTAGAAGACACTCGAGATGATGCGTTCAAGCGTGATCTCTAACCTCCCGTATAGAGCATCGGTGCCATTGTGATCTTCTGGCTATGTCCATCTCTCGCACCGGAACCACATGCCCGCCAGTTCATCTCACCCCACACACACCAGCACGAGCCACACCGCCATCACCAACACCGTCAGCGGCGCAGTCGGAAGATTTTGAGGGCATCCCCAGAGCCGATGGAGGTCGATGAAATGTTTGATTCACAGGACTTCATGGAGTCGAGGTTGCAGGTGACGCCAAATGTGGAAGGCAAAGGGGAGTAGTTTGGGCGGCCTCATCCAGTACATTCGAATGACCCTACTTTTCTGGCTATGTATACCCTCATCTCTTCCCGACTTAATCATTCTGTTCTTCCATCGTGTGTGAGCAGGGCTATAATCGCATTAAGGACCGGGTTTCCAGAACCAACAGTAAGCATAGTCCCTTCTTCGACGCACTTGGTGAGCTGGGCATCTAGCAGATGGCTGCTTGGCATGTTAGAATTTGATAGCATTTTATCACGTTGAAAGCATACCGAAGTTGATTGACGAGAACGCCAATTCGCGTAATGGCTTCTAATCTGATGAAGCAATCTTTCGTTCCAACTGTCAATCCGCCGCGGATGTGGTCCACGGAGACTGGACCTCCAAATAATAGCAGCGCGTATATTGGAATCTGGTTTCTACCGTCAATAACTGGTATATGTAGAGGCATTAAACACACCTTCGACGCGTCTCTGAGGAACACTTTACTTGTCATGTACTTGTGGAAGTAGACAATCAAAGGAGGCTTCCACTTCGACACACCGAAAAGGACGCTTCCGGGATGCAGGAACACTCTCCCCTCTTTCAAGTCCAGGATCTGGAAGTCCTTCGCTGAGTTCTCCCGCTGTACTGTTCCTGCGGAGACTTTGTCGTACTTGATACTCTTTTCAGGAAGACGAATTCTTGCCACCCGCGGCCATAAACCACCTAAGATCACACCCTTGACGAGGTTAAGGTTATGACTCGAGGTATTCAAGGAAGGTGATGAGGGATCGGAGTTGAGAGGAATGAATCCCATTTCAATCAACAGCGAGACGAAGTCTTGGCGCAATGTCATGGCATCTCGAAGCGTGCTGTGCGATATGAAATTCTAGGCAAAGATAAGCAGTCATCCCATATGGTCGATGGGGTCCGTACCTCTTCACAGAACCTTCGTATATTGCCTTGAGATTGGCCCTCGGAGTACATGTCCGCACATTCATCGAAGGCTTTGACATCAGTGAGCAGGTCGCTGTCTCCGGTGACGAACTTAGCTCTAGCTCTAAAGCAAAGAGTCAATCATTATATGTCGTATTGAATAATAACGCACGCTGCTGCTTCTTCACGTCTGTCCATGGGGCTAACGAACAGCGGTTTCGACGACAGGAGCGACACCACGGTGAGGATGGGTCCCAAGCATTGGAAGATCGTCGCTAGGATGAGTATCTAATGATCCGTCAGACAATTTAATATGATTGTCCCGAGAAACGTACCTTTGCCAACCTGACGTCCATAGGCAACATTGACTTAGAGAGAGAGGGGATTCAATAAGCCTAAGAATGCGGTGGCTTTGACACACTTACGATGTGTTTTCCAAGAGCCGTCAAATGCCCTTCCTCGTCGACGGCACCGAGTTCTTGGAGGGTAGCCCACGCTCTATCCATAGAAGCAACAGAAGGAGGATCAATCGCTTGACTCAAGAATGCCTATTAAACGCAGATATTTGAAGTCGGTATTCTACTCTAGACAAAGAATGTTGCGTGGAACTGACCTTCACATCCTGGTTTTCTTTGGTAGCCTTCACAGAGAGCGAAACACTTTCCAATGGGACCCGAAGTATTTCAGGAATTGGGAACTTGATCATACCGCTCTCTTGCTTCCGAGTGAACAGTTTATAGCAGACGCCAGGTTGTGTTCGTCCAGCCCGACCTCTTCTTTGCTTCGCGGCAGCACGGGTGACCCACGTCTCAACCAGGGAGGATAAATTAGTGTCTGGGTCAAATTGAGTCTCCTTGACCTTGCCTGCGTCCACAACATAGATGACGTCGTCTATGGTAATAGATGTCTAAAACCATGAGTGAGTCAAGGGATGACACGACGAGAACCGAGCCGACCTCTGCAACGTTCGTGGCAGCGATGATCTTCCACGATTTAGTCGACTCAAACACTTTCTTCTGTTCACTGTTGGATAGATTGGCATGCAATGGAAGAACCAAGGTGTCCTTCTGCTGGACGGTTTGACGTATCGCCGTTACACATTGCCTGATTTCGTTGACACCAGGTAGGAATATCAGTATTCCGCCCCGCTTTTCAGCTGTATTGATAATGTGCTCCACCAGTACGGCAATCAACTTTGTAATGTGAGAACGGTAAATGAAGAGATTTGGTGGAGGACATACCTGGTAATCTATTCTATCAGAACGTATCATGTGCTGAATCGCATCAACAACATTCTCGGAGAGTCCTTCTGATTGATATTCCTGCCGGATTCCTTTTAAGGCTGACGCATTTCCTTTATTGTATTTATTGATTGGAGGCTTGTATTTCGTGACGGCTAGTATGTCTTCGAGATATCTGCGGGAGTATCAATACCATTCGGCTCTGCTTCTTGGCACAAGAGCCTACATACATGTCCGTGACAGGATGTGCAAAACCTGGGATAGTCATGAGAGGTGCATCGTTGAAGTACTTGACGAAGGTTTCGTGGTTGATGGTGGCAGACATTAGAATGACCTTCAGCTTAGGATGGGTTCTGAGTAAGTCTTTCAGTTCGAGGAGCAGAAAATCTCCATCTATGGATCGCTCGTGCACCTGTTGGAGCTTGATGAGCGGTTTCAATAAAACTGACAAGTCTGAAGACAGACCTCATCCACGACAACATGAGACACGTCCTGTAGACCATCTCCACTGCTTAGCCTGCGAAGAACAACACCAGTGGTGCAAAACACGAGACGTGTGTTCTTCGAGACCTTGCTTTCGCCACGAATCGTGTAACCGACAGAGCCGTCATCCACGCGCTCTTCTGAAACACGGGTGGCGACTGAGATAGCGGACAACCTACGTGGTTGGGTCACAATGATAGATGCATTCGAACCTCGATTCGAGAGTATCAGAGAGTCTAGAATAAATTGGGGCACTGAAGCGGAGTCAGAGGGTTGTGTCAAAGTGTGCACAGCATCGTACATTGGGTGGTTTTCCCGCAACCTGGTAGTACGTCAGACGGATAATCACACCAGGGGTTTTGAGGTTTACCTGTCTCTCCAACGACAACAACTACTCGGTTCTTTTCCAGCTGTTCTAAAAATTCGCCCTTCGCACCGAAGGCAGGCAGTCTACTTCTAGCTTTCAAAATTTCTTGATACTGGAGGAAAGTGAGAACAACGTCGCCAACTATCAAATAAAGCTGTTCACCTTTGAACTTTGTTGTATGGATTCGAAATTTCTCTTGATCTCTGCGTCACTCAGGCGATCTTTCGGTCCTCCACGTCGTTGCTTTGCCTTGAAAGTGGGATTGTTCACGACTTGATCTCCATCACCCTCAGGCTCTGCAACAAACCGTTCGGGACGCGGTATGATGTGTTGAAGTACCATTGACATATCAGGAGACCCATTGTCCTCAATTAAGGCCCATTCTCCTTCAATAATTCGCATTACCGCCATGCAAAATCCTTCTCCGGCGTCAAGATCAGGCTTGGAGTCGGCGATTAGAAACCGGGAAAGGAGGTGCAACCGCACATACGCGGGCACAGTCGTAGACGTGAGATAGATTGGAATGTATCCAGGGCGAGGATATTGTTCTTCGGCCGAGAAGACAATGTGAACAGATATGGGAGCGCTAAAAAGAGGGAAGACGACGTGACCAGGTTCAACAAGGTCTGCACCTAGAGCTTCGTATTCGTCCTGTTCTATTGGGTAGGATTCTAAATCACTTGGGGTCGTTGAGATAGCGTCTATGGGGTTTCCGATGAGCTTCTGGCCGAGTGCTACCATGAGGAGGTCCCACTTCTCAATGAACTGGACCTCGGAAGTGCATTCCTTCACAGCATTGGGCGGCCATCCAGCCTCTTTAACAGCTTTCT
>Ga0247741_1002079_pt1 | contig 11161 bp, 4 predicted proteins | sample UWRJL213509R2_FD_180945 | JGI IMG/M metagenome (GOLD analysis project Ga0247741, IMG submission 180945) | Plant litter microbial communities from Arlington Agricultural Research Station in Wisconsin, United States - UWRJ-L213-509R-2 | ecosystem: Environmental > Terrestrial > Plant litter >...
GCACGTCGGCCACCGCGCCCTTCGGATCGTTGACGCGCTCGTCGAGGATCCGCGCGCGGCGCAGGTAGAGCTCCACGCGATCGGCGGGGGCAGCGGCGGCGAGCGCGACATCGTACGCGTCGAGCAGCGACTTCCACGACTGGTGCGACTCGAGCTCGGTGGCGATCCGCTCGAGCTCGGAGAGGAGGCTCGCATCGCGCGGCGCCACGGCGAGCGCCTCGGCGTTCGTGGTCATCGCGCGCGGCTTGTCGCCGAGCCGGCGCTCGAGCAGGCCGGCGAGCTCGCGCGAGAGCGCGACGAACCGCTCCGGCTCGGCGGGCACGCCGGTGCCGCTGACGGCAATGAGCCGCTTGCGCTCGTCGGTCAGGACCTCGGCGAGCTCGCGCCACAGGCCGTACGATTCACCGGCGCGCCGCACGTCGGCGAGCGTGGATTCGTCGGGCGCCTCGTCGTGGGCGCGGCGCCACCAGCGGAACGCGCCCTTCGGATCGGCGAGCTTGTCGGCGGTGGCAGCGGCGATCCGCTGCACGAGCGCGCGCCGATCCTCGGCGTACGCGGCGGCCTCGGGCGTTTCCCTTCCCGGCAGCAGCGCGAGCATGCGCTCGAGCATCACGACGTACTCTTTCCACTTGCCGAGGCGTGCGAGTAGATCGGCGGACGCGGCGAGCGCTTCGTCCTGATCCGCGTCGAGCTCGAGCACGCGCTTGTACGCCTGCAGGGCGCGCGTGGGGTTGTTCAGGCGGTCGCGGCACATCATGCCGATCTCGAGGCCGCGCGCGATCTTCCGGATCGGCTCCGGCGACAGGTACATCTCGCGCTCGGCGATGCGGACGGCGGCGTCGAAGTCGCCGCGCGCTTCGTGCAGGCGGCGCAGCGCGGTGTGCGCGTCGAGGTGGTTCGGGTTGAGGTCGCGGATGAGACCGTCGAGGACCTTGATGGCCTCGACCGGCGCGCCGATCTTCTCCTCGAGGAGCTCCGCGCGTTCCATGGCGGCTTCGCACGCGCGCTCGCGGTCGTCGGGGGCGACGAGCTGCGAGAACGACGTGATCTGCGCGCCGAGGACATCGGTCAGCTCGCGCCACTTCGAGGCGGCGCGGTAGAGGCGGGCGAGGGCGGCGAGCGCGGTGCGGTTCCGCGGTGTGAGCTCGAGCAGGCGATGCCACGCCTTGGTCGCGCGCGGTGCGTCCTGGAGCTGCGTGTCGACGACGGTGGCGTAGCGCTCGAGCTCGCCGCTGCGCACGGCGGCTTCGGGTGTACCCGGCGCCGGCAACGGGCGACCACCATCGAGGCGCTCGAGGATCTGCGCGAGCTCGGGCCAGCGCTGCGCACGCTCGTACAGCTCCGCGAGCGCGGCGAGCGCGTCGGGATCCGAGGGCGAGGTCTTGAGGGTCTGCTCCCAGCGATCGAGCGCGGCGAGATCGTCCTGGCGCTCGGTGGCGATCTTCGCGAGTCGCTTGAGGAGCTTCGCGCGCTCGGCCGGGGAGGTGGAGGCCGCGGCGTGATACTCGAGCGTCTGCTCGAGGCGCGGATCGTTCGCCTTCTCGAGCACGCGCTCCATGCGATCGAGTGCATCGCGATCGCCCTGCAAAAGCTCGAGCACCGCGCTCGACGCGTAGACCACGCCGTCGACATCGGCGAGCCGCGTCTCGTACGTCACCGCGAGCCGGCGCAACATCGTGAGGCGCTCGGCGCGCTTCGCGACCGGCCATTCCTTCGGCGCGTCCTCGCGTTTGCCCGCGCGGCGCATGGTCTCGAGCACGCGCTGCTCCTCGAGCTCGAGGATGCGGCGCAACGTGTGCGCGAGGCCCGCGTCGTCGCCTTCGCGCTCGTACATCTCGGCGAGGGCCTTCAGCGTGGCGTCGTCGCCGGGGTTCTCCTGGAGGATCTGCTCGTAGAGCTCGATGGCGCGGCGCGGATCGATCTGCCGCTCGCGGTAGGTCTGCGCCATCTTCTTCAGGATCGAGATGCGCTGGATCGGATCGTTCGCGTTCGCGAGCTCGGTCTCGAGGCTCGCCACGAGCTGCTGCCACATCTTCGAGCGCGCGGTGAGCCGGCGCAGCGCCTCGGTGACCTTCGCGCTCGCGGGCTCGATCTCGGCGATCCGCTGCCACGCCTCGATCGACCGATCGATATCGCCGAGCCGGAGCTCCGCGAGCTGCGCGATCTCCTCGAGGCGGTGGATGATGTCGTCGGCGTCGGCGCCGGCTTCGCGCGCGTTATCGAGCGCGAACTCGTAGAGATCGATGAGACCGCGCCAGTCGCGCCGCTCGCGGAAGTGATCCACGTAGCGGGCGAGCGCTTCCTCGTGCATCGGATCCACGCCGAGCGCCTGGTGCAAGAGCTCGGCGGCGCGGTCACGATCGCCCATGTGCTCGCGCGCGACGGTGGCGAGCTCGAGGATCTCCGAGACGATCAGATCGCTCGGCGTCTCCGGGTTCTGCGCGAGCGCGTTGATCTCCGCCTCCATCAGGCGAGACATGCCCTCCCAGTCCTGGTCGTCGCGGAGCAGCTCGCGCAGCTCGCGCGCCGGCTTGCTGCCCGGCTGCTCGTACGCGACGAGCTCGGTGAGCACCTCGATGAGGCCGGCGCGGTCGGGCAGCTGGCTGCGGTACAGCGCGGCGCGGCGGCGCAGAACTTCGGCGCGCTCGTACGGATCCTGAACGACCGCGCTGCGGTGACGAAGCGCGCGATCGAGCTCGGCCCACTGCGACGCGCCCTGCAGCGCGTCCTGCAGCGCTTCGCTCGAGCCCTTCGAGTACGGGTCCACGCCGACGGCGCGGCGGAGATAGTTGATGCCCGTCTGATCGTCGCGCTGCTTGAGCTTCTTGCCGAGCTCGACGAACAGCTCGCCGGCCTTGCCGCGCGTCTGGCCTTCGCGGAAACCGGGGCTCGAGTACACCTCGGCGAGCTTCTCGGAGATGTCGAGCGATTGCGGATCGAGCTTCGCCGCCTCCTCGAGGTGCACCGCCGCGCTCTCGAGGTCCTTGTTGCGAAGCGCGAGCTTGCCGAGCTCGAAGCGGATGAACGCCTTGCGACCGGCCGCGGCGGGCGCGTTGCCGAGGACCTCGAGCTCGGCCGCGAACAGCTTGCCGACCATGCCTTCGTCGCCGAGCGAGGCGTAGAGCTGGCGCGCGGCATCGAGCGATTCGGTGCGCTGCGGCTCGAGCTTCCACGCCTGCTGGTAGTGCCACAGCGCGCGATCGACGCGGCCGAGATGATCGTTCCACAGCTCCGCCGCGCGGCGGTGATGGGATGCACGACGCGCGGTGACCTCGGCCTTCGCGCGCGCGCCGGTGCCGCCTGCTCCCCCCGCGAGCTTGCGAGCGGATGATGGTGAGGCCAGCTCGCCGAGCTCGCGCTCGATGATCTCGACCGCCGCCGCCGGGTCGTTCGGCTCGAGCAATTCGAGCAGCCGATCCGAAGCGCGGTCGTTCGCGGGATCGAGATCGAGCGCGGTCTGCAGATACTCCACGGCGGTCGCCGTCTCGCCGAGCACCACCATCGCTTCGCCGGCCTCGGACCACGCATCGGCGGCGCGCACCGGATCGCGCTCGTGCGGCGCCCACGTCGCGCAGACGTCGGCGAGCAGCTCGCCGCGGCCCGCATCGCGCAACATCTGTCGCAGCTCCGCGAAGCCCTTCGCTTCGGGTTGCTGGCGAAACGAGGCCACCCGGGCTTCGAGTGGATCGATCCGATGGCTTGGCAGCGTGTCGTCTGACATCCCCGCTCGGCGGACACGATACCACTTTCGGCCGCGCAAGCTGGCGTGCGGCCTTTAGAATTAGCCGGGCTGGAGTACGAGCTCGACCGCGAAGCGGACGGGGACCGGCTTCTTCGTCTCGGGATCGGTCGGCACCGGCAACGGCCAGCCGCGAGGCGCGCATCCACATCCGGCGCGAAGCCGGCGACCACCGGCCGTCGATACCGACGGTGAAGGGCGGCGGCGAGCGCGATGACGAGCCACGGCCTTGCGCCGCTTGACGTGCGGCGCCGGGAGGCGAAACGATGCGCGCATGACGGCACGCAGGGTGGCGATCGTGGGATCGGGGCAGGCGGGTTTGCTCGCCGCGCATGGCCTCGTGCGAGCGGGGCACGAGGTCACGCTCTACTCCGATCGCACCGCCGATCGCTGGCTGAACGGATCGCGCCCGACGGGCACCGCCGCGCGGTTCGATCTCGCGCTCGCCTTCGAACGCGAGCTCGGGCTCGCGCACTGGGACGCCGTGAGCCCGGCCGTCGAGGGCGTACACCTGACGTTCTGTCCCGCGCTCGGCAATCGGCTCGTCACGCTGACGGGAAAGATCTCGCCGGGGCAGCCCGCGCGCGCGATCGATCTACGACTGCAGAGTCACCGCTGGATGACCGACCTCGAAGCGGCGGGCGGGCGCGTCGTCGTCGAGACGATCGATGTCGCGCGCCTCGATGCGATCGCGGCCGATAATGATCTGGTGCTCGTCGCGACCGGTCGCGGTCCGCTCGCCGAGCTGTTCCCGCGCAACGCGGAGCGCAGCGTGTACAGCGAGCCGCAGCGCAAGCTCGCGATGGCGATCGTCACCGGCGGCGCGCAGCGGCTTCCCGGTGTGCCGTTCACGTCCGCGAAGTTCAATCTGTTCGCCACCGCCGGCGAGGCGTTCTGGATTCCCTACTACCACCGCGACGCGGGTGTCTCGTGGTGCCTCCTGTTCGAGGCGAAGCCGGGCGGCCCGATGGATCGCTTCGACGACTGCAAGACCGGCGCGGCCGTCGTCGCGCGCGCGAAGGAAGTGATCGCCGCGCTGATGCCATGGGACAGCGCGTGGGCGAAGGACCTCGAGATCGCCGACGCCGACGGCTGGCTCACCGGAAGCGTGACGCCGACCGTGCGTGCGCCGGTCGGCCGCTTGCCCTCGGGGCGCGTGGTGATGCCGCTCGGTGACACCGCGATCTCGATGGACCCGATCGGCGGCCAGGGTGCGAACCTCGGCAACAAGCTCGCGCGGCATCTCGTCGAAGCGATCGCCGCGGCGCCCGATCGCTCGTTCGACGCCGCCTGGATGACCGATACGTTCGAGGCGTTCTGGGCCGACCACGGCAAGGCGACCGTCGCGTTCAACAACGTCCTCCTCGAGCCGATGACCGCCGCGGGCAAGCTCCTCATGGTCTCGCAGTACGGTTCGACGGGCGTCGGCGACACGCCGCAGCAACGCATCGCCGATGCCGTGGTCGCGAACTTCGGCGATCCGCGCCTGCACACCGCCGCATTCCTCGACAAGGGCGCGGCGCGCGCGCTCGTGGCTTCGGCGAGCGGCCGCTCGTGGCGGCGCCAGTTCCTCGGCGGTGCCCTCCGCGTCGGCGGCAAGCAGCTGGGCCGCGTGTTCGGTATCGCGCCGAAGCACCCGCTTGCCGCGAGCGAGGCCGTGCCCTAGTCTGCGCGGATGCGGTCGCTCCAACGCCCACCGAACCCGTCTGTTCGCGCTGGAGCTCATCATGACTGCACCCGTTCTCTACATCCCTGACGCCCTCGGCACTGCCGACGAGGATCTCGCGTTCTTCTCCACCATCGCGTGGAGCTCGCGCATGCGGGCGCGCCAGACCGCGAGCTTCGGGCTGCCCTACGACTACTCGGGCCAGGCATACGCCGCGTGCCCGATGCCGCCGGTGATCGCGGCGATCGCAGCACGGGCCGCTGCCGCGGCGGGCCACGCGTTCAACAACTGCCTGTGCAATCGCTACGAGACCGGCGCGAACGCGATGGGCTTTCACGCGGACTCGTACGCGGGGCTCGTGGCGGAGAGCCAGATCGCGATCGCCTCGTACGGCGCCACGCGACGGCTGGTGTTCCGCAGCATCGATCGCCGCACCGGCTTCGAGGTCGTGCTCGAGCACGGCTCGCTCCTGCTGATGACGCGCGCGACGCAGGATGCGTGGCAGCACGCGCTGCCGCCGAGCGATTCGCCGGGGCTGCGCATCAGCGCGACGTTCCGGCTCGTCGGCGGTGGCGAGGGCTGAGCCCGTAGCGAGGAAGCACAGCCGCGCTCGAGGGACAGGAGCTCGACGCGGGCTCCGCGAGTCAGCGCTCGAGCTGCGACCCCGGTAGGAGTTGTGCCGAGGAGAGCGCGTGCGTGCGTTCGTCGGTGCGGCCACGCGCGGCTGCACCCAAGGCGTGCAATCGGATGCGGTCAACGCACGAGCTTCGCGAAAGCGGTCCAGAACGCGTGCGGCGCCGTCGAGTCGTCGACAGGGGTCCGAACGCAGGCGGGCGGACGCGCGGCCGACTCGCGCGAATCTCGCAAAGGCCCGCTGACCGCGTGCAATCCCGTCTGCCGAGCGACCATCGCGAAGGCCCGTCTCCGAGATCCACGTCGACGGGCGGGGGAGAGCGCGTGGGACGCCGTGGGCTTGTGGACAGCCGCCGCGTGAAGTCGGCGCCACCCTGGATCGTCGGGCGTGGCGCCTGCCCACAGGGCCCACCGCGCGATCCGTCGCGAGGGATTTTCTTCGGAGGAAAATTTCATTTTCCGGGGAGAGGAAGAGATCCACGCCGACGTGCCGGGGAGAGCGCGTGCGACGCCGTGGGCTTGTGGACAGCCGCCGCGCGAAGTTGGCGCGACCGCGAATGGTGGGGCGTGGCGCCTGCCCACAGGGCCCACCGCGCGATCCTTCGCGACGGCGTCCGGCGCATCAGGCCTGGGCTCCTGGCCACCAGCGCGCGAGCGTTCGCGACGACGGCGGTCGCATCGGACCTGGCGCAGCGCGGGGTTGCTCCCGATCGAAGCGCGGTGGGCCTTGTGGGCGGGCGCCGGGCAGAATGCTCGCGATCGCACGACCGCACGCGGCGGCCGTCCACAAGTCCACGGCGCCGCACGCGTTCTTCCCGGAGGCTCACCGTGGATCTCCCTCTCCCAGGAAAATGAAATTTTCCTCCGACGAAGATCACTCGCGAAGGCCAGCGCGGTGGGCCTTGTGGGCGGGCGCCGGCGCCAACGCTCGCGGTCTCGCCGGTGTCCCGCGGCGGCCGTCCACAAGTCCACGGCGCCCCGCGCGTTCTCCTCCGACCTTCAGCGTGGACGTTGGTAGCGCCGCGGGGCACGCCGGCATCCGGTGTACGGCTACGGGGCCGATGCATCGGGTATCGGCGACGTCCCCAGGTTGGACAACCAGCGGCTGCAGAATCGCGGGCACGTTTGCTCGCGGCGCCACCGCGCGGACTCGACGGCGGCCTCCGGTTTCGGGGACGGTTTCAACCTCGACAACCAGCGATCTGCAAGTCCGCCGAATCGGGGGCGCGTTCGCTTGCGGCGGCACCGCGCGGACGCCGAACATCGACGACCGATGGCAAGTAGCAAGGCGAAGAGCACGCCGGCAACGAAGGCTTCCGCAGCAAAGCCCGCAGCGAAAGCAAAGGCGCGCGCGAAGCCAGCGACGACGAAGCCCGCGGGCAAGGCCGCGAAGGCGGCGCCTGCAGCCGTGAAGGCATCGGCGGCGAACTCCGCGAAGGCGAAGCAGACGGCTCCAGCCACCAAGTCGAAGGCGGCGAAATCGGGACCAACGGGCAAGGCCACGGCGCCGAAGCCCGCAGCGGCGAAGGCCGCGTCGCCGGCGAAGGCCGCGGCGCCGAAGCCCGCAGCGGCGAAGGCTGCGGCGCCGAAGCCCGCACCGGCGAAGGCGGCGTCGGCGGCGAAGGCCGCACCGGCGAAGGCCGCGTCGGCGCCGAAGGTCGCACCGGCGAAGGCAGCGTCGGCGGCGAAGCCCGCGCCGGTGGTGGCCGAGGTCGACGAGCAGGGGCTCGGCTGGACGGATGCAGGCAACGGCTATCAGCTCTCGCTCGAGGGCGGAAAGCTGGTCGCGAAGAATCCTGCGGGAAAGCGCCTGACGAGCGTGCCGAAGGAGGTCAAGGACGGCGACACGGCGGACCAGCTCGAAGCGCTGCGCGATTGGCTCGTCGAGCACGAGCGCGAGTGCGCGGCGACGGTGGACCAGTGGATGCTGCGGTCGCTCGCGGTGCCGCGGAGCGTGCTCGAGGCGGTGTGGGACGATCCGGCGTGGAGGAAGCCGCTCGAGAACGCGGTGGTGGTGGCGGTGAAGGCGGATGGTGGGCACGATGCGGCGAAGGCGGGGTTGTTTCGCGGCGTCGACAAGAAGAAGGGGGTGGGCGTGGTGGATCTCGATGGCGAGACGGCGTGGCTCGATACCGAGCGCGTCGCGATTCCACATCCGATCTTGGTCGGCGAGCTCGATGCGTGGCGCGAGTTGATCACGCAGCTCGGCGTGGCGCAGGGCATCTCGCAGCTGCATCGCGAAACGCACGCGAAGCCCGAGGGGCTGACGGCGACGACGATCGATCAGTTCGAGGACGGCAAGTTCGCGATGCTGATGCACGCGCTCGGGAAGGCGAGGGCGCTCGGCTTCAAGGTGCGCGGCGGGTTTGCCACGTGCAAGGTGTGGGACGGCGGAGGCGTGGCGGAGGCGCGCTACTGGATCGGGGCCGATAGTCCGGACAGCGAAACGTATACGGGGCAGCTGTCGTGGGTGGATGGGCGCGAACGAGGGTTGAAGCTGGCGGACGTGGGGCCGGTCGCGTTCTCCGAGGGGATGCGGATGGCGTCGTCGATCTATGCCGCGCGCGTCGTCGAGAAGAAGGAGGAAGCAGCGTGAGCGCCGATCAGCAACAGCTCAAGGCGGGCGGGCTCGTGCCCGCGAACGCGAAGCTCGGGAAAGACGACGCGGTGGATACGGTGGTCGCGCGCGCGTACAAGCACGCGGTGCTGCCGGGCCGGGTGGTGATTCGCCTCACGGCGGAGAACGTCACGGCCGGCGATGACCTCGAGATGGCCACGCTCGGTTTCGGCGGCGGCGAGGATCGCGGCGCGGTCGCGAAGGAGCGCAAGCGGCCGCTCGGGTTTCCGGGCTGGGCGCTGGTCAACGATCCGAAGAACGCACGGTACGCGCTCGACGTGGTCAAGGAGTTCAAGAAGCACGCGCGCAAGGCGAAGAGCAAGCCGGGGCACGCGAAGGACGGCATCGATGCGATCGCCGACAAGCTCGGCAAGACGGTGCCGCACTTTCTCCCGAGCTTCTACGAGGAGGCCGGGCGCGCGTTCATCGAGCACGGTGCGCAGAGCTTCGCGGCGGCGATGTTCGGCAAGGCGCGCGAGGCCGAGGCGGTGCACGCGCTCGAGGTCGACGAGCAGCACCGCGTGGATGGCTTCCTCGAGTTCGCGCTCGCGGGCGCGGTGACCACGAAGGCGCTCACGCAGTACGCGAAGGAGCTCGCCGAGCACCACGAACCGAAGGTCGCCTACACGCACTTCCGGCAGCTGTGCCTGCACCGAACGCTCGGCGGCATGCCGCCGTGGTCGGGCATGGCGAAGGAGCTGCGCCGGCTGGCGAAGGCGGCGAAGCTCGACGTGGACGCGGAGGATCGCGCGTTTGTCGTCGAGATCATCGAGTCGCCTGCGCTCGGCAAGGCGGCCGGCGAGTTCTGGCGCGCTTACGGGGAGTCGATCATCGAGCTCGGCAAGCAGAGCCCGGCCGCGCGCGGCGCGCTGCTCAATCTCTTTCCAACGGGCTCGGCGTACAGCGCGGATCTCGACGAGGCGTGGCTCGATCTCCTCGAGGCCACGGGCGCGGTCGAGGCGTTGGTCGCCAACACCGCACCCGAAGCGGCGCGGACCACGGCCGGCCGGGCGGCGTGGTTCGACAAGCTCACGCCGCATCTCGCGCGCGATTACCGCAACCGCGAGATCGGCGACCGGGCCTTCGTGCTGTTGCGCCGCATGGCCCCGATGCTGATCGCCGATGGCGCGCCGATCACGTGCGCCGGTCGGTACAACCAGGTGGACCTGGATCTCTGCGAGCTCGCGCTCGAGCTCGGCGTGCCCGTGGCGGGACCCGCGCAGCACGCGCGGATCGACGTCGACAGCTGGGCGAAGCGCGCGGCGCAGCCGGGGCACGGGAGCGATCCGGTGAAGACCGCGGCGCACCCGGTGATGGCGCCGCTGCTCTCGGCGGCGGTGGCCCAGGCGATCGGCGGCGAGCCATTCGATTCGGCGTCGCGCGGCAAGGCGGGCTTCCTCGCCGCGAAGCGACAGTGGCTCGAGGAGCTCATCGCGCGCGCGGAGAAGGGCGGACTCGTCGGTCTCGGCGACGCCATCGACGTGGTGCAAGCCAAGGTCAAGGCCGAGACCTTCGCGGACCTGCCGGATCTGCACGCGCGGTTCGCCGCGCTCGATCCCGCGGTCGCACTCGCGCGCAGCCTGCGCGTGGGCATGATGGACGAGCTCGGCTGGCCGGCGCTCGAAGAGGCGGCGCTCGAGCTCGACCCCGATGGCAACGTGCCGGTGGTCGCGCACGGCGGACCACCGGCGCTCGTGCTCGCGACGAAGACGAAGGTGATCGCGGTCGGCGCCGCCGGCCGCCTGGGCGTGCACGATCTGGTCATCCCCGCGAAGCACGAGCTCGTCACCGCGCGGTTCATCGGTGGCCAGTTCCTCGTCGTGATCAAGGAGGGCTACAAGGCGCGCGGCTACTGGAGCGCAGCGCCGCACGACGTGTTCGACACCGACACCTCGAGCTACAGCATGACGGCGCTCGTCGCGCGGGCCGCGGTGCTCGCCGACGGCGCGTGGATGGAAGACGGCAAGCCGCTGCGCGTGGGCGATCGGCGCGTCCCCGAGGACGCGAGCCTGATGGCTTGCGACGGCACCACGTCGTGGGTCGGAGAATGGAAGGACGGGCAGCATCGCTGGCGCGAGGTCTCCGCCAGCGGTGAACCGGGTCGGTACAGCTGGCCTTCGTTCATCGAGGCGGGCGTGGATCCGGACTGGAAGATCGACGCCGCCGCGTCCTACCTCGTAACGACGCCCGCGTTGATCGGGGTGCGCGTGCGCTACCAGGGTGCGAACCAGCGCACCCAGACCAAGCGCGACGTCGAGATGCTCGACGGCACGCGCTGGACGGGCGACGCGCTTCACCCGGGCTCGCTGCTGAAGCTGCCGGGCGTGGAGCAGGCGCGCGTGGTGCTCGAGGAGCAGCAGTGGCGTGAGGGCATCACCTCGACGATCGTCGATCCCACGACGTACGTGCGCGGCAGCAAGGTCGGTGCGAAGGACCGCTGGTACGTGCGCGGCCAGGCGATGGCGCTCGCGCCGACGTTCTGGCACCACTTCACGCCGCGCGATCC
>Ga0247741_1002080_pt1 | contig 11160 bp, 12 predicted proteins | sample UWRJL213509R2_FD_180945 | JGI IMG/M metagenome (GOLD analysis project Ga0247741, IMG submission 180945) | Plant litter microbial communities from Arlington Agricultural Research Station in Wisconsin, United States - UWRJ-L213-509R-2 | ecosystem: Environmental > Terrestrial > Plant litter >...
GGCTTCTCGGTGAGGATGTCGACCTGGACGCTCTCCTTCATGCCGAGCGCGCGCACGATCACGTTCTTGTGGGGCCAGTTCTCGGCCTCCTCGGGCGTGACGCGCTTCATCCGGATGTAGTCGTTGATCAGCGAGTGGTCCTCGGTGAGCTGGGTCAGCTCGGTGCCGCGGGCGCGGTACGCGCGGCTATCTCCAACGTGGCCGATGATCAGCGCGTCGTCGAGGAAGTAGAGGGCGACGCAGGTGGTGCCCATGCCCTTGAACCGGGCCTCGCGCTGCGAGCGCTCCCAGATCTCGAGGTTCGCCAGCATGATGCCGGTGATCATCCGATTGACGTGGGTGCGGACGTCGCGGTCGACCTTGTACGGCCAGGTCAACGTCTGCTGCTTGCCGGTCTCGATGAAGTGGTCGCTGATCAGCTCCACGGCGAGGCGCGAGGCGACCTCTCCGGAAGCGTGACCGCCCATACCATCGGCGACGATGCAGAGGCGTTCGTTCTCCGGGAGCGAGATCGAATCCTCGTTGTGATCGCGCTTGCGACCGATGTTGGTCGCGCCCGCGAACCGGACCCGCATCCCGTCCAGGGGAAACGACGTGCTCATCCAGTGGTGATTCTACCATCGGCCCGTGGGTTGACTCCAACGCCTGCCCCTCTCATCCTGTAGTGGATGTGGGGATACGCCGAGGGAAACCGAACCCTGGTGACCATCGTCGTCGTGATCGTGGTGATCGCGGCGCTGGGGTACGTCGGGCGGCGGATCTGGAAACGGGGTAGGTAGGTGGCAGAGCTCGCTCGAGGAACGGTGCTGGATCGGCCGTGGGGGCGCACCCTCGGCGCGCTGGCGCTGCGCGGGCTGACCGGGCAGGTCAACCTGACGGGCACCGACGGCAAGGTCTACTCCGTCGGCTTCCACGGTGGCACGGTCTGCGGGGCACACTCGGCGAACATGGCCGACTCGGCGGCGCGCATCGCGCTGACCAGCGGCCTCGTCTCCTCGACGCAGGTCGCCGACATCGTCAAGCGCCAGTTCGCCGACAAGCATCGCGACGAGGTCGAGCTGATCGCCGACTACATCCACCTCCAGCCCGATCAGGCGATGCGGCTGCGGCGGCGGGCGATCCTCCAGAAGGCGGCGCGCTCGTTCGCGCTCGAGCGGGCGGACTTCATCGTCGAGGACCACATCACGGTGCGGTTCGTACCGGGCAGCGAGCTCGATATTCGCTCGGTGATCTACCTCGGCGCCCGGCAGTTCCTCTCCGAGGCGCGGCTCAACGGCGAGCTCGGCCAGCTCGGCCAGTGGTTCCAGCTCAAGCCCGAGCTCACCGAGTACCTGCCCCAGTACAGCTTCGGCGAGGCGGAGCAGCCCGTGCTGGAGGCGCTCGCGCGCGGCGCGGGCCTCGCCGAGATCGAGCGTCCCGAGATCGAGCAGCGCATGGCGCGCGCCGTGATCTACGCGCTGGTCTCGTGCGGCCAGTGCAACGTCGAGAGCTCCGTGCGCGCGGTCCCACGCCCGGCGCCCACGCCGCGGCCGCAGTCGACCACGCAGGCGCCGCGCCCCCCGTCGGGAAACACGCAGGCGCCGCCGCGCCAGCGCCCGGGCGACACCCTCAACCAGCCCACGTTCCGGCGCGCCGACACCGAGGCGGATGCGCCGACCAATCGCCCCGCCGAGCGCAAGAAGGCCCCCACCACACGCGTGCCCCAGCCGCGCCGCAACGCCACGCCCACGGCGATGACGAACGAGGTCGAGCTGCTCATCAAGCAGCGCCTCGCGGTCCTCGATACCGGCGGCGATCACTTCCAGCTCCTCTCGATCGCCCGCGAATCCACCCCGAGCCACATCCAGAAGGCGTACTTCGCGCTCGCGCGGCTGCTGCATCCGGATCGGCTCTCGGCGCTCGGCATCGCCGACGAGACCCGCAGCGCGCAGCGGCTGTTCGCGCAGGTCAACACCGCGTTCGCCGTGCTCAGCGACGCGAAGAAACGCGAGGCGTACCTCGACATCCTCGATCGCGGCGGCGAGCAGGCCGTGCGCGCGGAGCAGCAGGCGGCCGAGGAGATGGCCGAGCGCGTGCTCGAATCCGAGGAGGCGTTTCGCAAGGGAGAGGCGGCGCTCCGTCGTGATCAGATCCCCACGGCGATCAAGGAGCTCGAGCGCGCCGTGTCGTTGAACCCCGACGAGCCCGACTACCAGGCCATGCTCGCCTGGGCGAAGTTCTGCGCCGCGCCCGACAAGATGGCGGTCTCGCAGGTGACCAAGCGCGCGCTGCGCACGGCGATCGATAAATCCCCGCCGACCTCCGTGACGGGCCGGTTCTACCTGGGCCGCGTCGAGCGCATGCTCGGCCGCGACAAAGAGGCGCTGGACCTGTTCGAGGAGGTCCTCGAGGTCTCGCCGGGTCACTCCGAGGCGACGGCGGAGGTGCGCGTGCTGACGGCCCGGCTGGGCGGCGACAAGGGCGGCGGCCTGTTCGGCCGGCTCAAGCGCTGAGCTCGAGCTCGGTGATCCGGGCGTCGGGCAGCCCGATGTGGGCGCGGACCCGGGCGACCATCTCCGTGGTCGTCCCGTCGCGCTCGACCCGGACGGTCAGCTCCTCGCCGATCTCGAACATCAGGGGCGACCGCACCCGGGCCACGCCATCCGTGATCCCCAGCACCTCGAATACGTCGTGGGCCTGGTCGCCATCGACCACGACAACGCGCGGGCCCCCCGACATCCCCATTCAGGTAGCACGCCGCGCATTGCGCCCTCAAGCCTTCTCGTAGTCCCGGCGCTGGGTTAACCTGCGTTCAGCGGATGCTCAAGCCGGTCGAGAAGCAACGCGTCGCGGAAGAGATCGCCGAGCAACTGCGCTCGCTCATCCTCAACGGACAATACCCCCCTGGGTCCAAGCTGCCCCCGGAGCGCGAGCTCTCGAAGCGGCTTCGGGTCAATCGTGCGTCGCTGCGCGAGGCGCTGAAGAAGCTCGAGCACCTCGGGCTGGTGCGGATCCGGCAAGGCGATGGGACGCGGGTTCAGAATTTCATGGAGACCGGCGGCATCGAGCTGGTCCAGCATCTCTTGCCCTTGGCGGGCGGCAAGCCGGAGCTGATCCGGGACCTCCTCGAGTTCCGTCGGATCATGGGTCGCGAGATCGCCCGCCTCGCCGCGGCGCGCGCCCACGCGGACAAAGAGGGCATCGCCAAGCTGAAGGCGCTCGCCGACCGCGCGGATGCCGCCCAGGGCGCGGGTGAGCTCTTCGACATCGACTTCGAGCTCTACGTCGCCGTCGCGGCGATGTGCGGCAACCAGGTCATGCTGCTCCTGCTCAACACCGTGCGCGATGGCGTGCGGAACTTCATGCCGCTGCTCGCGAACCTCGCCGGTCCCGGCGAGGCCGTGCGCAAGCATCACCGCGATCTGATCCTCGCGCTCGAGAAGGGCGACGTTGCCGGCGCCGGTCGCGTGGCTGACGAATATCTCCGGATGGGCGCCGAGCTCGCGGGCCGCCTCGGCGGCAAGCCCGAGCTCCAGCCGCAGCCGCTTCCGGACTGACGCATGCCCGAGCTTCCGCAGAAGGAAGTGGAGGAGATCGCGCTGCTCGCGCGGGTGCATCTCAGCGCCGAGGAGCTCGCCGACATGCGCTCGCAGCTCGGGGCGATCCTCGAGCACTTCGGGTCGATCGCCGCCGTCGATACGGAGGGCGTCGCCCCGATGACGCACGCGGTGCCGATCGATCTCCCGCTGCGGGAGGACGTTCCGCAGCCGTCGCTGCCGCCCGACGTGGCGCTCGCGGGCACGGCCAAGCGCGATGGCGATCTCATCGTCGTTCCTGCGATCATCCCCGGAGGCGAGTGACGGTCGATCCGGCGTACTGGTCGGTGGCGGACATCGCGCGGCGGATCGCGGCGGGCGAGGTCAGCGCCGTCGAGATCACCGAGGCGTTTCTCGCGCGGATCGGCAAGGTCGATCCGGAGCTCGGCGCGTATCTCGTCGTCGACGAGACCGGCGCGCGCGTCCAGGCGCAGCAAGTGGATCTGATGCGCGGGGCGAACCTGCCGCTCGGTCCGCTCGCGGGCGTGCCGATCGCGCTGAAGGACATGATCGTGACGAAGGACGTCGTCACCACCGCGGGATCGAAGATCCTCGAGGGCTGGGTGCCGCCGTACGACGCCACCGTGGTCGAGAAGCTGCGCGCCGCCGGAGCGGTGATCCTCGGCAAGGTGAACTGCGACGAGTTCGGAATGGGCTCCTCGACGGAGCGCTCCGCGTACAAGCAGACGAAGAACCCGTGGGACACCACGCGCGTCCCGGGCGGGAGCTCCGGCGGCAGCTCGGCCGCCGTCGCCGCGGGCCTGTGCGCCGCGAGCCTCGGCACGGATACCGGCGGCTCGATCCGGCAGCCCGCGTCGTTCTGCGGCGTCGTCGGGATCAAGCCCACGTACGGGCGGGTCTCGCGCTACGGGATCGTCGCGTACGCATCGTCGCTCGATCAGGTCGGGCCGCTCGCGCACAGCGTGGCCGACGCGGCGCTCGTGCTGCAGGCGATCGCGGGCCACGACGCGCGCGATTCGACGTCGCTGCCATCGGCGGCGCCCGATTTTTCCGCCGGGATCGCGGCGGGCGTCGCGGGCTTGAAGATCGGCCTGCCGAAGGAGTACTTCGCCGGCGAGATCGATGCCGACGTGCGCACCGCGCTCGCCGCCGCCGTCGCCGCGCTGAAGGACAAGGGCGCGGAGATCGTCGACGTCTCGCTGCCGCACACCGAGCTCGCGCTGCCGGCGTACTACATCGTCGCGCCCGCCGAGGCGTCGTCGAACCTCGCGCGCTACGACGGCATTCGCTACGGCAAGCGCGCCGACGCCACCGATCTGCTCTCGCTCTACAGCCGGACCCGCGGCGAGCGCTTCGGCCCCGAGGTGAAGCGCCGCATCATGCTCGGCACGTACGCGCTGCGCTCGGGCTACTACGACGCGTTCTACAAGAAGGCGCAGCAGATCCGCACGCTCATCAAGCGCGACTTCGACGAGGCGTTCGAGAAGTGCGACGTGCTCCTCACGCCGACCACGCCCACCGCCGCCTACGAGCTCGGCGCGAAGGCGACGCCGCTCGAGATGTACCTCGGCGACATCTTCACGCTCGCGTGCAACCTCGCCGGTCTCCCCGGCATGAGCGTGCCGTGCGGCCTGACCAGCACCGGCCTCCCGGTCGGCGCCCAGCTGCTCGGCAAGCCGCTCGACGAGGCGACGCTGCTGCGCACCGGCGCCGTGATCGAAGCGGCGGTGGGCCTCGGCGACAAGCGGCCCAGAGGATTCGCATGACCGAGCTCGCGCAATTGCTCGAGCTCTACGAGCCGGTGATCGGGCTCGAGGTGCACGTCCAGCTCGCGACGAAGTCGAAGGCGTTTTCCTCGTCGGCGACGGGCTTCGGAGAGCCGCCGAACTCGCTGACCGATCCGGTCGTGCTCGGCCTGCCGGGCGCGCTGCCCGTGTTCAACCAGGCGGTGCTCGAGCTCGCACTGAAGCTCGGGGTGGCGACGGGATCGCAGATCCGCGCGAAGTCGCGGTTCGCGCGGAAGCACTACTTCTATCCGGATCAGCCGAAGAACTATCAGATCACGCAGTTCGACGAGCCGCTGTGCGAGAACGGCCACCTCGATCTGATCGTCGGCGGCACGGTGAAGCGCGTGCGGCTCGAGCGCATCCACCTCGAGGAGGATGCGGGCAAGAACACGCACGTGGGTGCGGTCTCGCACGTCGACCTCAACCGCGCGGGCGTGCCGCTCTGCGAGGTGGTGTCGGCGCCGGAGCTGACGTCCTCGGAAGAGGCGGCGGAGTTCATGCGCGCGCTGCATCGCCTCGTGCGCTGGCTCGAGATCTCCGAAGGCGACATGGAGAAGGGGCACATGCGCTGCGACGCGAACGTGTCCGTTCGCCTGCGCGGCGAGGACCGGCTCGGCACGCGCACCGAGCTGAAGAACATCAACTCGTTCCGCTTCGTGCAGAACGCGATCGATCACGAGATCGCGCGCCAGGTCCGCCTGATCGATGGCGGCGGCCGGGTCGAGCGCGAGACCCGGCTATGGGACGCCGATCTCGGCCAGTCGGCGCAGATGCGAACCAAGGAAGAAGCGAATGACTATCGCTACTTCCCCGATCCCGACCTGCCGATGATGGTGGTCGCCGGCCCGCTGATGGGCGGGGTCCTGCGCTCGCTCCCGGAGCTGCCGGTGGCGCGGTTCGAGCGCTACCAGAAGGCCAACAAGGTCGCCGCCGACGATGCGCGGACCCTGATCTCGGAGCGCGCGCTCGCGGACTACTTCGATGCGGTGCAGAAGGCGCACCCCACCGAGGAGAGCGGCAAGACGATCGCGAACTGGATGCTGACCGAGCTGCTCGGTGCGCTGAACGCCGCGGGCAAGGCGATCGCGGACTCGCCGATGCCGCCCGAGACGCTCTCGGACCTCGTCGTCCTCGTCGAGAACGGCACGATCAGCGGCAAGATCGGCAAGGAGATCTTCGCGGAGTCGTTCAAGACCGGCGAGGCGCCGGCGGCGATCGTGGAGCGCCGCGGCGTGCAGCAGATCTCGGACGAACCGCTGCTCTGGTCGATCGTGGAGAAGGTCGTGGCGGCGAGCCCGAAGCAGGCCACCGACTACCAGGGCGGCAAGGACACCCTGTTCGGCTACTTCGTCGGCCAGGTCATGAAGGAGACCGGCGGCCGGGCAAACCCGGTCATGACCACCGACTTACTGAAGAAACGACTCGGCCGGTGATCCGGCCAAGCCCTTGATCTTGCCCGATGATCAAAACGGGCCAAGGGACTCCAACGACGAACGCTTGACGATTGGCTCGCGATCAGTAAAGTCCGCGATTCCGAAAGCGTTTTCAGCGGAGCCAACGCAAATGTACGCCGTGATTCAGACAGGTGGAAAGCAGTATCGGGCAGAGCCCGGCCAGACGATCGTGGTCGAGAAGCTCGCCGGTGAAAAGGGCGCCCAGGTCGTGTTCGACCAGGTGTTGCTCGTGTCCTCCGGTGACGGTGGCAACGTGACGATCGGCAAGCCGACCGTCGCGAACGCCAAGGTCACGGGGGAGATCGTGGAGCAGGGCCGCGGCGAGAAGCTCGTCGTGTTCAAGTTCCGCCGTCGCAAGAACTACGTCCGGCGCAATGGTCACCGCCAGGACTACACCGCGGTGAAGATCGCGGCGATCAACGGATAGCCAGGAAGAGAGAACGTCATGGCCCATAAAAAAGGACAAGGCTCCACCCGCAACGGCCGCGACTCGCTGCCGAAGATGCGCGGCGTCAAGCGGTACGGTGGCGAGGTCGTTCGCGCCGGATCGATCCTGGTTCGCCAGGTCGGCACGAAGATCCACGCCGGCGAGAACGTCGGCGTCGGTCGCGACTTCACGCTGTTCGCGAAGATCGACGGTCACGTGACCTTCGAGCGCCACGGCAAGTCGAGGACGCGCGTCGCGGTCTACGCGAACCCGCCCGCCGTCGCCGCCGCTTCCTGATCCGTGAACTGCCGATCCGGCTGCGGTGCCTGTTGCATCGCGCCGTCGATCTCGGCGCCCATGCCGGGCTTTCCTGCGGGGAAGCTCGCGGGCGTTCGTTGCCCGCACCTGACCGCGGACACCCGCTGCGCGCTCTTCGGATCGCCCGAGCGTCCGCGCGTCTGCGGTGATCTCCAGCCGCAGCTCGAGATGTGCGGCTCGTCCGCCGCCGAGGCAATGGCGACCCTCGACGAGTGGGAGCGGCTGACCGCTCCGGCGTAGGCAGCGGTGCGGAGGGTCAACCCTGCGTCCGTATCTCCAGGCGCCTTGCTTCCAGCTCGTCGAGCCACGCCGCATCGTGCGACGCGAGCAGCACGGTGCCCCCGCCGGCCGCATGCTCCTTGAGCAGCGTCACCAGCGCCCCGAGTCGCTGCACGTCGAGGCCGTTGTCCGGCTCGTCGAGCACCAACAGCTTCGGCGCGCCGAGCATGGCCGCGCCGAGGCACGCGCGACGGCGCTGTCCGAGGGACATGCGCTCGAGCGCGAGATCGGCGACGTCGTCGAGGCCGAGGGCGGCGCGCAGCTCCGCAGATGGCGGCTCGCAGCCGCGCGTGGCGGCGCACAGCGCCCACAGCTCGGACGCGCGGAGGAAGCCCGGCGGGTCGGCGCCTTCGGGCACGTAGCCCAGAGCGCGGCAAGCCTTCGCGCGCTCGGATCGCGCGCCCCACACCGATGCGCCGGCGATCGTGACGCGGCCGTCGCGCGGCGCGAGCACGCCGGCCACGCACGTGAGGAGCGTGGACTTGCCGCAGCCGTTCGGGCCGACGACGCCGACGATCTCGCCGGCCTCCGCCGTCAGCGAGACCTCGTCGAGGACCGTGCGCGCGCCGCGCTTCACCGTCAGGCGCTCGACGACGAGGGTCATGACTCGCTCCGCTGCACGCCGGCGTGGACGACGAGGATCATGGTTTCACCGTGGTGAGCGCGAGGATGCCCGAGACGAGGATCGCGAGGAGGCCGGCGAGGCCGAGGGTGCCGAGGCACAGCACCACGATCGCCGCGACGACCACCGCGCCGGAGACGGTGCGCGAGGCGGCGGTGTCGAGGCCTTCGGCGCCGAGGAGGGCGCGGGTCTCCCCGAGGGCGGAGCCGATCGAGGCGACGAGGCTCGTCATCGCGAGGAGGGCGAGCGTCTCCGCATCGGGACCGATGACGAGCGCGGCAGCGACGATGGCGAGCGCGGTCGCGGCGAGGTGCACGAGCACGATCGCGAAGGCGAGCGAGGCGACGCGCGTGCCGCGCGAGATGCCGAGCGAGGCGGCGAGCCACGTCGACTGACGATGCGAATCGAGGAGCACCATCAGCACGCCGACCTGTGCGGGCACGAGGACGATCGCGATCACGCAGGTGCCGAGCACGGCGGCGCCTGCTCCGGCGATGTCGTTGTTGCGCACGAACAGGCCTGCTGTCCCGCCGGCCAGGAGCGCGAGGCCCGTGCCGCGCAGGAGCGCATCGCCGGCGCGGCGGCGCAGCGCACGCACGTGAACACCGCGCAGCGCCGCGGCGTCACCGCTCCATGCCGGGGGACGAGGCGCGGCGAAGAGCGGGCGCCAGCGCGCGAGCAGCACGATCACGATCGTCCAGCCGAGCGCGAGGGCGGCGCCGCGGACGCCATCGCCGATCGTCCAGAGTGCGAGCCACGGCAACTGGAGGCCGAGGATCGCGAGGCCGCCGAGGATCGTCGCCCGGCCCGGCGTACCGGGCAGCGAGCGGAGATACCTCGCCGCGTCGGCCTGGACGATCACGCGCGCGATCGGGAGGAACACGAGCAGCCAGACCATCGCGAGGACCACCGCGACCGCGGGCACGTGGACGGCGAGGCCCGTGAGGTCGCCGGGCTGCATGCCGGTGGGCCCGAAGATCACCGCCGCGAGGATGGCCGCGCCGACCCAGACGCCCGCGGCGCGTCGAGACGCCGGGCCGATCACCGCCCGCGACCACACCCGGAGCCAGGGATTCACGCGCACCCTCGACCGCTCTCGGTGGCGGGTTCATTCCCTTGACCGTCGGCGTCGATCGCGCCTATCTCTGCGGCCGCCATGCAGTTCATCGACGAGGCCGTCATCGAGCTCAAAGCCGGAGACGGCGGAGACGGCATCGCCTCGTTCCGGCGCACGTCGGGCAACCCGCACGGCGGCGTCGATGGCGGCGATGGCGGTCGCGGCGGCAGCATCATCCTGGTCGCAGACCCGGGTCTCTCGTCGCTGCTCGACTTCAAGTACAAGCGGCACTATAAGGCCGAACGCGGCGAGCAAGGTCGCAACCAGGATCAGTACGGCGCGGCCGGCGATGACCTGACGCTGCGGGTTCCCGTCGGGACGGTGGTCTACGAGGACGAGACCGACGTCGAGCTCTACGACCTCTCGGTTGCCGGCGAGCAGGTCGTGATCTGCAAGGGCGGTCAGGGCGGGCGCGGAAACATCCACTTCAAGACGGCGTGGAACCAGGCCCCGACGAAGGCCGAACCGGGCACCGCGGGCGAGGAGAAGAAGATCCGGCTCGAGCTGAAGCTCCTCGCCGACGTGGGTCTCCTCGGCTACCCGAGCGTCGGCAAGTCCACGTTCATCAGCCACGTCTCGCGCTCGCGGCCGAAGATCGCGGATTACCCGTTCACCACGCTCGTGCCGAACCTCGGCGTGGTCCGGCTGTCCGACGAGCGCAGCATGGTGATCGCCGACATCCCGGGCCTCATCGAGGGCGCCGCCGAGGGGGCCGGGCTCGGCCACCAGTTTCTCCGCCACGTCGAGCGCTGCCGGGTGCTCCTGCACATCCTCGAGAGCACGTTCATGACCGGTCCGGAGCGGTCGCCGGTCGCGGACTTCGACGTGATCAACGCCGAGCTCGCGCGCTATGCACCGGACCTGGCGAACAAGCCTCAGATCGTGGTCCTGAACAAGGTCGACGCGACCGAACCGGAGAAGATCGCGGAGGTCCAGGCGGCCTTCGCCGAGCGGCACGTCGAGTTACTCACGATGTCGGCCGCGACCGGTGACGGTGTCGCTCTCGTGCTCGAGCGACTCTGGTCACACCTGGCAAATGCCAGGTCCGGGTGAGATCCTAAAACCCCCGATTCGTCGCCTTGATACCCCCCTGGGGGGGTGTTACAACCACTCCATTCCAATAGGAAATTGCGCCGACGCACTGTCGGCGCAGTGAGGGACCCGGCGGTCAAGAGTCGGGCTGGAGACTAAGGCATGCGAGCTTCATCGACCGTTGTCGTCCTCTCTACTCTGGCGATCGGTGCCAGCGCGCTCGCGCAACCGGGGGCGACCCCGGCGGATGGCGCCGGAAGTGCTGCGGCACCAGCTCCCGATCCTGCGACGGTGAAGCCGGAGGACATGCCGACGGCGGTCCGCATGCGCCGCCTCGAGCAGAAGACCCAGGCTCTGAAAGAACGCGCGTGGCAGCTGAAGGCGCGCGTCCAGCTGCTGAAGGAACAGATCCTCGGCGGCGGCGTGGGCGCGCAGGCGCTGATCGCGCACGCGAACGACATGGGTAGCTCGTTCCGCCTGATCAAGCTGATCTACACGCTCGACGGCACGCAGGTGTTCGTCCGCACCGACGAGACGGCGGACAATCTCTACAAGACCAAGGCCTTCGATATCTTCTCGGGCCCGATC
>Ga0247741_1002081_pt1 | contig 11155 bp, 6 predicted proteins | sample UWRJL213509R2_FD_180945 | JGI IMG/M metagenome (GOLD analysis project Ga0247741, IMG submission 180945) | Plant litter microbial communities from Arlington Agricultural Research Station in Wisconsin, United States - UWRJ-L213-509R-2 | ecosystem: Environmental > Terrestrial > Plant litter >...
GCATATTCGTTTTTTAACGTAACCCCTATATCCGCGTGTTCTAAAATATTTTGAATGTTATTCACGAGCAAACGGTTTTCATGCGTGTATATGAATTTCATAGAGTCACTTCGCCTTTATTGATCGATTAATATAAACACTCTCAATATTAAAATACTCGCAAACTGAAAGTCTTTTAACAGCATACACGCTTGGTGAAATTTGTAACTCGTTTAGGCTAAACTAAACGTCAATTTCTAAAAATCTCTCGCTGTTTTTTAATAATGGAAAATAAAGCGCCATTTTTATTCGGGTTTCGCCCAATGCTTCAAAGCATGCTTTGTATCGAGTCAGTTGCGATTTGTAGGCTTCCGTTTCTTGACTTAAAAAATCTGCGAGTGATTGATCTGAACCTGGCTCGCTACTTTTATAGTCGATAATCCAACGTACCCCATCCTCGATAAAGCTTCTATCTATTACATTGTCCTGTAATTTCAAGTCAATGCTATTACCTTGTTTATGTACAATGACGAGTTCGCAAGTGCTTTGTTCATGGGTGTTATCAAGTAACCATTGTCCGTGGCTGTCGCTCAATGTGTTATTAATCGCAAGCAGTATTTTTTTAATGGAGTGTTCAGTTTCTTCAATACTCCAACCTTGTTGTTTTAATTGTATTTTCCAAAAAGCGATTTGCTTTTCTTGCCATGGCCGAATATCTGTAACTGAAATACCTACGAGATTTTGCAGGGCGCGATGAATTAAGGTTCCGGTGTGGCGTGCGAGTTTGGCATTTCTGGTTTCGACTGCAGGAATATTTTCGTCGTCGCCAAACTCTTTTCCGCGATAACTTTTCAATAGTTGATTGTCTGAAAGAGGTGGTGTCTGCCATTCTGGTTTTAAACGAACCAATTGCTGCAAGCCTGTACGCTCAAAACGTATTTCTTTTTGTGCATGCGAGATAGAAACCGTTGGGATTTCTTCTGCGTCAAATTTTATACCGTCCCAAATACTATTGAGTAGAGACTTTTTTGGCGGATTTTTCCATTCGCCTTCTTCAGTTTTTGCCAAGCTGGCAAACAAATATAATTTTTTAATCGCACGCGTGCACCCAACATAAAATAGACGGGTTGCTTCATATTCTAATTGCAAGGCCGTTTCTTTCTTCATGTAGGCATACAGCCTATCCTTTTCACCACCGACAGGTGCAAGGGGGCCTAATAATAATTGACGTTCGCCTTCGTGGCTTAAACGCTCTCGCCAGAGTAAAAGTTGTTGCCCATCATTTGGTGCCAGCTTGTGTAAGCGTGGAATAATCACATGATCAAATTCCAATCCTTTGGACTTGTGCATTGTCATCACTTGTAATTTGACGTCAGCATTTTGATGCGGTAATGCATAAAGCTTGTGCACGGCGCGATTGAAACTTTGCCAATCGCTAATGTTACCACCTTGCTGGTGTTGTTCGAGTAACGAAAAAAAATTAGGAACGTCGTTAATATTTTGCGCATCTAACAAGGTTGCGGGCCCGCCAAGTGCCAGCCAAATACCTTCCAGCCATTGACGCAATGGTTTGCGTTGCCGCGTTGAAAGTGCTGGTTGGATCACTTTTATAAATCGATCAAGTATTTTTTTTCCGTCGTGGCTCAATGTTGTTATATTTTCGAATGCTAGAACCTGCCGCCAAATAAAAGGAAAATCGCGATCTTTTTCCTTTGGATTCTGCTCGCCAATATTTGTATTTGCAATGGCATGCATATCTTTCAAATTCAGGCCACACCAAGGTGCGCGTAAAATTGCCAACCAGGCAATACGATCAGCAGGATTCAATAAAGCTCGAGTCAAACTGGTGAGATCAATAATAGCCATACGTTGCGCGAGGCTGTCAATTTCTGTTGCTTGCCAACGTAAACCTAAACGGCCCATTGCCGGAAATATATGCTGCAAATGATTACGGCCGCGCGCGAGTAAAGCGACGGACTCTTCCGGATTTTTTTCACGTATGTTTTTTATGAGATTTGCTACAGCTTCTGCTTCGCGCAATTCCGCGAGATATTTATTATCGTCAGTTGTTTCATTCTCGTCATTCAATTCTTTTTCATCGGCATTTTTATCGGTGATGAAACCGCTCAAATGTATTTCGACCGCAGTACCTTCCAACTCTGGCTTGAAGGCATTGGATGAAGCATATTTTACTGCGCCACGGCTAATATCGTCCTCCATAGGAAACGCATTTTGAAATTGTTGGTTAACCCATTTAACCACGCCGCTTTGTGAACGAAAATTCACAGTAAGATCTAATTTTTCCAGCGGTAAATTATTAACACCTTGCGCACGCGCTTCCAAAAATATTCCTACATTGGCATTGCGAAAGCTGTAACAGCTTTGCATGCCATCGCCCACAATAAATAAACTGCGGCCATCACCAGCTTCCCAGCCTGCGGTTAGTTGCTCAAGTAATTGTAATTGGGTGCTTGAAGTATCTTGAAATTCATCTATCAAAATATGGCGAATTCGATAATCTAATTGCAGCGCGATATCTGTCGGTGATTCTTCATCACCAAGTGCTTTTATTGCAGCCTGACTTACAGCAGTGAAATCAGTTTCACTGTGTTCTGCGAATACAATATCTAAAATTGCTGCGAGGCGTGGCAGTAATCGAGTAAGACTGTCGAGCAATGACCACTGACTTTCCTCGTAGAGCGCAGGCGGTAGCGAACGCAGCTCATAAATAATATTCGCAGCATCCGGCCGTTGCTCTGCAATCGCACCAAGCATTTCACCAAAACGATTTTTATAGGCGGCACTGTCTTTATGTTCTTTGGCGGCAGGAAAGCCTTGGACTTTATTGGGTGCTTTACGAAAATTTCCGTCGCCGGTGAGCAATAATTCTGCAATGGCAATCCATTGTTCAAGGGAGTGTAAGTTTGGTTCCGGTAACTCAGTAATACCATGCAATTTTGCGATAATTGTATCTTGTCCTGACAGCACTAAATTTGTTGCAGCCCAATCGGCGATAAGTGCCAACTCGCTAGCATGTAGCTGTAATACATCAAAGGCTGCGACGAGACTATTATTAATAATGTCTTGTAAAACAGATTCCAAATAATGTCGCGCGTTGGTGTGTTGTGCCTGAAAAATAACACCAAGCCATTGATCACGTTTTGCGAGTAATTGAATTAAAAGTTCTTCAAGCCCTTGAATATTATTATCCAAGTGTTCGAGCAGGCGCGTTAAATCTGCCCGCACTGGTGACTCTGATTCCAACTCATTAAACAGATGGTGCACAGCTTTGCGATACGCAGGTTCGGCATCTGCACCTGGTTTAGGTTGGCTGCCAAAACCACTGGCGATAGGTAATTGCCGACTAATAGATGCGCACAAACTATCAATTGTTTGTATGCGCAAACGTTGTGGGCACTGCAGTAAGTTCCAATTTTGAATCGCGTCTTGAGCGAGCACTGCTTGCGCTAAAGTCCATGTAAGTTGATCGTGAATATTTTCAGGTTGCGGTTGTTCTTTTGCTTTCCACAGCGCTTGTAATACACGGTCCTGCATTTCGCCTGCAGCTTTACGCGTAAAAGTAATCGCAAGTACTTCTTCGGGATTTTCACAATGACTTAACAATTTTAACAAGCGTTGTGTGAGTAAACCGGTTTTTCCTGAACCTGCAGGCGCGCTCACAGCGAAAGAGCGTGATGGGTCGAGTGCGGCCTGGCGAGCGGCATAGTCCAGCGGAAGATTATTCATGTGAGTGTTTTATTTCGTGTTAAAGAAAACTGACGAAGCGCGTCAGCATCTGCCAAACGAGTCAGCGGTGCTAAATCAGCAGCATATTTTTCTGTGTGAGAATCTTTAAAATCTACACGTGCATCGCCAGAAATAAAATCATTTGCTAATTGCTGCAATTGTGTTTGCCACTCAATTAATTGTGACGGCCAATTTTCTGATGGCTTAACACCGGATTGAGTAAGGCTGGTATCGTGTAACTCGCCCAGACCGTCCCAGCGTTGATTTTTACGATTAATTTGCGCGAAAGTGATTGCCGCAATATCTTCCCGTGTCACAGCATAAAGCGGTAACTGCGGTTCGCTTAAGCGCTCGCCTTGCCAAAATTTAATGTGGGTATTTCCCGTTTTATAATCGATAAGCAAACGATCGCCATTGTCAAATTCATCGATGCGATCGATACGCAAGGTTAAACTCAAACCTGCAAAATCAATGGAGTTTTCCTGCTCGATGGCGATTACGCGAAACTCCGGGCGCTCACGTTCACCTACCAACCATTCGCACAATAATCCCGACAGTCGTTTTTGCTCCAATTCGCAATATACTTTTCCGAGTTTTCGCGGATTGCGAGCCAGAGCATCGCCAATAATTTTTTGGGTAACATCGCTAACAAATAATTGCAGGCTTTTATCGTCCAACGCGTGCAATCCATTTGAATCTTTTAGTTCGCGCCAAATGGTCGCTAGCGAATCGTGCAATAAATTCCCTCGCTCAGCGGCGTTAAATCCGATAGTAGGTTCTTCAGGATTTTTTGCGCCCAAGCGTAGACGTGCAAAGGCTTCAAATGGGCAGGCTGCTTGTAGCTTAAATAAACTGCTTCCCCCGCGCACGAATTCATTAACAGTTAATGCTGGGCCTTTTGAATCATGTACAACTTCCAGAATTGATGATTGCTGCAAATTTTTATAAAAAGTTTGAAGTGCAGAAGTTTTTTCGCCAAGGATTAAATTTAGTGACGTTGGCTGAATATCGCGAATTAATGCGCTCGCACGCAATTCGGTTTCACCATCTGAATGCGCGCTACTAAAAATTATTTGCCGTGCGGATTGTCGGTAGCGTTGTGTTAAACCTTGCGCAATTTCCAATTCGCGTGTTGCGCTGGCGTGAGGCATTTGGTGCTCGCGTTGCAATTGTAAAGGTAGTAGTGGGTTGGGTGCAGGCACGGGCGGCCATTGCGCATCGCTCAAACCCATTACCCAAAGGTGGCTGAACTGCAAACCAGCGGCCTCCAGTGCGCCGAGAATCTGAATGGGTGAATCCGGTGTTTGCGCTTGAAAAGGTGTTTTGTCAGCAAGCTCGCGTAAATACCGGCATGCTTGTGTGTAATTAATCGGTGCTGAAAAGTTATCCGTAGCGGCAAATTCGTCGCGTATTTCAAACCATAGATTGAGCTGTTGGTATTCCTGCGAATCCAAACGGCGAGTACCAGGCCAGCCCATGGTTGACAATATCTCATCAAATATTGCCAGCCATTCGCCGGCCGTTTTCAATTCAAAGCGAGAGCGAAATAAATTACCGACAGCGTCAAAACGCTTTCTTACATTTGCCGTTTGCAATAAAGGAATTCGCTCTTCCAATTTACTCGTACAGTAACGTAAATCAGCTGTGCTTAGTGTGAGCCGTTCAAGCTCTCGTAATCGTTTTACCAAATGTGCGCGCGCAATTGTTTCGTGACTTTCGTCGCCCCAAAATGGCGAGTGAATTAAATTGCACAAGCGCTCAAGTGGCCAATTATTTTCTTGTAGATTCAGAATTTCAAATAAGCCGTGAATCAACGGTGTTGATCCTAACGGCGTTCCCGCCGAAAAGTTAAACGGTAAGGTGTAACGCGCAGCGCTGGGCAAAATCGAGTGTGCCTCAAAGACTTCGGTAAATATACGTTCAACTTGATCGCGACATTGACCAAGATTTGGAACCACAATTCCAATAAGCGCAGTGTCTGGTTGCTGACCAAGCTGGGCTTTGCTCCACAGCGCTGCTGAACGAATTTCTTCCTCAGTGTTAGACGCTTCAATGCGACTTAGTTGGCTATGATTTGATACTTGCGCAGGCAGACGTATGAGTGATTGAGTGGCAGTATTTAAAATATGGTTTATTAGAGGAGGGATATCGTCAAACCCCTCCATATATATTTCTGTAACTTGGGGCAGGTCATTATTTGTAAATGCGTCAGCAATCAGTGCGTAGCTTTTTTCACGCGTAACACAATTCTGTAATTGCAGATTGCGCTTAAATGTTTTCGCCCACTCGGTAAATTGCGCGCTATTACTTTTTGCGTCGGTGAAATTGTCCGTTAATGAACTGGCATTTAACTGCCATAACTCAAGGTTTTTATAGGCGCTATCAGATTGCTGTGCCAGAGGTTTAGGTTGTAAAAGCGTCGCCCCTAACGCAGAGTTTTTAATGGCCGCTTCCCACAGTATTTGTCGATGCAAAGGTGTAGCGATACTAACGCAAGAATAATCTACGCCTCTGTTTTGCAGTGTTTGCCATTGTGTTTCCAGCCACTGACTTAAGCTTTGGATGTCAGGTTTTAACCATGCTTGTGCAGTTTGTTGAAGCGCAAATGCGCGTAATAAGTGATTTCGTAAACGATTGTTTGGAACCAAAATTAACGCGTTCGATGCGAGCGCTGGTGCGAGATGTTTTAGATTAAGATAACTGGCAGCCATGTAAACAATCTCAGTTAAAAATTAGAAGCTCCAAATAAATGAGCCTTAATAAAATGACCACTGTAAACCACTTATGAAAACGCCAGTAATAAAAAAGCTCCTGACCCAGAGGTGAGGAGCCTTTTATTAACGCGATGAGTAATTAGTCATCGGAGTTGGCAAAGCCTAACAAGTGCAAAAGACTGGTAAATAAATTGATGATCGACATAAACAATGTTGTGGTCGCCAAAATATAATTTGTTTCGCCACCATTAACGATCTCACTGGTTTGATAAAGAATTAATGCAGACATTAATAAAACGATACCAGCGGACAACACTAAATTCATTGTTGAAAATTGGTAGCCGAAGAAAGATGCCACCAATAAAAAGACGACCGCAGCTAACATCAGCATAAGACCAGCAGCTACAAACCCACGCAGGAAGCTAAAGTTTTTACGTGTTGTTAATACATATCCAGACAGGCCGGTAAAAACAATTGCAGTGCCGCCCAATGCCTGCATAATAATGGTGCCGCCATTGGTCATTTTCAGGTACTGATTAAGTATTGGGCCCAAGCTCGCACCAATTAAACCAGTGAATGCGAAAACTACCAATAAGCCGGTAGATGAATTAGCCGTTTTCGGCAATACAAACCACACCAATCCCAACGCCACCAAACTCATTACCAATCCTGCACCATGGCTTAAATCTACCGCCATAGCAACGCCCGCCGTCAAGGCACTAAAGCCCAATGTTAGACCCAACAACATGTAAGTATTGCGTAAGACTTTACTAACGCTGGCCTCACTCGCTGTTTGGACCGATTGAATAGTGGATATGTTTTGCATGATGGTCTCCATCGCTATTGCAGTTTATTTAACTAAATCGCTTTCACCTAAAACTTACGGACGATACTACAAAAGAATTGACACTATTACCACGCCTAAGTTTCTCGGAGGTTACTGATTCTTCAGTAGTTGCTCCAAACAATGTTCGTTGATTCCGTAAAATGACTTAATGGCGTCGATCTGCTGCAAAATCAAGCTGTTATCGCGAGGTGTTTTGCGTCTTTGAGCCAATATCATTTTATTTTTGCTGGTGTGCTCCAGTGAAATAAATTCAAAAACCTGGGTATCGTAGTTGTTGGCCTCTAGTAGTAACGCCCTGAGACCATCAGTCACCATTTCCGCCTCCTGACCTAGATGAATACCGTGAAACAAAACCGGGGCAAGCACTGGTGGGCTTTTTAATTGCGGGCGGATTTGCTTATGGCAGCAGGGCGAGCACATTATCATGTCGGCGCCAGTGCGGATGCCCATGTGAATGGCGTAGTCTGTTGCTGTGTCGCAGGCGTGTAACGCAATCATCACATTGATATTTTTTGCAGCGAAATGTTTTACATCCCCTTGCTCAAATTGAATTCCACTCAAACACAATTTGTTCGCAGTTTGATTGCAAAGATCCACCAGATTTTGCCGTAACTCGACGCCAGTAACCTGCGTTTTTATACCTAGCTGCGCACTCAAATAATCATGTACTGCAAAAGTGAGATAGGCTTTACCCGAACCGAAATCCGCAATATGCACTTCTTCGCGCTCCGCAAGCCCGGTGTTAACGATAGCTGCGGATAAAACTTCGATAAACTTATTAATCTGTTTCCACTTACGTGACATGGCCGGAATAATTTGGCTATGGCTATCAGTGATGCCCAGCTCATGTAAATAAGGACGGCTTTGCTCTACGAAGCGCTTTTTTTCTTTGTTGTGAGATAGTGACTGAGTATCTGTTATTTCAGTTTTATTATTTTTATTGCGATGTTTGTTTAAAAGAACTTTGTCTTTTTTGCTAAAGCTTAATTGAATTTCCCAATCGCCCGTAAGTAGATGAGCATTTTTAAAGGCTTTACCTAATGCATTTTCCAAAAACGAAATTGCGTCTTCAATGTTCAAGTTTTTAGTAATGTGATTGGTTTTGTGTTGATATAAAAATGAAAGTAATAGTTCATCTTTAATCAGAACCGGGCGTATTGTAATGCGTTCAAGGTCTGCTTCATCGCCGCTATATTTAGATAGCACTAAACGCTCAAAGAAGTTTCCATCAAATGCTTGCTTAAAGTGCATGAAAAATTGTTGGAGTTCTGGCTGAGCCATGGTTATACCTGTGAAAATGTATCGACTTTAAATAGTAATAATACGCGTATTATAAATACTAAATTGCGCAAGCTGCGGCATAAGCGCGTCCAAACTCGCTGATGCTTTAGTAAAAACTGCCAAGTATTCCGGTAAATTCTCGGTAAAGCTCTGTGATTCCAGCAGTGATGCAACTCGACGTGCAATCGCTTCACCGGAATCAATTAATTTAACTTTGGTAGGAAATTGCGCGGCTATTTCATTTTTTAATAAAGGAAAATGCGTGCAGGCTAAAACAAGTGCATCCATTTTATTGCCGTTGGGATGATCGAAAAATGGCTGCAGGATAGGTTTAATTTGCGTGCTGGTTATTTCATCGCCGCGCAGTTTGTGTTCGGCTAATTGCACCAACTGGCTTGATCCCACTGAAATAACTTCTGCATCAGGTGCGTATTCACGAATTAAGTTATGTGTATAAGGGCGCGCCACTGTTGCAGGTGTAGCCAGTAGACCGATAACTTGCGAGTTGCTAAGCGCCGCTGCGGGTTTGATTGCGGGTACAACACCTACTACCTGTTGACTAAAGTGACTACGAATATGTGGCAAGGTAAGCGTGCTGGCGGTGTTACAAGCGACCACAATGATATCGACAGGAAAAATAGCAATAATCTTATGAAGCACCTCGTCCACTCTGGTAATGAGTTCAGCCTCACCTTTGGTGCCGTATGGGAAAAATGCGTTATCTGATGCATAGATCAAGTGTGCAAAAGGTAATTTCTTTTGAATTTCTTGAAAAATACTTAAACCACCCACCCCTGAGTCAAATATGAGAATACGGGGTGTGGATTTAGTGTCTGTCGCGGACATGTAAGCTCGGTCTGAAAAATTGCGCTAGAATACGAAAACCGAATTCTAGGGCAGGGCGACAAGCCGCTCAACTCATTTATCGTTTAATTTATCAGGATCTTTCGTGAGTAATCCCTTCGTTTTGATAACAGCATTGATCGCATTTGTTATGGGCTTTTTGATAGCCTTTGTTTTTCTGACAGCAAGTTATCGGAAAAAGCAGGCTGACGCATTGTTGCGTGAAAACAATCTAAAAGCTTTTTATGTACAAGAGCAACATCAGTCTGTAATACGCGAAACTACTTTGCAGCATGATTTGGCGCAAGCCAGGCAACACATTCAAGATACAAAGCAAGAATTTGCGGAGTTAAAAGCTGCGTATAACGAGCTGAACTCGCAAACAAGTCATCATCTACAAGAACTGGCAGCTGCCAAAGAAAAACTGCAACAGCTTGCACATGCACAACAACAACTTGTGCAAAGAGATATAGTTTTAGCAAAGCTCAATGCTGAATCTACTGAGCTAAATACGCGCTTAGAGCAAGAGCGTAAAAACTTTGCTGAGCAACTCACGTTGCTTCAAAATGCAAAGGCAGAGCTTTCTAAAGAATTTGAAAATATTGCCAATAAGATTTTTGATAATAAACAACAACAATTTTCTCAATCGAGTAAGAGTTTGTTGGAAACAACACTTGATCCTTTCAAATTACAACTTAATGATTTTCGCAAAAAAGTAGAAGACGTTTATGAAAAGGAAAATGCCGACCGCAATCGCTTGTCGGGTCAGGTATTGGAATTACAAAAGCAAGCACAAAAAATTGGTGAGGATGCATTGAATCTAGCGCAAGCCTTAAAAGGTAATAATAAAGCGCAGGGAAATTGGGGCGAGGTGATTCTTGAACGGTTATTAGAAGAATCTGGTTTGCAAAAGGGTCGTGAATACGACACGCAAATGAGTTTTACCAGCGATGAAGGTTCGCGTCGTATTCCTGACGTGATTATTCATTTGCCCGAGCAGAAAGATATTATTATCGATTCAAAAGTGTCCTTAATCGATTACGAAAAGTTTTGTACTACTGATGATGATCAGGAACGTAAATATCATCTAAATGCTCACGTAAATTCCCTGCGTGGACACATTAAAGGATTAAATATCAAAGACTACGAAAAGCTTGAAGGTGTTAAATCTTTGGATTTCGTATTTATTTTTATTCCTATAGAAGCTGCTTTTATGCTGGCCCTGCAGCACGAGCCAAATCTATACCGCGAAGCCTATGACAAGCATATTATTTTGGTAAGCCCCACTACCTTGCTCGCCACTCTACGCACGGTCGAAAATATCTGGCGCTATGAAAAACAAAATAAAAATGCCGAGCGTATTGCCAAGGAAGCAGGTGCGCTGCACGATCAATTTGTGTTGTTGTTAGACGCTATGGACAATATTCAAAACTATTTGGGCAAATCCCAGGAAGCATACAACACTGCACGCAGTCGATTACAAACCGGCCGTGGCAATTTAGTGAAGCGTGTGGACGATTTGCGCCGTTTGGGTGCCAAAACTAAAAAAAGAATAGATGGCAATTTAGTTGAATTAGACGAGACGGATTCTGCATCGTTATTGCTCGAATCCAATGAAAATGAAGTTACGGATCCCAGTGAATGATTTTTAATATACGGCCAATGGCCTCAAAGGATTTAGTAGCCATTGAACACATACAGATGGAAGCTTATGCGGGTTATTTTTTAGAGTCTGCCGAAGTTA
>Ga0247741_1002082_pt1 | contig 11149 bp, 11 predicted proteins | sample UWRJL213509R2_FD_180945 | JGI IMG/M metagenome (GOLD analysis project Ga0247741, IMG submission 180945) | Plant litter microbial communities from Arlington Agricultural Research Station in Wisconsin, United States - UWRJ-L213-509R-2 | ecosystem: Environmental > Terrestrial > Plant litter >...
GCGCAGTCACGAGAGAGCTCATGCCTCGTTCACCCTCCCCTAAACTAGGAGATCCTACCGACGAAGAAGCTGCACCATGCCGGTCCTCGGGCCTCTTTTCATTGACGACAAGTCCAGGAGTAGGTAGGCGAGTAATGGGCAGTGATGCCTTGACGTTGTTCTTCGTGTAAGAATCCACCGCTAGGACACCTCTAGCAAGCGTCGCATTTATTGTCCAGTTAATGGCTGCCGGTATGGAGCCTGCGTAGTCGACCGCAACAAGTCTTGTGCACCTCGTAGATGGAATGGCATAGTTCTCCTTGGTGTACGGATCCAGTGTCTCGAGAATCCATGCATCGACATACACACGTCCAATTGGAAGAGTATATGGGTTATACTTGGCGGCAGTGAAGGATTTAGCTGATTCTGGGCTGAACGAAGCAGAGACACAGAATATGGTATTGCGAGCTGTAGGTGACTGGTCGGCTACTTCAGCTGTGGTGCGTCTGGAAAGTGGTGGGGACATGTGTGCACGAGCCATCACGTTAGCGAGGTAAAAGCCACGATCTCGAAAGGGGAAACCACCCTTCGCGACGTGGAATGTCGTCCTGGCCTGTCCTCCATAAGATTCGAGGACCTGCGAAGAATCGTATCGCTCGTCCCAGGTTTTTCGACAGTCAGACTCCATGATAACAGAAGCTAGCTCCTCGGCGGATACACCTTCAATGACTTTGAATCCCTTGTGCACTGGTATGAATGGGGAAACCTCAGGCATCAGCTTCCTGTGAACGACCACACCCTTATCACTGACGACTGTCCACCCATCCTGACTTTGGGGCTTGCTGTTGAATTCTTGGGTCCAAGCGAGAGCCTCAAGGGCGTATTGCATAGGTAGCTTCGTTGGGTCCAGAGTCGATGAGGCAGTAGCAACACTCGCGGGAGATATGGCCGCAACTGCCTGCTGTGTTGTGGTTGTTGCCTGGTCCATCGCATATGTAAAGAACCGTGATAATGGACTCGATATCCGTGGACCAGAAGCCCACGACGAACCACTGCCATTAAGGGGTGGAGGCGCTGTTGTCGAATCACCTTCGCCTTCAGCACTACTCCACTCTGCCTTCCGCCTCCGAATGACGCCCATAACAGGTGGTTGATCAAGTGGTATACGAGGAGGCTTGACTCGCTTCTGTCTCGTCAAGACCTTGATTTCATGCTCAGACAGCTCTTCTACATCCACAGCGACCTTGGCACCGTTCACCATGACTAGACCCTTCTCCTTCCCAGGCGCTCGACGAACCAAAGCAAGCAGCCGTTCATCATCAACAAAGATCGAATCATGCGTCAAGGTCAACCACAATCCTCCACCTTCAGCTGAAAGTCTGTGTCGGCGAAGACAAGTGATAGTTTGTGGCGGAGGATCGACTACTATGTCCAAAGAGGCACCCCAGGTGTCGATATCGCAGCGGATTTCGCATTCAATGCTTGGGAGGCTACCATCTTCCTGACCTTCCGTACTAGTGGACCGTCGGCTGGCCGAAGGCTCATACTCAGCCCTAAAGCTCCCCCGTTCATGGTCATACCGGAGTTCGTTTGCTTTGGCACCAGCGAGTCGTGTCACGACTGGTGGACCACCACATTTGATGGCAAACTCGCCGATACCAGCTAGAGTGTTGATCATTTGAGTCGGTATGGAGGTCTTGTTTGTCCATCCTTTGGGGTCAGACTGCTCGAGGAGGGTAAGGAGAGTGGTAGTGGGCGAGAGAGCTTCGATCGCCCATCCTTGTAGGTCGACTTGCGTTCGGATAACATTTGGTTCGACAGGTGGGATATGAGGGAACAGATGTGGGTCATCGGCGGAGAACGCGAAGACATGGATGGTCGTTGGTGATTTATATACCGTCTTCAATACAACCGCGTCACGGCCGCTATTGTAAATCAGTAAAAGTGTCAAAATATGAAACAGGACCCACGAACTTGACGGGCCAAGCAGGCTTTGTTTTGAAATGCCATAGTTCGGTCAGCTCATTGACGTCTTCAAGAAGGACCCCGTCTTCATGTTGTTTGTCCCAATATACTCGGGCACCGGGCGAAACGACAGCAGCATATAGGTCCCATAAGTTTACTCCGACGAAGGTAGCCTCTGCTCGGTAAACAACCAATGTTGGGTCGATGGAATCAAGTTGCGTTATTGAGACGCCGCGAGCCTCAGTAGCTGAAAACAGTCAGAGAAGGGAACAGCAGTAGAGAGAAAGACTCACTTCGCCTCCATTTGGCTTCGGGCTCTTGAAGTAAAGACGAAAAGTAGATATAATTTCGTCTCACCTTGGAAAGAATTGACTTCTCAGCGGCAGGTGTCCGTTCGGTATGCGGCCTGATTAGAGGTCCAGATGATGATGATGCGGTAGAACTGGTGGTGCCAAACGAGGAAGACGTTTGTATGCTCATGTCCACAGCACTGGCCACGTCCTGCAAGATTTTCTGGGGGATGTACTTGGTTGACGGGTCGCGTTCCTCCAAGTCGTAAATCTTGCTGGCCAAACCATTTAATCGAAGTCCACGCGTCCCTCCAGAGACCTCGATCACCACCTTGACTTTGAGAACGGCATGTTCGTCCGTGAGTGCGCCATGTGTTATGCGGAAGAGTATTTGATCAGGAGGAGTATCTGCCAACGAGCTTGACCTGCTACGCATAGCGTGGGCTGACCAAGGAGTGCTTTCCACTTCGTCCGAAGAGCCTTTCAAGGTCACTTGCACATCCCAACCTTCCAATGATGGCAAGACACACTCAATAGAGCGCGTCAACCGACGATGTTCACGTAGCGCATGCACCTCATCCATTCCGTGCAGCCCTAGTTCATGGTGCTCGTCATCGTCCGGAATGATGGTATAGTCCAGGGTCAGTGCTTCTCGGTCGATTTGGTACCGTACACGTTCGATCGACACCCCATTACCATAACCAGTCATCTTCGGTACCCGACCTCCGCGCTTCATAACTGTCTTGAAAAGACTGAGGGTCATCGTCGACAGCTGCTGTGTAAGAGCAGAGGTCGAAGAACCGAAACCCCATAGAGCTTTGAGATCATGTTGCCAAAAACATGTTATCCGTAGTCGGCCACTGCCACTTCCTGGCTTTTTGGGGTCGGTCGGTGAAGAAGGCTGGGGCTGTGTGTGCTGTATGCACCACGCGAAGACTGCAGTGCATCAGCTACGTAACTGAACACCAACCGCAGTGATACTTACGAGTGACGTGAGATCTCACGAAAGGGGGTGAAGGTCGAAGGTATGCAGGCTCATCTGCGGATCTTGGGAGCGACGTGGTAATGTCTATGAGTGTCGTAGTGTCGTGGAATGCGCGAGAAATAGTGACTGAATCTCGTGGACTGCACATAAATATGTGAGTAAAATCCAAGAGAGCAAATGCATATTGGCGTACTTGGCTGGCCATCCTAGTGTGTAATTGGTCTTTGAGATGCGAGTGATGAGGTCGAAGACTTCCACCAAATGCGTATCCTCAACCGCAGGATCCCATTCTTGCCTTAGCTCAGGCGTCGTAAGAACCGCCTTCCAAGGCTCCAAAGATATCTGCTCCTCTCCTGTTGGAATATCTAACACCATCCTGAAGACATCCTCCCCGCCTTTGGTCGAATTTCGATGCACAATGACGTCTGTGAGCTCTGGAACAGATGATACCCGCGCCTTTCCCTTCTGCTTTGATGAAGAGCCATCCAGAGAGTTCGAAAGTCGTTTCCATTCTGAAGCTGGGGAGGTGAGAAGCTGTCGGAAATGTGCCTCGGCGTCACTCAGTGCGGTGTACCATGATTGTCTCAACCTGACAACAATTCAAAACCCAGTTTTGAACACACCATAAAGATATAAGATTAGAAAGGCACGTACCTTGACCCATCCGACATACTACAGTCCGATGGTAGTTAGAGCAGAACAAGGAAAGTGACGCTGAAGGAACCCCAACTAGTGCCTGCGGCTTCACGGCCCGAATACTTTCACGTGATCTGTATTCCCAAGATTTTGACTCGACGGACTTGCCTCCACCTTGAAGCTTTCCTTGACCTTTCGTTACTTGTCGTTCATTAAAAGGCTAACGCCTGTCCTGAATAACCTCTTCAAGGCCCACTTAACTTATTCCTCGAAAGATACCCAATAGTCATGACATACCCCCAAGAGAGAGTCCTCAGCATCCAATCTCATGTCGTTTTCGGCTATGTTGGAGGCAAGGCTGCTGTATTCCCACTCCAGTGTCTAGGATACGATGTTGATGTGAGTTTTTATACTTGCATTATTCTTTGCCTTTATGTTGAATCATACAAGGTCGTTAATACAGTCAACTTCTCCAATCACGCTGGTACGGCATTGACCCTCATTAGCTATTTTGAGCTTGCTCGGCTCACAATCCTGCAGGTTATGGTCGTTCGGGAGGTTCAAAGACATCAGCTGCAGAGCTGAACGATATATTCAATGCCATGGAACTCAATGAGCTTCTTATGCCTACACGAGTGCTCACAGGCTATATACCTGGCGCAGAAGCATTAACTGCTGTGCAAGCGTTAGCTTGGAAGCTCAAAGACAAGAAACATGACTTGATCTACCTTCTAGATCGTGCGTCCAAACTCTGCCTTATCCATACCTCTCTCTTCTAAATTATTATTCTTGCAGCCGTAATGGGAGACGCCGGACGCTTGTACGTCGCGCCAGATGTGGTGCCAGTCTACCGAGACATGTTATCGCTTGCAACTATAATCACACCTAATTGGTTCGAAGTCGAGTGCGTGCAACCCAGTTCTCGATTAAATTTATCGTCCGACTGAAATTTAACATCGTTTGACAGGCTGCTGACTAAAGTAGAGCTCAAGGATATCCCTTCCCTCCATCGCGCTCTCGATATCCTGCATCGTCAATATCACGTCCCGCACGTTGTTATTAGCTCAATTCCACTCAACACATGGCTTCTTTCCGGTCTACCACACTCCATACGGCCGGATACTGAAGAATCGCACCTTCTCTGCATCTCCTCCTCTATCCAGGTCCCAACTCACCCTTCCCACCAGTCTGTTACTTCAATCTCAACGGTTCATGCTCAATGCGTACCGTTAATACCAGGTTACTTCTCCGGAGTCGGGGATCTCTTCTCCGCACTCCTTCTGGCTCACTTTCATCCTGAAGAAACTCCCCAGAACATAGAAGCCACACCTCTCTCCGAGGCTGTTTCTCAGGCTCTGACAAAGACGCACGCGATGTTACAAATAACACATGGCCATGCAATGACGCTTCCCGAGGAAGAGAGGCAGCCATCGGATGATGAACTAGACCAGGCTAATCCCTTGAGGAAGACACGGCGGATGAGAGGAAGGGAGTTGGCCCTGGTTAGAGGTCAGGACGTGCTTCGAGGAGTGGGAATTACTCACTTGCGAGGCATGATGCTTTGGTCTGAATTTTGGCGCCCAGAACATTCAGAGCGAAGGTCGAACATTTAATACTAAGTAGACATAGAATATAATACTCCTACGTAGAATATTAAGACGTCTTCTTATCGTACCACATGAGTGAATAGAATACATAATATTGGTTTGGTTCTCTATAATTCGAGTGTTGTGAGGTAAAGTAAATGAAAACAAACTATATCGATATCCATCTATCTGTCCGTCCGTCCGTCTTACACTTCTATTGGCCGCTGCCCTTGCAGAGTATGGTCAGCCTGTTCTGCGGTGGGGTAGTCTATGTATCCCAAACTGAATCCCGCACTGGTACTGTTGCCATCCTGACCTCTCGTAGGATAAAATGTCTTGGCGTTAAACGCGCTGAGCGGAATGTTCTTCGCCAATCGTGTTGGAAGATCAGGCTAGAAATTGACCAGTGTTAGTAAGAGGACTCATTACCATAGGACAGTCAACATTGCAGACTCACATTAGAGATATACAACTTCCCAAACGCAATAAGCTCGTTGGTGTTCTGTTGCGTCCGTGCAAGAGCTGTCTCGCGTGTGTATCCACCAGCCGTGATGAGTGGCTTTGGTGACCAAATTTGTCGAATGAAGTCGTTTGACTCGGGAATATCCTTCGCCAGACCAGCGGCTTCGGGCTCGACGACATGGAGGTAAGCCAAGTCGGGATGAGCTACTTTCAGTTTACTGATGAAGTGCGTGTATTGTGGGATAGGGTCAGCCATATGCATGCCTTCAAGTTTGAACAAGTCAAATTAGTCATTGGCGCCCTTCGGTATGGGTTAGGAACTTACCCATTGAAGTGTTCCATGGGCTGACACGGAACGCTGTCCTCTCCTCTCCAATGGCGCGAGCAACAGCGTTGACCACTTCCAAACCGAACCGGCTCCTGTTTTCAATGCTTCCACCGTACTTGTCGGTGCGTTGATTACTGACGTCTTGCAGGAACTCGTCGATGAGATAGCCATTGGCGCCATGAATCTCGACACCATCAAATCCTGCCTCCATCGCGTTCTTCGCCGCCTGTACATAGAGATCAACATATTCATGGATCTCGGCCTCCGTTAGTGCGCGCGGTGTGCCGTGTTTCGCATCCATAGGGATAGGTGATGGGGCGACATATGAGAGTCCTTCAGACTCGAGGATCTCACGATGCGCGACTCTACCGAGAGCCCAGAGTTGTAAGAACATGAATGATCCGTTGGCGTGCACACCGTCGGTGACCTAGCGGTATGCATTAGCCCCATGGCTGTATAATGAGAATTTTTTAGAAACTCACCTCTTTCCAAGAAGCAATCTGAGATTCGTTCCAGATACCTGGAGCATTATCAAATCCACCAGCTCTGGGTGCGATGAAAGTCGCCTCCGAGATCAGCAGCGTGCCAGGACGACTCGATCGTTGGGCGTAATATTGACCAACAAGAGGTGTAATTGGGACATGGGCCTTTTGGCTCGCTCTGAACCGAGTCAAAGGCGCTAGAACAACCCTGTGGTTGAGGGTATGTTGTCCGACCTTGATAGATTGGAAGAGGTTTGACAATGAAGCTGAAGACATGAGGAATTGGGTGTTGGGAATCTGGAGGATGTTTTGAGGTTTTGAGACGGTTGTGATTATGTTCCTTGAAGCTCATCCTCGCTCTTCTTATACTCTGTGAGATGTCTCATACTGTCTGCAAGGTTCACTAAGCACTCAGAAATAGAGTCGTAGTGGTCGTTGACAAAGGTGTGGTAGTCAGCACCCCCTCGGCTTTGTCAGATCCTTACGCGGATAAGTGCGTCATCTCAGCCGGCCCGGTTAAACTTGAAGCAAAAATAGACATGCTGACAGAAAATGAGAGGAAAGAGTAGTATAGCCGCGCTGCAAGCAACACCATCGGAGGGTATGTTCCATAATTAGGGGTTCGTTTACAGTGGGACCTAATGTTGACTCATCTAGTAAACCTGGCTTGGGCAGGTTTGAGTTAGGCGTTAGATGGATGGACGTTCCCCGACGGGTCGGACGACAACACCAACTTGGTGCCGGTCTAGTAGCCACCATCATATCGGCGTCTGTGGGGTGGGTTTATTGAGCTAGAGGGAGGGAATCCTTGAATAAGACACGGATTACGAGAGTGTAGAGTATTCAAGGCGAAGGGCGAGCATATATTATTTTAACTAGAATAGTGACCTCGAGGTGGTGCCTGCATTTCGCATGAGTGAGTAAAATACATATGATTAGATTATTGCTGGAATTCTAAATTTACCGTATTTACACATTTCGTATTTACGCACTATTTCCGCCCTATTAGGTATATAAACTCAGGTGGTTTTACTATGTACGCCATGCAATTGCAGGCCTGTTAGCAATTGCAATACATTTCGGCGATGAACGATTTTTAAACCTCACAATTATTTGCCTATAACTGCTGTATATGCTGAGGCGAGGTAGTAATGAAAGAAGATACACATGTACACGATCTATCTGTCTTATACTTCGATCGGCTCTTGCCCTTGTACAGAGTGTTCAGCCTGCTCTGCAGTTGGGTAGTCTATGTATCCCAAACTGAATTCTGCACTAGTGCTATTGCAATCCGGATCTCCCGAGGTGCGTATGTCCGGTCAGCTGCCGTTTCCGAGCACAACCTTTGGGTTTTGCGTTTGTTGTTGTAGTGATCGTGCTGTTTGTACTCTAGCAGTCCTAATCACCTTGGTGAAAGCAAATATCGATTATTTATGCGCCCGACCATATGTACAGCGTGCACGGTTCAATGGTAACTAGTTCCCGTGCAAAGTTTCAGGTGTTCCGGTATGTTCGGTGTGATCGGAACCTGGGTGTAAGAGGGTGTAAGTAAATGAATGCTCGAAGACAATATCACCCTGTAGCCGATAGCTACCGTCATGATAGCGTATATAATATGTGAAAATCTGCTAAGATCCGAAGTCTGGTGAGCCCACGGGCCGTCGTTTCAGACACGCCTGCGGGTGGTGTATGTGAACTATGTTTGTAGCAGATGTGTATTCTGATACCAGATCCTAGAGGGGTGTCGTCATTCTGTCAGGCTAGGATGAACGGAGCGTGAACTGAGGAAGACCATAGTCCACCACGTCCATTAGAGTGTGCACGCGTATAGAACGTTAGAGCCATGGAATTGACACCAAGAATCATGAACGATCGTGAATGTTGGATGAAAGACCAGCCATGAGTTGGACACGACAGAAGGACCGCTAAACGCAATCTCAGTACTGAGCTCGCTGGAGGTTCCAAGTTGTAACAGCTGGCGGGAGCTATGCCTTGGGACCGAAGTCGTGCGAGGCCTAGGTGAAGATTGTCAAATTTTGGCCTCAAGTATGAGAATGGGATGAGACGAACCTAAGTATACCTCAATTTCTTCAAGCTGGCCAGAGTAAAAAAGTTCGTCAGGTTCCGAGCCATACCAATGTCGATGGATTTGTGAGTTGCCCTGAGCCTGAGCCTATCACTGGATACGGGAGCCTTCAGTTCCAGGATCGGACGGTATGCCTCTTGGACAATCGAACAAGAATCTTGAACTCCATGATAGAGATAAAATAGGGGCGGGGCAGAGTAGTAGAATTCGAGAAACCACTTTCGTGTTGAGCCCTGTTGGGTTTAAAGGCACTGAGGAGCAGATTCGTTGGCAGTGAGGAGAGCTTGAAGAACGAGGTGGGTGCAGAAGAGAGGCCATGCACCCGTGATCTTTGGACTGTGGATTGTAGATGGTGGATCCAGAAAACGACGGAGGGTTCAGGGAATTGTAAAAGCCAATCGTCTGCGGAGAACAGCTGGGTAGTGGCTAGAAGAGAACCAAACGTTCCTCCTGTTCCCACGGCGTCTACGCTCAAATTGAGGCAGTTAATCGGCTCGTATTGCCCTCTCAACCCCGGCCATTCTTGTCAGTTAACCGCTGGCTATTCCGATCTGCAACTATTACCAAAGGAGACGCCCTGGCTCAGATAGCCAACAACTTCTCAGGAGCCAGCTCCACCCTCACGCCTCTGATTCTACTGAGCGTTAACCGCGTCAGATTTCGACCATTTCAGATTTAATTCTGAAACGAATAAGGAGGGTATGGCTGCTACCAGGTGGTTCAAGTTGCAGTACATGAGACCCGTCAAGGTGACACAGTGACCATGCACTGGCCACTCGTTTCTTATCACTATTGAAAACCCTTGCGACTGATGCACGGCAGTCTCAACATCGTATTCAAATTCCCGTTCCTGTGCTTACGAGAACCGTCAGGCGCATTAACATTGCCACATGGGTGCGATCATATCACCTCCAACGCCGTCCGCACTGTGAACACGCGACAGTTTTGTTCAAGGGCTTAAATTGAAGCGCCAACATATTTTTGAAATCAATCGTCTCATATTTCCCTTGACCTTGGTCTCCCTGCCAGTTAATCACTAGATATTCTAATCTGTCTCGGAATGTCAACTACCAAAGGAGACAGTATCGATATCGCTCGAATGGGAGAAGACCTGGCTAAGATAGCTACGAACCTCTCGGGAGTATGCTCTGTTACTCAGGGCAGTGCCAATGCTCCAACAACCTTTGGGTAAGTTTCTGAACACACGCAAGATCCTACTCTCATTGACGCTCCCAACTCTTAGCCAAGTGATTGGGGAGGACAAACGCATCGCCCAGACTAGTCAAGAACTTTTGACAGAGTTCCATGACATAGCCATCCAGTACAGAGACTCTGTAGTGAAGGGAAGGGAGTTCTCCGAAAGCGGTGCCAAAGTTGCCGAAGAATATGTCGATAGAATGGCGGCCCAGACTAATAGCGAAAGCGAATTAGAGGAGTTGACCAAGCACTTGCCCTCGAGACTCGACAGCCTTCTCAAAGAGGCAAAGGACATGTGTAAGAAACTCAACACTGTCTCCCGGAGCCTAGAGAGGGTGCGTTGTAAGTTTCTTTGGACGCCCGTCATTTTCTCACACAATCCGAGCAGCTCGAGCAAGAACAGGAGCAGGAGTACCGTCGCATTCAGATTTCCTGTTCAAAGACGAAGAAGGTAATGAAGGCCAGCCGAGGAATGGCTATCGGAAGTGCCGTTCTCGCTGGAGCCTGTGCACTCGGTGGGCTTATAGCACCCCCGCTACTCGTTCCAGCTGCTGCCTTGGCTGTAAACGCAGGTATTGGTTCAGTGATTGCATCTGATGGTGAGTCGTACTGAATGCACCATGAGCCATATTTTGGGTAACAATTCTACTTATCTTAAGGCAAGAAATCCATGGCGTTCAAAACGAACTCTCTTGACCTCCCCAACGACTTCATGGTAATTTTAATGGGCATCAAAGCAATTATCGCGGTTCATATAAAATACTGGAGTGAGGTTCTCCAGAATCTAGAAAAGATCAGTGCGACAAGCGAGGGTTGGCTGAAAAAGCCATCTGCTGGGTCGCTATCCGAACAGCTGTCAGCCAACTGGAAAGAGGCGACCAACTCATACGAATTGTGCAACAAAGCGGTGAGTCAGGATCACTAGCTATATCTAAGGTTCCTCATTTTTCCAAGGCAATCGACACAAGTCAAGCAATGACTATCTATCTGGATATTAGAGGATAGACGAATTGATGTCGTGCATGTTATGAGGGGCCCTTGGTCACAAGGGAAGAGTTTTTTTCACTTTCAGTTCTTCAGTATTTATAGTATGGTAGACAACCCGACCAGTCTTGTTCCCAGTAGCTCAAGGTGAAGTCCATCGTTTCGTACA
>Ga0247741_1002083_pt1 | contig 11147 bp, 8 predicted proteins | sample UWRJL213509R2_FD_180945 | JGI IMG/M metagenome (GOLD analysis project Ga0247741, IMG submission 180945) | Plant litter microbial communities from Arlington Agricultural Research Station in Wisconsin, United States - UWRJ-L213-509R-2 | ecosystem: Environmental > Terrestrial > Plant litter >...
AGAACATCTCGATTTGGCAATGGATTACGACACCATCATGAAAGCCGGTAGCCGTATGGGTACCGCATTAATTATGGTTGTCGATGATAAGCAAAATATTATTTCTGCAGTGCGTAACCTTGAGCAGTTTTTTGCCCGCGAATCCTGTGGCTGGTGTACTCCATGTCGCGACGGTTTGCCCTGGACGGTGAAAATTCTCGAATCCATCGAAGCGGGCGAAGGGCAGGAGGGTGATATTTCCACTCTTCAACAGCTGACCCGCTTCCTTGGGCCGGGCAAAACTTTCTGTGCTCACGCACCGGGTGCTATGGAACCACTGCAAAGCGCTTTGAAATTTTTCCCAGCTGAATTTACCAAAGGTATTAGGGCGAAAGCCTAACAGCAATAAAGCGCAGTTTTCACGAGGTGATTTCACGATCACTTTAAACTTTAAAACCGCTAGACGGTAAAAGACCTTAAAAAGGTAAGACGCAGAATGGCGACCATTCACGTAGATGGTAAATCGTACGACGTTAACGGATCAGACAACCTCCTTGAGGCGTGTTTGACCCTTGGCCTCGATATTCCGTATTTTTGTTGGCATCCCGCTTTAGGTTCTGTTGGCGCTTGTCGTCAATGCGCTGTTAAGCAGTTCAACGACGAAAACGACACTCGCGGTCGTTTGGTTATGTCGTGCATGACACCCGCCAACGACAAGACTTACATTGCAATCAAAGATGAAGAAGCGAAGTCATTTCGTAAGAGCGTCGTTGAATGGTTGATGACTAATCACCCGCATGACTGCCCAGTCTGCGCCGAAGGTGGTCATTGCCATTTGCAAGATATGACAGTGATGACGGGTCACAATACTCGTCGTTATAGATTCACCAAGCGCACCCATATTAATCAGGATCTTGGTCCTTTCGTAAATCACGAAATGAACCGCTGTATCGCATGCTATCGCTGCGTTCGCTACTACGACGACTATGCGGGAGGTAAAGATTTTGGCGTTTACGGCGCTCACGACAATGTGTATTTTGGCCGCCCAGAAAGTGGCGATCTTGAAAGCGAATTCTCCGGTAACCTGACTGAAGTTTGTCCGACTGGCGTATTCACTGATAAAACTCACGCTGATCACTACACCCGTAAATGGGATATGCAATTCGCTCCCAGTGTTTGCCAAAGTTGTGCCGTAGGTTGTAACACTAGTCCAGGTGAGCGTTACGGTGAAATTCGTCGTATCGAAAACCGTTTTAATGGTTCAGTAAACCAATACTTCCTCTGCGACCGCGGCCGTTTTGGTTACGGTTATGTTAACCGCGCAGATCGTCCTACCAAGCCACGTTTGGCTTCAAGCTCGCAAGTTTTCACTATCGATTCTGCATTAGATAAAGCTGCCGATTTGTTGCGCAGTGCCAAGCGCGTTGTGGGTATAGGTTCACCGCGTGCATCGCTGGAAACCAACTTCGCGCTTGCAAATTTAGTGGGTAGCGGAAATGTGTCTTACGGTGTAGCTGCAGAAGAACAAGCGCTTAACTCGTTAGTATATAAAGTGTTGAAAGATGGGAGTGTCACCACCCCAAACCTGCGCGACCTTGAAAAAGCTGACGCGGTTTTAATTTTGGGTGAAGACATTACCCAAACTGCAGCGCGCGTTTCTCTAGCAGTTCGTCAAGCATCAAAAACACTCGCATTGAAATTGGCGGCAGCGAAAAAGGTTCCTGACTGGAATGCCTACCCAATTAAAAATATCGTGCAGTCTGAAAAAAGCCCGGTGTATATTGCGAGTGTAACTGCAACTCGTTTGGATGATATCGCCGCTACTAAAGTACGCGCTTCCGTTGCAGATATAGCACGTTTAGGTTTCGCGATTGCAAACATTATTGATTCATCGTCACCAGCAGTTGTAGGTTTATCAGATGAACAAATTGCACAAGCAAAAACAATTGCTGCTGGTTTAGTGGCTGCTGACAAACCGATGGTAATTTCCGGTGTTGGTTTGAAATCTGAAGCAGTTATTCAAGCGGCTGCTAATATCGCCTACGCGCTGAAAAAACGTGAAAAAGATGTTGGTATTTCATTGACCTTGCTCGAAGCCAATAGCCTCGGCATTGCACTCTTAAATACTCAAGGTGGCGAATCTGTTGAAACCATTTTGACCGCCGTTCGCGATGGTCAAGCTGACGTATTAGTTGTAGTTGAAAATGATTTATACCAACGTGCTCCAGCTGAATTAGTTAATGCAGCACTGAAGGCAGCGAAAGCCGTTATTGTTTTAGATCACCAGGCAACAACAACAGTAGAAAAAGCGACTTTGGTGTTACCCGCGTCCAGCTTTGCTGAAGGTGATGGAACATTGGTAAATATGGAAGGTCGTGCGCAGCGTTTCTTCCAGGTTTTTGATGCTTCTTACTACAAGCCTGAACAATTGATTCGCGAAGGTTGGCGCTGGTTGCATGCGATCAAATCAACTCTGGATAACAAACAAGTTGATTGGACTGTGTTGGATGATGTAACTGCAAATCTTGCTAAATCCAACTCTGCGCTTGCAGCAATTGCACAAGCAGCACCAGATTCAAGTTTGCGTATTCACGGGTCGCGTATCGCGCGTGAACCGCGTCGTTACTCTGGTCGCACTGCCATGCGCTCCAACCAAAATGTTCACGAAGTTCGTCAGCCGCAAGACCAGGATTCAGCAATGTCTTTCTCGATGGAAGGTGTTTCTGGTCCAACTAACAACACGCAATTGATTCCATTCGCCTGGGCGCCGGGTTGGAACTCTCCACAAGCTTGGAATAAATTTCAAAGTGAGGTGGGCGGCAGCTTACGTGCAGGTGATCCTGGTGTGCGTTTGCTGGAGGCATCTACCTCAGCTGAATATTTCAGCACGATTCCAAACGCGGGCTCCGGTTTGCAGTCTGCACCGCTCTATCACTTGTTTGGCAGTGATGAAATGTCATCGCGCTCAGAAGTTTTTGCAACGCGCATTGCAACACCCTATGTAGCTTTGTCATCTGCGGATGCGCAGCATCTGGGATTAACAAATGGCCAAAACGCTGAAGTCATTGCCGGCGGAGCGATTTTTGTTGCGCCAGTGAAGGTGTTAGCTGAGTTAGCTGCTGGCGTTATAGGCATACCGGTATTGGCAGGCTTGCCAAACGTTGCTTCCGGTTCGGCTGTTAGCGTTAAAGGGGGTGCCTAATGTCTGCTATTTTCACTCCTGAAGTCATGGCGATTATTTGGGCGGTGGTTAAGTCGCTCATCATATTGTTCGGTGTAGTGTTGGTCGCTGCGTTCTTGAGCTTTGTTGAGCGCCGTATGCTTGCACTGTGGCAGGACCGCTACGGCCCTAATCGTGCTGGACCGTTCGGCTTGCTGCAATTACCTGCCGATATGATCAAGATGTTTTTTAAAGAAGACTGGACTCCACCTTTTGTCGATAAGTTGACCTTCTGGTTGGCTCCAGCCATTGCCATGAGTGGTTTGCTCTTATCGTTTGCGATAGTGCCCATTATCCCGGGGTGGGTTGCTAGTGATCTCGATGTCGGCCTACTGTTCTTCTTTGCGATGGCGGGTATTGCGGTTTATGCGGTTATGTTTGGCGGCTGGTCCTCAAATAATAAGTACGCATTACTCGGTGGTATTCGTGCTACCGCTCAAACCGTAAGTTACGAAGTCTTCATGGGCTTGTCGCTGATGGGTGTTGTTACCATCACCGGATCGTTCAATATGACCGATATAGTGAATGCTCAAAAAGGCTGCTGGTTTGTGTTTCCCCAAATCCTTGGTTTTTTAACGTTCGCCGTTGCCGGTATCGCTGTTACTCACCGTTCACCATTCGATGCCCCAGAAGCAGAGCAAGATCTCGCTGCTGGTTATCACACTGAATATTCCGGCTTGAAGTGGGGGATGTTCTTCGTCGGTGAATATATCGGTGTAGTGCTGATTTCCTCACTGATTACAGTTTTGTTTTTTGGCGGATGGTTGCCTCCTTTTGACTTTCTATCATTCGTTCCACCGATAGTGTGGTTTGTTCTGAAAACATGGATTTTCATCATGTTATTTATTTTGATCCGCGCGGCTTTGCCTCGTCCCCGTTATGACCAGATCATGGACTTCGGATGGCGTATTTGTTTGCCGGTGACGCTTGTTAACCTTGTGGCTACTGCAGCAGTTGTATTGCTGTTGAACCCGTCTGCTGCTTAAGGTTGAGGTACTGAAATGTTGAAACTTTTACACGATATATTTACCCAGTTCCGCAGCTTGTGGATGGTTTTCTCCCACGCGTGGCGCAAACGCGACACCATTCAATATCCCGAACAAATGCCCTATGTTCCGCCGCGCTACCGTGGTCGCATTATTCTTACTCGCGACCCTGATGGCGAAGAACGCTGTGTGGCCTGTAACCTTTGTGCGGTTGCGTGTCCGGTTGGCTGCATTTCATTACAAAAAGCTGAACGTGACGATGGTCGTTGGTTTCCGGAATTTTTTCGTATCAACTTCTCGCGCTGTATTTTTTGCGGTATGTGTGAGGAAGCCTGCCCAACCACGGCAATCCAGTTAACACCGGATTTCGAGATGGCGGAATTCAATCGTCAAAATCTGGTATACGAAAAAGAACATTTATTGATTTCAGGCCCGGGCAAATACCCGGATTACAACTTCTATCGCGTTTCAGGTTTGGCCATCGCTGGCAAGCCAAAAGGTACCGCTCAAAACGAAGCGGCGCCAGTGAACGTGAAGAGCCTTTTGCCTTAACTAGAACAGGAATACGACGTGGGAACTGCAATAGCTTTTTACTTCGCCGCTGCGATTGCTCTAATTGCTTCGGTAAGAGTCATTACTAATACAAACCCGGTACATGCGCTTCTATATTTGGTTGTTTCGCTGCTAGCGGTAGCGATGATTTTCTTTGCCCTCGGCGCGCCTTTTGCTGCCGCTTTGGAAATAATCGTGTACGCCGGTGCGATCATGGTGCTGTTTGTGTTCGTGGTTATGATCCTCAACCTAGGTTCTGTTATTGATGATCAGGAACGGAAATGGTTATCGCCTCGTGCTTGGATTGGCCCAACGGTTTTGTCGATAGGGCTATTTGCAGAACTCATTTACACCATCAAACCCAGTCTCGAAACTTTTATTGAGATCACCAAAGTCGGCCCGAAAGAAGTAGGTATTGCTTTGTTTGGTCCTTATGTATTGGCGGTAGAGCTTGCTTCTATGTTGCTCTTGGCAGCCATGGTTGCCGCATGGCATCTGGGCCGCGACGCCGATAAAGATGATAAGGGGAATAGAAATGCTTAATGGTATTGCCGTGACTCACGGCGTTCCTATGGAGCATGGCTTGCTTCTGGCGGGTCTGCTTTTTGTTATTGGTTTAGCAGGTGTACTAATTCGCCGCAATTTGTTATTCGTGCTTATGAGTATTGAAATCATGATGAACGCCTGTGCGCTCGCTTTTGTTGTGGCAGGCAGTCGCTGGGTGCAGCCCGATGGTCAAATCATGTTTATCTTGATTTTAACCTTAGCCGCTTCTGAAGCCGCTATCGGCTTGGCAATCGTTATTCAACTATACCGTCGCTACCAGTCTCTGGATGTTGATGCTGCAAGTGAGATGCGCGGATGAACCAACTCTATTTAACTATCTTATTTCCCCTAATCGGATTCCTGATTCTCGTATCAGGTCGTAAACGTTTGTCTGAAAATGTCGCTGCGTTTGTCGGTGTAGGTTCGGTCGGTTTAGCAGCGATTTTTGCAGCATTAGCAGGCTACGATTACTTACAACATCAACCTGAAACTCCATTTGTAATCCCGCTGTGGACGTGGGTAAACGTTGCTGGTTTTGCGCCGTCATTTAATCTGCTGTTGGATGGCCTTTCACTTACCATGCTGGGTGTTATCACCGGCGTAGGTTTTCTGATTCACCTATTTGCGTCCTGGTATATGCGCGGTGACGAAGACTACGCAAGATTCTTCTCTTACATGAACCTGTTCTTAGCGAGCATGATTCTGCTGGTGCTGGGCGACAACTTCATTTCGTTGTATTTCGGTTGGGAAGGAGTGGGGCTTTGCTCATATTTGTTGATTGGTTACTACTACCGTGATGCTGCCAACGGCGCTGCTGCGCGTAAGGCCTTTGTAGTCACCCGCGTGGGTGATGCGTTTATGGCCATCGGTTTATTTGTGATTTATAAAAATCTGGGTACCTTAAATATTCAGGACGCTATGCAAGCGGCATCTGGTCATTTCATCATAGGTAGTGGCGTTCTCACTTTTGCTACTCTGATGCTGTTAGGCGGCGCAGTTGGTAAATCAGCACAGTTACCGTTACAAACTTGGTTAGCGGATGCGATGGCTGGTCCAACTCCAGTATCTGCCTTAATCCACGCAGCAACCATGGTGACTGCGGGTGTTTACCTGATAGCCCGTACCCATGTGTTGTTTGAAATGACGCCTGATGTTCTTTATCTGGTGGGCGTGATTGGTGCTGTGACCCTATTCCTTGCGGGGTTTGCTGCGTTGGTTCAAACCGACATCAAACGTATTCTTGCTTACTCAACCATGAGTCAGATTGGCTATATGTTTTTGGCACTGGGTGTTAAAGCCTACCAACCAGCGATTTTCCACCTGATGACCCATGCGTTCTTTAAAGCTCTGCTTTTCTTATCATCAGGCGCGGTGATTTTGGCTTGCCATCATGAGCAAAATATTTTCAAGATGGGTGGACTGCGCAAAAAGATTCCGTTTGTATATGCCTGTTTCATCGTTGGTGGCGCAGCTCTCGTTGCATTACCTTGGGTGACTGTCGGGTTCTATTCAAAAGACGAAATTTTGCTGGAAGCTTACGCTGCTAACCATCCTGAATTATTTTACGCAGGTTTGGCAGGCGCATTTATGACAGCGATTTACACCTTTCGCCTGATTTTCGTGGCCTTCCACGGTGAAGAAAAAACCAAAGCCCATGCCATCCACGGTTGGGATTATTGGTTGCCATTGAGTATTTTGTTAGTGCTTTCAACCGGCTTAGGCGCACTGATTGCGCCGCCATTAGATCATGTATTGCCAAAAAGCCATGAGGCCGAAGCAGGCGTAAAGCATTTGGTTGAGATCATGACTATTGCGACTGCCGTCGTCGGCACGGCACTGGCTGCCTTTCTGTTTCTGTTTGATACCAAAATCGTCAAAAATATTGCCAATTCTGGTATCGGTAAAGTCCTCACCAAATGGTGGTACGCAGCTTGGGGCTTTGACTGGTTATACGACATGATTTTCGTTAAACCTTTCTTGTTCCTGGTTCGACTCGTCCGTCGTGATCCAATCGACCAGACGTTTAACCTGATTCCTGCTGGTGTCCAGCAGGCCCATCAAGGTTTGAGTGCCACACAAACCGGTAGTGTACGTTGGTATGCTGCCACAATTGCCGCGGGCGTGATTATTATCATCGCTGCGATCGTTCTGTTGTAAGACTAAGGAACCAGAGAAAGATGCTTACCTGGCTCATACTCATCCCATTTATAGGCGGCTTTTTTTCATGGCTAGCCGAATTGCTTGGCTCAAAATCGCCTCGCTGGATCTCCCTCATCAGCATGTTTGTGTTGTTCGGGTTAACGCTCAAATTGTGGCTGGAACACAATTATTCTCTAGGTAATCTCGGCGCGGAAGGACAGTCAGTCTGGGTAGAGGAAATCAAAGTTGACTGGATTCCACGCTTTGGAATTAGTTTTCACCTGGCGCTCGATGGCTTGTCCATTCTCATGTTGTTGCTGACATCCTTTCTCGGGGTGCTGGCAGTTGTATGTTCCTGGAGCGAAGTTAAAAAGAAAATTGGCTTCTTCCATTTAAACTTGCTTTGGATCATTGGCGCGGTAGTGGGCGTGTTCCTCGCGCTCGACATGTTCCTGTTCTTCTTCTTTTGGGAAATGATGCTTATCCCAATGTATTTCCTGATTGCTCTTTGGGGTCACAACTCCACAACGGGTATGGGACGTGTGGGCGCGGCAACGAAATTTTTCATCTACACCCAATCCTCAGGGTTGTTACTTCTGTTGGCGATCATCGCACTGGTGTTTGTGCATGCTAGCCAAAGCGGCGTAATCACTTTTGATTATCAAGCCCTGCGCAACACCACTATGGACCCTAAGCTTGAGTTTATTCTCATGCTCGGTTTTTTCATTGCGTTTGCGGTTAAATTCCCGATTGTTCCTTTCCATTCATGGTTACCAGATGCTCACTCCCAGGCACCTACTGCAGGTTCCGTAGACTTGGCGGGTATTCTTTTGAAAACCGCCGCCTACGGTATGTTGCGTTTTGCGATTCCTTTCTTTCCTCATGCATCAGAATTAATCGCTCCACTCGCCATGTGGTTAGGCGTGTTGGGAATTATTTACGGTGCATTCCTGGCTTACGGACAAGATGATATTAAGCGTTTGATAGCTTACACCTCTATTTCGCATATGGGCTTTGTACTAATCGGAATTTATTCATTCAATCCCATTGCCTTGCAAGGCGCGATTATTCAAATGATGGCGCATGGTGTTTCGGCGGCAGGTTTGTTTATTCTCTGTGGTCAATTGTATGAGCGCTTGAAAACTCGCGACCTGAAACTAATGGGTGGCTTGTCATCTCGTATGTCTGGTTTACCGCCGATTGCCATGTTCTTTGCCGCTGCGTCTTTAGGATTGCCTGGGCTAGGTAACTTTGTAGGTGAAATTCTTATTTTGGTCGGTGTATTCAAGGTCAATGAGTACGTAGCTTTGGTTGCCACCACAGGGTTGGTCTTGTCTGCCGTATATTCATTGATTTTAATTCAACGGTCTTTGCATGGTCCCGCACAAAGCGATACACCTATTGCAGGATTAAATGTGCGTGAATTGGCGATGATGTTCAGCTTAATGATAATTTTGGTGTGGTTAGGTCTTTATCCTCAGCCTGTATTAGATACGTCGGCGGCAGTTGTAGCGGGTATAGATCAATTAATTAATTCCACACCACCAGCACCAGCTGCACAGTGAGGTTGTAATGACGATAACTCTAGATAATTTACAGGGACTTTTACCCTTACTAATCACGGCAGCTACGACCGTGTTTGTTATGTTGGCGATCGCCATTCGTCGTAACCATTGGTGGAACGCGACAGTCACTGTAGTGGGCTTGAACATCGCACTTATCTCTACCGTGTATGTGCTTTTAGCGGGACATTTGTTTCCTGATGCAATCGCAAAATCACTTGTGGTACAAACAATTACCCCATTGTTTGTAGTGGATGGTTTTTCATTGTTTTTCACCGCTTTGATTTTAATTTCAGCTTTGGGTGCAACCACGCTCACTAACGCTTACATTGAGTCATCCAAACGCAACCGCGAAGAAATTTATTTGCTGATAACCATCGCTACCGCTGGTGGCATTGTATTGACGATGGCTCATCATATGGCGTCTTTGTTTATTGGCTTGGAAATGATGTCCGTTGCGCTTTACGGGATGGTTTCCTATACCTACGATCGCGCCCGCTCATTGGAAGCAACCATCAAATACATGGTGCTTTCAGCAACAGCCTCAGCGGTGATGTTATTTGGAATGGCGTTGCTCTACGCGCAATTTGGCACTCTCGCTTTTTCCGAAATTGGCCAAAAAATCGGCGCTGAACCCAGCCTGCTGGTTGTGGTTGGCGGCATAATGCTGGTTATAGGTTTGCTCTTTAAACTCTCAATAGCGCCGTTCCATTTATGGACGCCAGATGTATATGAAGGTGCATCTGCTCCTGTCGGTGCATTTCTCGCAACTGCTGCAAAAGTATCGGTATTTGCGGTGCTGGTTCGCTTTGTAGTCATTGAAGCAAATACTATATTGGTATCTGAAGCTTTCCGTTTGACTCTGATAGTTGTGGCGTGTTTATCAATGCTCGTTGGTAACATACTCGCGCTTTTACAAGATAATATTAAGCGTATGTTGGGTTACTCATCTATCGCGCATTTCGGTTATTTATTCGCGCTGGTTTTGCTGGGCGGAAAAGAATTCGGTTTGGAAGGATTTGGAACTTATCTCGCTGTTTACGTAATTACTGCCATCACAGCTTTCGGTGTGGTAACGCTGATGTCCACTGCAGAAGCTGATCGTGATGCGGATAGATTGCAAGATTTCCACGGATTATTTTGGCATCGTCCGATTCTCGCTTCTATTTTTACCTTAGCGTTATTTTCGCTGGCAGGTATTCCTTTAACCGCTGGTTTTATCGCAAAAATCTACGTGGTAATGGCCGGTATTAGTGCAGGACCAGTGGGTTGGATAGCACTCATATTTGTTGTGCTAGGTTCAGCGATCAGTATTTATTTTTATCTGCGCACGATTATCAGTTTGTTCCTTACCAATAAAAATCTGGTGCCTTTCGATGCAAAAATGGATTGGGGTCAGCGCACAGGCGGTATCGTTGTATCCATCACTGCTGTTTTAATTCTCGTTATAGGTATAGTGCCTAATCCGCTGATGTACATCGCTCAGCTAACGAAATTAATTTGGGTTCCGGTTTAATTAAGACTGGCTTGCTAGAATAAAATGCCGACCTAGTGTCGGCATTTTATTAATTGAAAATATTAAATATCTAACTCGATTTCACGAGTTACTTTGGAGGTTGTTGTGGAAATTGCATGTCTTGATTTAGAAGGTGTTTTGGTTCCAGAAATCTGGATTGAGTTTGCGAAGGTGACTGGTATTGAATCACTTAAAGCGACAACTCGCGATATTCCTGACTACGATGTTTTAATGAAACAACGTATCCGTATTCTGGAAGAAAATAATCTCGGCTTAAAAGAAATTCAGGACGTTATCGCAACCCTAAAACCGCTTGATGGCGCAGTTGAATTTGTCGACTGGTTACGTGAACGTTTTCAGGTCATTATTTTGTCCGACACCTTTTACGAATTTTCTCAACCGCTCATGCGTCAACTAGGTTTTCCAACCTTGCTCTGCCATCGCTTGAATATTGATGAGCGCAATAGGGTAGTGGGCTATACATTGCGTCAGAGAGACCCAAAGCGTCAATCAGTATTAGCACTCAAAACACTTTACTACCGTATTATTGCAGCGGGTGATTCTTACAATGACACGACTATGTTAGGTGAGGCTGATCAAGGTATTTTGTTTCACGCACCACAAAATGTTATCGATCAATTTCCACA
>Ga0247741_1002084_pt1 | contig 11145 bp, 7 predicted proteins | sample UWRJL213509R2_FD_180945 | JGI IMG/M metagenome (GOLD analysis project Ga0247741, IMG submission 180945) | Plant litter microbial communities from Arlington Agricultural Research Station in Wisconsin, United States - UWRJ-L213-509R-2 | ecosystem: Environmental > Terrestrial > Plant litter >...
GGAGCTTTGGCGCCTGGTGGTGAAGCCGGTTTTGGATGCTCTTGCATATCCAGTGAGTCTCAAGTCAATAATTAGTTATTAAGCAGTCTCATTCATTCATTGTAGGCTCATCCCTCAGATCTTCCTCGACTTTGGTGGTGCTCGACTGGCCCACTTGCTTTCCTTCCACTTCATGCCGCTGGAATCTATGGTCCGGGCATCCAGGCTCCTGGGTCATGTATTTCCGACTATGTGGTATCGTCGTACACTCCAACCATCAGTGCACTCCTGGAGAAGGTCAAGATATCGCCGACTAGACGATCACCATCCTTAAAAGTCCTGCTTGTGAGCCAGCCATATACTAAGGGCCTCCCTCGGATCCCTGGGACGATACGAGAAATAGATGCTGTGTGCAAGAAAGTCGGCTCAGGTGGTTGCGAATACCTTCATCTGGATGGATCGCGTGCCACAGTCGGCCGTGTTAACGATGCGATGTCATCGCACGGATGGGTACACTTAGCTTGCCATGCTAGCCAGAATACCCATGATCCTCTCAAGAGCGGGTTCTCTCTCGACGATGGACCACTTGAGCTCTCCGAGATCATGAAGCAGAATCTCCTCCACTGTGAGCTGGCTTTCTTATCGGCATGCCAGACGAGCACCGGAGATGAGAAGCTCTCTGAAGAGGCCGTTCACTTGGCAGCGGGGATGCTGGCGGCTGGGTATCAAGGCGTCGTAGCCACGATGTGGTCGATTAGAGACCGATATGCACCTGAGATCGCGGAGTCGTTCTATGAATATATTGTGGAGAAGGGAAGGGGTACAGGAAATCCGGGACTCGACAGCACCAGTGCCGCATATGCGCTCCATCACGCAGTGCAGTGCATTCGAAAGGAGATTGGTGATGAAGAGGACGCTCTCTTAACATGGGTTCCGTTTGTACATTTCGGGTTTTAGGATATTAGTTGCTTTGCGTACGTGGGTAGTGATAGTAGATATTTCTATAGTGTACTATCAGTTACTTTGCGCACGTGAATTTAGCGGTAGCCTATGTAGCCAGGGTTTCGTATGGACTATTACTTGGATTCGGCGTCTTCTTGATTTTTCCTATTAGCTCTTCCTTTGATGTTACGCATAATAGTAGCAGACGCTGGAGGACCCAAGCGTCTAAGTAGCGGAATCGCGTTTGTAAACGAGTCTGACATAGGGCTTATTCCATGGATCGCCGACGACATGTATTAGAAGCACGTGAACTTGTTGTGCAAAACATACTACAGGATGAGATTGAGGCAAGGTCGCCCTCAACACCAGCGACAATCTCGCATATCAACAGTCAAATGAAGATGATGCGGAGAGCTTGTTATTCAGGTTGTCGAAAAGGACGAAGCACTGAAATAGCAGACTTGGACAGTGGCGGCGGTGCATAGCAATGACGTGTACAGGAGGTCTAAGTAAAGCTTAGTCCTCACTGTCTGAATAGAAAAGATATATGCCACAAGGAACATACCTTGCGAGTTTAGCTGCAATGAGGGCCGTCAAGAGTCGAGAAAAATGCTCAACAACATCCTTCCAACCGTGTCAAATTCCTCATGAACAAAGAGAAGAATTCTCGATGAACATTGGCGACACCGTCCGAGATCGGATTTACTTGATGTTGTGATGCCTGGCGGTGGCAGTGGGTTCCAGTGACAAACTTGGGTTGCTGAAGATATGGTGAATCGACATCTCTAAGATGTCGACGAGATGGCGCATGGACGGTTTGACGACGTGGAAGCAGCCGAGAGTTTGGTTGTTCGGAGGTTCTGAGCCATCTTTGTGTATCAGCGAGCTACACCGAACATGATGAACGGTTTCCGATGGACCTGGGTGCCAACGTGCTGAGGTCCACGTGTGCGTATCATGCGAGGTTGAGGACAGCCCGAGATGACGGATGGTGATGTGCCACAGAGGGAGAATCGCGGAAATACACCGAACCTGATAACAAAGGCGGAATGAGGTATAGGGTTGCGTGAGCTGCGACCACCTGGGCGCTGACACACCATCGCCACCGTGGAAGAATAGCCAGAGTCCGAGGGACTGCATTGGCCCATCACGCAGACCTCGATGCCCAAGAAGATTGTAGCGCGTAGAAATGTATGCGCTCCGGAGACGTCAGCTGTTATGAATCTCCTACTGAATGCGTCAGCCATCATCGATCTCGAACGAGCAATAACGTGTAGATGTGCGTACCCCTTATGAATCCCATGCACCAGAATGTTTTACCCTCCAGCGACCTGTGCCTCGAACCAACTCAATGTTTGTGGTCATCCAAGTCAACTGAAGACTGAACACGGAAGTGGCACTCCTGGATGATTCTAGCGGCTTCGCTCATCCCAGGCTAATCTTCTGTAATGGTGGACTAACGTTCCTGGGGGATAAAGCCGAAGATTGCTCTTGCGCTCCCGGTGGGTCTTGACGCCGATATGTCGTTCAAGGTAAAATCTGTATGCGGCGGCGTCGATGTCGATGGTCCTTGAATCTCGTGGCCATATATCCCGACCGGCATGATGCTTGTGGCTTGACAAGGAGGTGTAAGCCCGACTTTTGTTGCTGAATGCCATTCGTGATATCAGACGAAGCTGAGAGGCCAGAAGAGGATTGAGGCCGATGGCATTCGCATGGACGGGCGTTGAATATGGATTTGCATGCAGGGGGTCTAAGAAGTCGGATTGTCAGCACGAAGAAAAGATCAAACACATAGAACCAAGAACGTACCGTTTGAGTTATACAACAATGTGGACACAGACTCTTGGTAGTATGGTACTCGATTCTCGCTAGTCAGACCACCGTTGCCCAACATTGTGCCACCATACGATCCGGATGTGTTGGAGATGACCATCGAAGGGGAAGCAACAAGTTGTTGGAGGAGACGCCGATTGAGTGAGTCCGAGCGAGGGGAAGGGAGCAAAGACATAGACCAACATATATAGCACCTGTGGTGGATGGAAAGACGAGGGTCGGTCGTTTAGAGGAGCCTCGAGTGGCGCCGGTCAGAGTTGGAGTACGGATATGATAGAGAATCGGTTTGTGCGTGGACTAGAAGAGGCGAGGGTTCAGACTGGCTCTCATAAAGAGGAAGAAGGGTGACCGACCTTAGCATTTTCAAGGCCAGGACGGACAACAGGCAACTGCACTAGTCCAGGTATTGTCACCGTTAGGGCCAAACCGAACCAATGGCAATCTTGTACCCGCCGCTGAATGCACCGTCCACCTTGAACAAGCATTTGCCTTCGGCTTGTAAGATATGGCGGCTTGAAGTTTGCTGTACCGGAGATCGCCAACGGCTGCTATTGTGAAGATGACCATCATGCCTGGACAGGTTCGTCAAAATTTATAGTGTTATAGATATAGCGAATAATTCGTGGGTGGTCAACGAGAAAAGTGTACGCAGGACGCCTGATTCGTGTCATGACAGCGTGTAACTTTACGGTCCGCCTATCCGGTTCTCTGTCGAAAGCTTTGCTCCCAGACGCAGTCTCTCGCCTTCAACTTGTCAAGGATTCCCGCCGATACATATACAGCGGAACAGCTGATGCTGTATTTGCTCACGTACTTGCACCACCGTATGAGATAAGTCAAATGGTCAATAGCTTGTCCTCAGCCGTGAGCCCAGAGACCTGAAGGGTCTTCGAGTCTTCGACAACACTGGTTTCTTGCTTACGATTGACAATCTTTCTCACTGGCTCCACAGTCGTCGATCTGAAGACAGCTCATATTATCAACGCGGCTTGTAATAGTCCAACGCGGAAGCAGAAAATGGTGAGCCTGCGCTCCAGGTTGTGCATTTGTGTAAATTTGACACCTTGACACAGAAAGCATGCATTTCGGGCCCACTTTTACCTAGATCGCCCTAGGAATGCGACACTTTGTAGGTTATGACTATCGAAGATGCCTCTCATCCCGTTCTACTAGGGGCTGCATACGCAATGGAATCTTTATGGAACTTACTGTTTTGTTCCAGCTGAGCCTGACGCAAATTCCATGCTGGAGGCTCTACGCAAAGCCAACAAAACACGAGAGAAACTCCCTACAGATGACATACGGTCTCTAGACGTAGCTCCTGCCTATGCTGTCTTGCATAATGGCTCTAACAGATTGTCCAGCTATCAGAGGCGCCATTCGAGAGTCCGTCATGGGGTATCGTCCTTTATCCCCAACCAATTCCCCCTGGAAATCTACCCCCCGCCATCGCAGAAAATCGGACCTTCTACGTGCAATGGCAGCCACCGTCTGCCTCCGAAGTAATCGGACATGGCAGGTTACATCACAAGACCCCCTTTCTTCGTCCATTGCGCCGAGTGTACCTTCAGCATCCTTCAAGGCCACAGATCTATCTCGCAGCTACCGATATTTCCGATCTCTAGCCTCGCTATTATCAACGCGCGCTGCAAGTTTGACCAGTTCATATGCTCGCGTGCGGAATTTTGCAAACCTGATGGATAATCTTGTTGCAGAGGTGTTCTTCGTATCGAAAGGATTTTGAAGTATAGCGCAGAATCATGTTTCCTCGAGATTTCCCCAGCTGGACCAAGGCATATCTGGCGGAAATTCCTCGCAGGAGGTACAAGCGGGTGGTCAGTTTCCGGACGCTGGACACGTTTTCGCTATTCCCGCTCTTGGAGTAATGGAACCGCCAGAGCCGCTAGGGGAGCCCGATTCAGATGGCAGCCCAACTGATTCAGAGTTTCGGCGCAAGCACGCGATCCAAGGCGGAGCGTGCTAATGGATATTATTTGGGACTCGACGTGAGTGTTTACACGACTTCCTAGCTTTCAAAGAGTCTAACCTTTCATGTTGGTGGGCTTCAAGGATCCCCAGGCAGAAAGAATGCATGGCATGAGTCGACCGCAAAAACCCTTATCTTCGTTGTGCGTTCATCAGCCCTTGGGACGTGGAGATCCCCACTTGTCATTAGCCGTCACGAGAAGAATCGTGATAGACACACGTACTTGTCAAAGTTCACGAATCGGCAGCCCTTTCAGCTCGGGGAACGGTGATCCCGGGTGTGAAGGGTCTGTTAGGTGGGCCTCTAATGCATGTGGAGACTTGAACGCCGCAGTCGAACCGTTGAATGCAAGTGATTGTGCCTTTTTAAACTGGGCAGTATCAGCGCTGACATGCCCATTTCTGATCCATCTGGCCCCAGAATTGCCGTAACAGCTTCTGGCCTTAAATAATGGTTCTATCACCGCCTCAGGTACTTATTTCTCCGGTTTATTCTAAGCTCTTGGATCTAATATTCGTTATCAGAACATTGCGATCAAAACATTGGAGTGAGAGGGATGGGGGCTTGAGATTCGAGAACCGGGAGAGCTCATGGAAGTCCCACACGAACAGCGCAACAAGTCCGCAGCTGTCCAATTGCCTTTGTATACACTGCCTTATAAGTATGCATATAAGTACAGGTCAAGTGATCTGTTGAAAAAATTTCACCCCCTCTTGGTCATTGCAACGCTCAGCGTCGATACCATCCAAACCACCTGCGCTTTAGACACCACTTACTCACTACTGCCTTGTCGCAGTGCTCACAAGTTGTTGTTCCTACTCTGTTTGCACGCCCGCCATTGCCCCCCCTCATTCCACAGTCTACTGCAGTCGCACCCGACATAGTCTCTCAGAGGCAGACGCCAGAACGGGATTTCGAACCTCTGCACTTCGTGACGGCGGATACTCCTAACCTAACGGCCCTGACATTGGCGTCCAGAGGGCTGAATGACTGGCATCTCGTCACACCTTCTCGATCGCCTTCGGGTCGCAAGCTCCAGATCTGTACGTTTCTACCGGATGCATGTGACGTTCCATACTGAATTGTGTTACCGTCTGTAAGCTTCAAGCACGCATCTCCAATATTCCTATGCGCTTCCGCACTCCCCCAGTCGCTCGCGAGAAGTTTGCTCTCCTCATCGGCATAAACTATCGCACCCACCGGTACCGTCGCAATCGGCTGATGGCACCACATAAGGATGTGGACAGTGTGAAGCAGCTGTTGATCGGTATGTCTGACTCTGGCACGTCGTTCTATTTCACATTGACCCCAAGTGCAATTTAGAATGTTATGGGTTCAAGGAAGAGAACATTAAAGTGTTGATCGACAGTGAAGATGCCAGTCCTGAGTCACTGCCTAACTTCAAAAATATCGTGGACGCTGTCGAAAATTTCATTCGACCTGGTAAACCTAACATCGACTACTTCCTGGTTTGTGCGTATCACCAATCATAATTGAGGCTTACACGAGCTTACGAACACCCTCCCAGACTGTGGACATTCCGATCATGAACCCGAGGATCTGCAACAGGGCCCCAGCAGAGAACCAGAGGAGGACGGGTTGGCAGAGTGTATATATTTATGTGGTGCTTATGTGCCAGCCGCTTCACTCATGTTAACACAGACATCATCCCCTGCGACGCCGTGCTCAATACTAAATATTTCACTGTTGATCCAGAGAAGTTGATCTTTGACTACGTATGAGTGCTCCACGTTTGAAAAATCGACTGCACCGACTGATTATTCTATAGGATCTGCATGAGAAGCTCGTCGAGCCTATCAAGAAGTTGAAAGGGTGTCAACTCATCGTACGACCCCGCCCACTGCGTCACTGGCTCCTCGCAATTGAACATTCCTCTAGGCAATCTTCGATTCTTGTCACACAGGAACAATGCTCAGTGAGTGACTGTTCTTCCATCCCAGATAACCCACTAATGAACGTCTTAGACTTGAAGCACTACCGATGCAATCGTGTCGGTGGCATCGAGAACTATAGTGAGCATCTAGTGTTTTATCTCATAATCATTGAAAGTCTAATTGAATCAGTTCGTCGTGTTGGCCGAAGCTGTGAGTCGATGACCTCAAGCTCTTAAGATACACAATGCTGATATTGTAACTTATCTAGTACGAGAAGTGGTCGAGAGCCCCTTCGCTCAGCCTTCTACTTCTTTGCCATGCACTGCATCCGAGGAGGTGAAGAGGGTCGAATCATGCTCTGGGTTCTGCACCCGTATCCCCACATTCGCTCGGCCCCCAGTGGTATGTTGGCATAGACTCATCCTATGATGTTCAACACCAACCTTTATTATAATAGATTTGCATTTCGGCCTGCAAAGATAGTCAGTTGAGCGTTGAAACACCAGATGGTGGCAGCATGACCTTGGTAAGTTGCAAGCTCATCTCGCTGTAGTTTTTATTTATTTATTTCTAACACCTTGTGATAGGCCATAGTATCCCTCCTTCGCGCCAATCGTAACCCCACTTACGAGGAGATCATGTATGCTGCCCGAGACGGTGTCACTGTCACCCGCGCGAAATGCAAAGCTAATATCGACAAGAACTTCTTGGGAGCCGCTTCATCAAGACTATATTCTCCCCTCCGGTCTTATTTCCTGGATGCCAAGGCCCGAGAGAGAAAACGACAGCTGGAGGACGAGCTGACCAAGGAGTGGCATCCGCAGTTATCTAGCGTGAAGCCTCTGGTAAATTTTTTTGCTACAATTAAGCTGAGCTATCTGGCTAATCAGAATATAGAATATTCACGCAAGGCTCAGACTTGCTTGAGGAGTTGACTGTCACGCCGATGACACCTCAACCAATGCCAAGACATTCCAAACTGACTTGAAAATATTTTTCATGAACGGCGGGATTTCATTCATTCATTCCTTATGCTTCAATCTTGCGAAGAATTGGATTTCGGAAAGTCTCAAGAGGAGTGGCACACCGCCCCGGAGTAGCACATGATGAAATGCACCCACGCATTTCATGATATTCCCCCAAGCGCCTATGCTTAGTTAGGAAAACGCTTCCCCCGTGTATACGCAATCTCTGATATATACCATTTATATATTATTTTGAAATACACTTTACAGCAACTGTGTAGATCTATTGATCAGAACAGTTCTTAAAAAATGCGCCGGCACGGCTGCGCCTTCTGACAAAGTGCTCCATAGCGTGTGGTACCGACTGCAAATTAATAGCCTCTAATCAAGGTGCGCGACGCGACGACATTACTGACGTCATCAGCGCAGGTGTTGGATGTGTACCTAGTCATAGAATACAAAATGTATCAAGTAGAGAATTATGTTGTATACCTTTTAAACAATTTATACACCCCGACGGCGTAGGGTCCAGCTGGGAGAGAGAGCAAATCCACAATGTCTGCCAAAATGCAGCACATCAAGACGTTCAGGAGAGGGACAATTGCACCCGAATGTTCTCTAGGTGACCGCCGCGCTTAGTGCCCAAGTACTTATTAGTGAAGCGCCAGGACAGAGGATCTCTGAGCAACATACAATCGCATAATATTCGGAATGCCATGCTTCCCATAAGCGACGAAGGGTGAGATGAGAGGGGCAAGGACGGTTGGTGGCCATAGGAGGTGCCAGAGGGTTTTAGGCTGGGTCTGTTCGGCGATGCGGTGTGCAGGAGCTCTAAGAAAACTTGAAGGCTAGTCGTCAGTATCTGAATAGAAAAGACATACATCATGAACAGCATACCTTTCGAGCTTAGCCGCAATGAGGGCCAGCAAGAGCCGAGAAAAATATTCAACTGTACTCCTCCAACCGCGTTAAATTCCTCATGGGAAAGAGAATAATCCTCGATGAACATTAGCGTCATCATCCGAGATTGGATCCACTTGATGTTGGGATACTTAGCGGTGGCGGTAGCGGGCTCCAATGGCAGACTTGAGATGCTGGAGATAGGGTGGATCGGCATCTCTAAGATAGTCGAGGAGATGAGCGCACAGATGGTTTGACGACGAGGAAGCAGCGGAGAGTTTGGTTCTTCGGAGGTTCTGAGCCAACTCTATGTATCAGCGAGCTACACCGAACACGATGAACGGCTCCCGCTGAACCTGGATGTCAACGTGCTGAGGTACACGTGTGCACTCATGCGAGCTTGAGGGCTGCCGGAGATGACAGATGGTGATGTTGGCCACAGGGAGCATTGCGGAAATCTACCAAACATGGTGACAAAGGCGGAATGAGACAGAGTACGTGAGCTACGACCACCTGGGTGCCACACGCCATCGCCATCGTGGAAGAATAACCAGAGTCCAAGCAATTGCTTTGGCTAATCGCGCAGATCTCGATAACCATGGGGATTTGGCGCGTAGAAATGTATGCCTTTAATTGTTATGAATCTCCTACTGCATGTGTCAGCGATCATCGATCTCAACGGACATCGGCTACTGTTACTCCGTCAAAGATTGCTCTTGCGCTTCCAGTGGCTCTTGATGCCAATATGCCGGTCAACATAAAACTGTATGCGGTGGCGTCGAGGTCGATGAACCTCGAGTCGTGCGGCCATATATCCTGACCGGCATGAAGCTTGAGGCTTGATAAGAGGGTGTAAGCCCGATGTTTGTCGCTGAGTGCCATTCAAGACTTGAGACGAGGCTGAGAAGGTAGAAGAGGATTGAAGCCGATGGCATTTGCATGGTCTAAGAAGCTGACTTATCAGCACGAAGAAAAGATCAAACGCCTTACGGACATACCGTTTTATACGACAACACAGATGCACTCTTGATACTCGATTGGCGATAGTTGGACCATCGTTGCCCAACGTTGTGCCACCATGCAGCCCGGATGCTTTGAAAGTGGTTGACGAAGAGAAAGCTTGCGCAATGGCTGGAGGAGACACCGATCGAGTGAAGACATCCGTCCGAGCGAGGGAGAAGCGAGGGAGGACAGAGATCAATGTATATGTATATAGCAACTGCGATGAATGGAAAGACCAAGGTTGGGCGTTTGAAGAGTGCCCAGGCCCCAGGTTGGAGGTCCTGTGACGCTTGTGACGCGTGATCAGACTATAGCTAGGTATCAATTCAAGTTCTATCCAAGTCTGCCAATATCAATCATACCTTTCTTCTCGGCTGGCTTGCCATCGGTTTCCAACCACTAAGTACCTCTATATTTGTGACTCTTAGATTTGTACCAACACTTTTGTCTAAACCAAGAAAGACGACATTCAAGCTATCATTGCACTTTTCGTTCAACGAGCAGGCCGGACAATTGCCTAGCGTGGTCCAAGGTGAGCGCCTATTCTTACATGAGGTCAGTGCGTTCTCATTTATATTGTGTATCTCAGTCGTGCCTTTTGATGTTTGACTCAAGCTCTGAGAATACCATCACTGGTGGGTCGTTCAATGCCCCGCAAGCACGCGCAAGTGTCGTTGTGAATGTTAATGGTGCGCAACTTCCGTATCATCGTTACTTGAAGACACATGCCTCATTCTGGCGCATCAGAACGCGGCCCAGTGACCATTACCAGACATGATGAGGTTTTTTAGATGCTCGCTTTGTTAGTTTTATCTCACTTTGAACCACGAATTAGACCACTCGGAGAGCGACTGATTCTCCCAATATACGGCAAGAGGTGCGTCGTGATCCTTTGCTGCTGGATTGATGGTGCAAATGTCTGATCTTTCTAAAAGGTTACACATTTAGGCTGTTTGCCGAGCCACATCGTCTATACGGAACACCTCTCGACAAAAGGCCGTGGTCCTGCTCTTTGGATTCCAGAACCAGATCAGAATCTCCCACCCGAATACCGAGAAGAAGGTGTCTCCATTGGAGATGTTGGTATCGTCAAGCCTTCTGGAATATTTGATTTCTTTTTCAACATCAACAAACCAGCGGAACACGCTGTCAACTGTGATCGCCCTAGCGATTTTCGGCCTCTTGACCCACCTCTCCGACCCCGTGATATCAGTAATATTGAGATATTTGGAGCTGGAAGTTTTCTGGCGAGTTCATCTATTAAACGAGTCCGTGGTAGTACCAACGGGTATGATTCGACGTTTGGGCCTTGCGTTTATCACTTAACTCGAGATACAGGGTATTGGAATTTGAATCATCGGCATCGGAAGGGGCGATCCTAGTCATGCCCGACGCCACATCTCAGAGCAATCTCAACAATCTGGAGAGATTTTATCAACACATTGGCGTTCATGCTGAAAGCTGGTATCAATACGCTAACGGGCCAGAGATGGGTCGTCGATTGAATAACGGCGATCTTTGCTTGGTTATAGGCTGTGACAAAACGACTTCCTGGGGAATTGCTACGTTTTCCAACTCATTGTCGGCGTCCCAACTGCAGTTCATGCAGGTAGCAAGTTCTTCTGGCGATTTAGGGCCC
>Ga0247741_1002085_pt1 | contig 11138 bp, 17 predicted proteins | sample UWRJL213509R2_FD_180945 | JGI IMG/M metagenome (GOLD analysis project Ga0247741, IMG submission 180945) | Plant litter microbial communities from Arlington Agricultural Research Station in Wisconsin, United States - UWRJ-L213-509R-2 | ecosystem: Environmental > Terrestrial > Plant litter >...
ACAGTCGCGCTGGTGCGACCCCGATCGCGCGCATCAGTAGTGTTGACGAGGGCCCCCATAGCCCAATCGGCAGAGGCAGGCGACTTAAAATCGTTCCAGTCAGGGTTCGAATCCCTGTGGGGGCACGCCGCCTATGCAGCGACATCACCCTATCTGCGGGGCATTCGGGTGATTGTCGCCTCTGCTGCGCTGGACGGTGAACACATTTCAGACACACCTGAACGACTCCATGCCGTGTCGAGTGCGATCGCGACGGCGTCAAGATCGTCATCGAACAGATCAGCGTAGGTATCCAGCGTCATCGCCGCGGACTTGTGACCAAGCATTCGCTGCACGGCTTTCACGTTCGCTCCCGCGCTGATAGCGAGGCTCGCTGCCGTGTGCCTGAGGTCGTGGAGGGTGACCCGGGGGAGTGATGGATCGGACAGCTGCGCGCGGCGAATTGCGGCTTCGTACCAGCCGTCTCGTGATGATGGTGTGCCGAGGTGGGTGACGCCGTCGCCGAAGACCAATTGGTCACGTGACTTCGCTTCGCACAGCTTGGCGATCGGCTCGGAGAGGAATGCTGGAAAAGGGACGCTCCTTGTCTCGTGCCCCTTTGGCGTTCCCACGACGATGCGTCCTCCGACACGCACTGCGTTCTCCTGCACGAAAAGCCGACGCGTGAGGGCGTTCACGGCTCCCACGCGCATTCCGATCGCTTCGCCCCACCTGAGCCCTGTGTAGGCCAGAACGCGGACTAGAGTCTCGTGATCCCCTGCGCCGGCGGCGAGCAGGGCGACCTGCTGGTGGGTGAGGTACACCCGACGCTTGGGAACCTTCCTGGGGAGATTGATACCTCGCGCTGGGTTAGTGAGCATTCGCCGATCTTTGACAGCTGTGTCGAGGATTGAGGCGAGCACCCCGTGAGCGCGGAGCACGACCGTGGCACTCCTGCGCGAGCTCAGTGTCGTCACCCATGCCTGAACCTCGCTGTGCCGGACTTCGCCAACTGCGCGCTTTCCCCAGGTTGGCTCCACATAGAGCCTGTAGGCACGTTCGAGGGGGTCGAGACTAGATGCCTTTAGGTGGGTCTGGTTGGCCAGCCACGGCGCCGCCAGGACGTCGACAGTGATGCGAGCGAGACTGGCATCGATCCACTCACCGCGGGACTGTGAGACGTCATTCTCGGCAAGAAACAGCCTTGCCTCTTCTTGCGTGCGAAACCCGTTCTTCTGCGTCTGAGAGTGATCGGGCTTCCGATATCGGACCCTGTACCGCTTGTCCTGCTGTCGTGGCTTTCCCGCGGCCGTCAGAGGCCCTTTCAAGTAGTAGGCAACGATGCTGCCCATCAGCGGGGCTCACTCACTGAAACACGATTCCGTCGTCCGGATACTCCGGGGCAGGCAGAATTCCTGTGTCGCGAGCTCGACGGATCCATACCGAGGCCGTCGGCGCAGTGAGTTGGAGCTGTTCTTGGACAGCTTTCGCGGGCCGCTGACTTGTCGCGAATGCTCGTTGGTGGATCCGGGCTACCCATCGCATTGTCTCGGGATTGCTCGGCCCAAGTAGCTTGATTCGCTCAACCAGATCGTCCGGCAGAGTGGTCGGTATATCTTCGCCGGTCTTCGAATCAATCCACCGAACATCCTGAAGTCCGCTCTGGACATAGTCCTGCACGCGAATCGATCGAATCCCAGCACCGCTGACACTGTCAGACTCCTCGCGTCGCTGAACGCGGATCCAGTTGGCAAAGTACTGGCGGAACTCGGAATTGAACACCATATGCATTTCGACGTCGAGATGGGAGTCGCGCTCGTTGCGGGACTCCACGAATACCTCGCGGGGCCCAAGCATGTCGGGCTCGAGGCGGACGGTGCCATCCGGGTCGTCGAGCGCGGGCTCTTGATAGCTGATGGTGATGGTCACGCCTCAACTCTATTCGACTGTTGTGACGCAAAACAGTGATATCAGCTTGACGTGACTCTATTGGGGGGTCTATAAAGAGTCCTGACGCGGGTAACTAATTGCCCCTCAGGGAGGATCAAATGGATGAGGAACCGATTGAGACGCTCGCTCTAGACGAGCGTTACATCTCTCCGAAGCAGGTCTGCGAACTAGTGCCGGGCATGACCGAGAGCCGACTGCGTCAGCGCCGGCACCTGGGACTTGCGCCGGCCTTCGTGAAGCCGACACCACGAACGGTGGTCTACAAGCTGTCGGAAGTCACTCGGTGGCTGAGTGACAGTGAACAGACCACTACGGCGGCCGTGTAATGAACGAGCCAACCAAAGAAAAAACCCCCGGCGGCAACCGGGGGCGATCGTCAACATCCAGCGAAGGAATCAACGTGAACACCGTACCGCAGCCCACCGACAGTGCACCAGTCTTCAGCCCGACGTTCGACTTCGAGAAGGATCAGGAGCGAGTATTCACCGCCACCGTTCTGGCCTCTGAGATCCGAGAACCGCGGCTCAAGCGATGGGTTCGAGTCATCAACCAGTTCGACTCGGAGGGCGAACCCGTCCGCGGATTCGTCCGCAGCATCGACGGCGACTACGCCAAGATCCAGCTCACGCACACCATCGGGTGTGCGCTTCCGTGGTGCGAAGGCCACAGCTGGAACGAGGCCGACAACTGGGATGACCTCCATCACTGGGGGAAGAGCATCAGTTTGGGCACCCTGACGCCGGAGGATGTGCTCGACACCGTAGATGACGACCATGTCTTGATTGCTCGGGCACTTTTGTCCGGCACTCCATCCTGGTCATTCGACATCGCGTTTGCGGGCACGGTAGGACAGGCAGGTGCTGCCCAATTAGCCGACAACCTCGAGGCCGCTGCTCGCCGGATCCGCGCGGAGATCAAGTCCGCGGAGGAGGTGTAGACGGTGTGGCCCGAATTACTTCCAGATGGCTCCTCCGGGGCGGCATCGCCACGCTGGGCCTCAATCAGAGCGACGGGCTCGTGCTGCTCGCGATCGTCGACAGGGCGAACGAGCAGGGGATCGCGTGGCCCTCGCAGTACAAGCTCGCCACGGATCTCGGGATCGCCCGCTCGACGGTCCAGGCGGCGCTCGGACGGCTGGTGGAACACGAACTCCTGTTGGAGCATGAACCTGGTCGGCAGGGTCGATCTGCTCGCTACCAACTGGCCCGACTACCGGGCCAGTTGCGGGCGGTCAACTAGCCCGATTGACCTTTCTAGTTGGGGTGCGCCAACTAGCCCGATCATCGGTCACGAAGGTAGAAACGCTTACGTCGGCCGCTCTGCCGCGGCGGTGCGCGCCCTCCCGTGCGCACGCTTGCTCCGCTCGCCGCAAGAGCATTCGATGACTCCGACCGACCTTGTCATGAGAACAATCGGCTATCGCTTGCGATCGCCGTCCCCCTGGGGGCGGAGGGGAGGCGACGAGATCGACGTAACGCGCAAGGTCACCATGACCGTGTGGTCGCCGTTGCGCCGCCTCCCGGCGTCGCTGGCAGGGATGGATCAACTGCGAGAGCATCCCGTCGAGCGACCATCTGCCGGTTCTCAATGTGGTGACCCGTGGAGATGCCCAGCGCAACCCCGAGTACAGGCGCGCGCGGAGCTCGCCCCGACTGCCGATGATCGGGTATGCGCTATCTCACTTCTCCTGAGGCTGCCGAGCTGTCGCGCCGGCATCCAGTCACCATTCGTAAGGCTCTCGAGGCTGGTGAGCTTCACGGCTTCCAGAGAGGCAAGGGCGGCCGATGGACGATCGACGAGACGTGTCTCGTTGCATGGGTCGAGAGGCGTCCCTGCGAGCACCAGAGGAACGTCACGCCGATTCGATGAACTGGAGGCGTCATGACTAGCACGGACGAATTGCTGCTGATCACGTTGAAGTGGATTCGAACTCATGCGACGACTGACCAGAAAGCGCACGAGAGAGACGTCGCGGAGTTGCTTGCGAGTGATGTCGAGCCGATGGATGTCCTCAATCACATGGCCGCGATTCTGAGCCGGTCCTGGGTGAAGAATCCGGGCTGGCAGGAGCGGCTAGTGAAGGAGATCCACGAGCTCGAGATTCTCGTAGCGCATGAGAAGGAGGGTCTCGATGGCTAACGAGTTTGTCTGCGCAGATCACGTTGGAGATCCTTACCCGCGGCGCTGCGCTGCCTGTGATGCGGCCGCAGAATCCGCACGGATTCCTGAGTCATTCCGGACGGAACTGGTTCGTCCCGTGCCTGTCACGCGGGACACGGCCTGGCCTGTTCCGATCGATGCCCCCGACGAGTGGAGCGCTGATGAGTAGCCGGGATCCAGAACTGCGCGCTACGCGAGCCGCTGCCGGCTATCGCACGCAACTACGTGCCGTCGAGCAGCTCGTCGTCGAGAAGGACGCGCTGATCGCAGAGTTGCAGGACACCCTGATCCGCGAGCGTGTGGTCGCGTGGTTGGAGGACGCGGAGGACTTCGGTCTGTTCATCGGGCGAGAGAACGTGATCGTGGAGGGACAGGTCGACTTCGTGCTCCTGGAGGCTCGAATCAAAGATCTCCTCGCCCGAAAACCGGGACTCGCCAAGGTGCCGCGTGTCACTCTGAACCGCTAATCGCGAGGGGGCATTAAACTCGTACCAACGACGAAATTGTGCGAGCCAGGGGCCGCATATATTTGCGGTCAGGGCGGCCAGGGGCCGACGCGTAGGGAGGCAGGGCCACCGCGCGGATTGTTCATCCGAATCTTCGGAGACAACCCAATGACACATTCACCCGACTACCGCGACATGGCCCACATGATGGTCCCTCGTGCATCTGCGGCGCCTCAGCCGCAACGAAACTCGCAGGGTCGAGAAGAGACCTTCCTGAGGAGGGTCACGTCCCGTTTGAACCTGCCTGCTAACGCATCTACCGAGCAGATCTTCGCTGCCGTCGAGAACGCGGTAGCAGCGGCGAAACCCAAAGCCATGATTATTCCGGTCGGTGAGCTCGAGCAACTCCAAGAGGACGCTGCGCAGGGGCGCGCGATCCTCGCCCAGGCAACCACCGACCGGCAGGAAGGCATCATCGCTTCCGCTATTCGTGAAGGCAGGATCAATCCCGACCACCGTGAACAGTGGGCAGCGGCGCTGAAGTCCGACGAGAAAGGCACTACGACGCTCATCGCGAGCTTGACGAAGCGCCCTCTCGATGACGTGAATCAGGACCTGTACCAGCGCATGTACGGGGAGGACGACGAGGTCGCCTACAACCGCCTCTTCCCGGACGGAGATGACCACTAATGGCGCTCTCGTCCTACCTCTTCGGCAAAACCCGCTACCAGGTCACCGCGCCACTCGTGATCGTCTTCGCCCCGGACGCATCCGGCCAGTGGACTAACCACCACATCTACCGCGACGGAGTCCTGCCAGCCGGCGTCGGCGATGAACGGATCGCAGACTGGCTCGCCGAGGGTGTCATTCGCCCGATCGAGGAGGTGGCCTAATGACCTTCCGTCACACCGATGCTCTCGCCCTCGCGACGCAGCTCGACCTAGCCAACATCGAGAAACCGGCCGCACTCGTCCGTGGGCTCGAGGTAGCCGACAACCTCGCCCGCGCGCAGGTTCTCCACCCAGTCGATCTGCTCGCACTTCCAGATGAAGAGCTCGAGAGCTACTTCGACAACCGCGTGACCCGAGAGGCCGCGTATTCGAGGAGCCCAGCCGGCAGCGTTCCCGCCTGGTCACAGACTCACGAGCTCGTGCTCGATGAACTATTCGCCCAGGTGCGCGCTGCGATGCTCCCGCACGTCGACGGCCTAATCGACGAACTGAGAGCACCATTCGACGGTGCAGCGTCAAAGCTCACCGCATACGTGAACCAATTCGGATTCACATCGCACACGAGCGCGGATAACGTGATCGATCGGGACGCGAAGACGATCGCTGCATTCCGCGAACTGCCGTCCCTGATCCGCGTCCTGCAGCCCTACGCGGCGATCCGCCGAATGCTGTCCACCTCACTCGACCTGTCACCGTCCGTGGCCGAACGCCGGTCCATCGCGGAACGGTCGGGGAGCAAATGGTCTGACCGTGACTGGTCGATCCTCTACGCCGCAGGTGATCAGTGGACCGTCGACGCCAGCACGCACCTGGACAAGAACCCTCAGGCATCACTCGACTGGCTGCTCCTCGCTCGCGGTGGGCTGGCACTCAACTCGCCAGACGTCGTGCGGGCCAAGATCGCGAGCCGCGGTTCCCTCCAACGCGACCCCGACTTCGACGCACTCGACGATGACGGGCTCGACGACACCGAGCTCCGGTACCGCTACCCGGCGCCATAGACGTGGACATACGGAGGTCGGTCCGCGCAGCCATCACTGCGCGCCTCTGTGTGCCCAGCTCTCACACGAACAGCGAAGGTCGCGTGAGAGCAGCGACCGAGGGCTCGCCGGTTGGGTCTCCTTTCCCCTGGTTGGCCGACGAGCCCTCACCCCGCACCTGCAAGAAACCTGGGAGCCACCTGAGCCCAAAAAATCCCGCAACCCGGGAACAGCGGCCCACCTCCCGCCCGGCCTGGTCCTCTCTCCCCGGGTTTCCACTTTTTTTTCGCACCCATCCTGTCCGTTTGGAGGGCCTCTGATGGCCGCCAGAACGCACCTTGTGGCGTTCAACCGGAGTGTTCGAGCGTTCGGGCTTGACCAGGATCCGGTGGGTGCCGCGATCGTCTATACAGGCCGGGATCTAGCGCGACAGCTGGATTCGATGGCCGATGACAGGTTCGATCTTCGCTTGGTGATGATGTACCGGCAGCTGCTGAAGGAGCTTCCTCGTTGGGCTGTGATTGCTCAGCAGGTTGAGGCTCGAAAGTTGCCGAAAGTGGCATCTAAATCGCTGCGAGATGGCGTCGAGACGAAGGCGCCGACGTCGTTGGCGGCTTTCCGTGAGAAGCATGGGGTGAAACATGGTTAGTGAAGTCGGTTCCGGTCAGGTTGCGATCTTCCCGACCTTCAAGGGGTTCCGGAAGGCGGTCGTCGGCGAGGTCGACAAGGCCACCGCGTCGAGCGGCAGCCGTTTCACCAAGGGGTTCACGTCGTCGGCTACGACTGCGGGGACGTCGGCGGGCCGTGGGTTCAGCAAGTCTTTCTCGGTGAGCACGACGGATCTCGGCGCGTCCTCGATGGCATCGCTGCAGAAGACCGTCGCTCAGGTGTCGGCTGCGAACTCTCGCGCACGGCTCGTTGAGCAAGACGCGATCGGGAAGGTCAACGTCGCACAGGCGTCCTACAACGCGACGATTGCGAAGTATGCGGCTGGGTCGCCTCAGTTCGTGCGTGCGACGGAGTCATTGGCGTCGGCGCAGCGAAAGTCAGCCGCCGCCGGTGAGGCCTCGAAGCTGACTTTCTCCACGCTGACGACGGCTCAGTCAAATCTGAAGACGGCGACGGAGAAAACTGAAACGAGTGTGCGGCGTTCGCAGGGCTCATTGTCCGCGTTCTCGAAGGTAGGCGATTCCATCGGAGGATCCTTCTCTGTCGGCATGAACCTTGCAGTCAGCGTCGTGACGAAGGCGGTCGACGCGATCGTTGGGATCGCCGTAGCGGGGGCTGCTGCGGCTGGTGTAGCGATCGGTGCTTCCCTCACAGCGGGCTTCTCGCGTCTGTCAACGATCGAGACTGCTCAGGCGAAGCTGAAGGCCCTCGGCAATAACGCGCAGACGATCGCCGAGATTATGGCGAACGCGAACGAGGCCGTGCTCGGCACTCAGTACTCGCTCGCTGATGCGGTCACTGGCGCTGCTGCGGCTACTGCCGCAGGGATCAAGCCGGGCAAGGACCTGCTGAAGTACCTGAAGCTGCAAGCCAACGCGGCGGCTCTCGCCGGAGTGGGGTTCTCGGACCTCGGTCTGGTGATGAACCAGGTCCAGTCTCAGAACAAGGCGTACACGCAGGACCTCAACCAGGTGGCAGTCCGGGGTATCCCGATTTACGAGAGCCTGCAGAAGGTCTACGGCACCAACCGTGAGGGCCTGCGCGACATGCTGCAGGCCGGCGAGATCGACGCCGAGCACTTCCGTGCAGCGCTCGAGCTGAACGTCGGTAACGCGGCGGACGAGATCGGGAAGACGACCATCGGGTCGTTCGAGAACATGAAGGCCGCGTTTTCGCGGTTCGGCGCGGAACTTATCTCGCCCGTCTATGGCGGATTCAAGGACGTCTTCGTTGGCGTGACAAATGGCCTCGATCGGATGAAGGACATCCTTCAGCCGCTGGTCGAGAAATACGGGCCGAAGCTCAACGAGGTGTTCAAGCCACTGACCGACAAAATCGGTCCCGCGATCTCGGACCTCTTCGACGACATCCAGGCTGCTGCCGACTCCCCTGAGGGGCAGAAGTGGTTCGCCGACATGGGGAAGAGCTTGAAGGACATCGCCACGGCGCTCGCTGACGCGCTGCCCTCGTTCGTCAAGTTCACCGGCAAGGCACTGAAGCTGACCGCCACGTTGGCGAAATTCAGCGCGGCCGCGACTCCGGCGTTGGTTGATGGGTGGAAAAATGCGGCGGACTTCGGGAGTGACGCGATTGACAAGTTCACCAACGGTGCAAAGCAACTTCGCGACTACTTCTCGGACCTCGGCACTGCTGGCGGAAACGGGCTCAAGCAAATCGGCGACTACTTCTCCGATCTCGGCATGGCGTTTGACAACGGCAAGCAGCAGATCCAGGACTTCGAAGACGGCATTGTTTCATCGTTCTCGAATGGCTGGAGTCAGATCGGACAGGGCACAGACGCTGCGTGGGCGACGATCAGCGGCAAGTTCGATAACGGCGGTCAGCAGATCCAGACCGCGGTGACTACTGCGTGGGCGACGATCAGCGGCAAGTTCGATAACGGCGGTCAGCAGATCGGGTCTTTCTTCACCGATTGGGGTGCGAAGTTCGCCAACGGTGGGACCCAGATCTCGTCGTTCGCGACCGATGTGGGCACGAACATCGATAAGGCTGTGGCGTTCGTCGCTGGGCTGCCGGGGAAAGCTCTCGCGGCGCTCGGTGACCTGAGCGAGACGCTGAAGAGCTCGGGCAAGTCGCTCATCGACGGGTTCGTGAAGGGGCTGAAGGACGCCGCGAAAGACGTCCCAGGCACAGTCGGGCGGGTCCTGCAGAACGTGCGGGACTTCTTCCCCCACTCGCCGGCGAAGCGCGGGCCATTCTCGGGCTCAGGGTGGACGGACCTGCCGAAGTCGGGTGAGGCCTTGATGCGTCAGTGGACGTCGGGGTTCTCGAACGCGGAGTACCAGATGGCGGCGAACGTCGGGCAGGCGGTAGGAGGGGTGGTTTCCGCCTCAGGAGGAGGTGGATCCGGAGTGCCTCTGGTGTCGTTAGCTGGCGCGACGATTCTCATGTCGGTTGATGGGCGCCAGATGACTGCGGTGGTCCAGGAGCAGATCGTTTCGGCTTCTAATCAGCGAGCGACGAACTTGTCCACGGGGACGCAGCAGCTAGCTTTCTAGACGGAATGGGTTGCCGTCGTCGCCCAGGACCTGCATCCCGCCAGTCGGAAGCAACGCGAAGCGGCCTTTCACCACTTGAAGGTTCATCTCGAGGTGAGATTCGAAGAAGTGATTGCCGTCCGAGTCGGGGAGCGTGAACGTCAGTGCTGATGCTCGGTTTCGCATTATCTCAACGTTGTTGATCTGTTCCACGAACTGTGCGGCGTCAGTCTCCGGAGGCAGCATTCGAACCTCGGTACCGAAGTTTGACGCGAATCTGACCCATCGGGGTTCGGAATCCTCATCGTCTTTCAACACGATCCAGGGGTGCTTCAGCAACTGTGAGCTTTCGCCCAAGGCAGTCCCGGCCTCGAGGAAGAAATCGGACACTGCGTGGGCGATGTCCGGGCGACCCGGGTAGGCAGCAAAGACAACAGGATGAACCACAGCTTGAAGTTCCGTTACTGACGCCTCCGCGAAGTCATCTCCTCCGACTGGGCGGAATTCCCTGAGCATGGTCTCTGTGAATCGACGTAGGTCACCAAGAACGAAGGCTGTCGCTCGAGACAGAACTCCGGTGAGGAACAGGAGTCGCTGGTCCCCAGTAAGCGCATCAGGAATATCACTCAGATTCATGGCTCAAACGTAGTGCTGTCCCTCGGTCGCGGATCTTCGTGGGTCCATTTCGGCGAGGCGACGGGTGGTCTAACCAAAAATCCAGCCTCACCTGTTCACTGCCCACCTCCCGCCCGGTCTTGGCGCTTCTCTCTCCTGTCCGAATCGTCTAATTGGTCAATTCGTCCAATTCGCATTGCATCAGAGGGCGTGTCGATCTCAGAGGTTTTTCTTGATCCAATCGGATGTCGAGTCGCGCAGTCCGCGCCAGGCTGCGGAGCTTGTGGTCTTGACGACGAGGATCTTGTCGTTTGCATCCAGGTAGGCGTCGGCTGCTTCACGGATCTGCGAGGCGGTCTTGTCGCTGACGATGAGCCACACGCTTCCGAGCGAGTGCGAGTAGGTGCCGTAGGACTTCAGGTGCTCGATCAGCTCGTCGTAATTTCGTCCGGGCTGGGAGAGGTCGTAGGTGACCAAGTAGCTGGGCAATGGTTTCCAATCAATGAGGGCTGATCACATCACCATAGGGCTCGCCATGACGAGCTTGAATAACGAAATGGAGACCATTGAGGGCATCATCCGTCGGATCGTCCGTGAGGAGCTCAGAGCGGCGCTCACAGCGCCACCAGCACCCGTTCCATCGAATCCCGGGCACACGGTGCTCATAAGCATCGAGGAACTCGCCGAGCAACTGCAGGTCTCCGTGAAGTCGATCTACAACCTGCGGTCGACCGGCGATCCCTCAAGGCTCCCGCCATCGCTGACTGTGGGCCGCCGGTTACGTTGGCGTCAGGCCGACGTCGACGCGTGGATGGATGCCCAGCACTGACTGCTCGCGAACACGAAATGAACACGGCCCTCGCTGAACCAGTAGATCGAGGCTTCACCTGGCGACCGAATAAGCGCTAGAAATCAGACGTTTCTGACGTTGGGCCTACAAACGCGGGGGTCGTATTGGAGTTCGAATCCCTGTGGGGGCACGAATGCCGGCGGGCGATCAACCGAAGCGCTGCATTGCCTGCCAGCCGGGGTCCGCAACGTGGCTGACCTTGAGCTTGTGCACCTTCGCGAATCGATCGAGCGAGTCCCGCCCGTTCTGATCGAGGGAGT
>Ga0247741_1002086_pt1 | contig 11138 bp, 11 predicted proteins | sample UWRJL213509R2_FD_180945 | JGI IMG/M metagenome (GOLD analysis project Ga0247741, IMG submission 180945) | Plant litter microbial communities from Arlington Agricultural Research Station in Wisconsin, United States - UWRJ-L213-509R-2 | ecosystem: Environmental > Terrestrial > Plant litter >...
GCTTCTCCAAAGGCTTCAGGGTGATGAACATACGGCTCATGTTAACGGTGGACCCCGATCCTCCGCCAACCTGCATTCCGATGCTGGCAACGGCAGGGTCGTCCTGGACGATCTGACCAGCTTTCAGCTGCAGTGATGCCATTTTATCGAATGAGATGTCCTGTGAGGATTCGAGGACCCCGGTGATCAAACCCGTGTCTTGAATTGGGAAAAAGCCCTTAGGTATCTCGACGAACACATAGCCTGTCGCGACGAGCGATGCGAGGAACGCTGCGAACGTCAAACGATGATGCTTCAGTGCCTTGTCCAACGTATATTCGTACCCCGACAACAGTCGGTCAAATGCTCGCTCGAAAAACAAGTATAGCCGACCGTGCTTCTCAGTGCTCTCTGCCTTCAGGAAGCGGGAACTCATCATCGGGGTTACGGTGAGTGAAACCAGAGCCGAGACGACGATCGTCATCGTGACCGTTATGGCGAATTCACGGAACAGCTCTCCGACAATGCCTCCCATCAAAAGAAGAGGAATGAAGACGGCCACGAGCGACAGGCTTATCGAAATGATGGTGAACCCGATCTCCGCCGACCCGTCGAGAGCTGCCTGGAACGGGGTTTTCCCAGCTTCCATATGGCGCTGAATGTTTTCTATCATAACGATGGCGTCATCGACGACAAAGCCAACGGCGATGCTCAGTCCCATCAGCGACAGGTTATCTAAACTGAAACCCGCGGCGTACATCAGCGCAAGAGTGGCCATCAACGCAAGGGGGACGGTGACACTTGGAATTACCGTGCCCCAGAAATTGCGCAGGAAAACAAAGATCACCACGACGACGAGAATGATCGTGATCAGTAGTGTCTTCTCCACATCCGTAACGGACGCGCGGATAGTGACGGTCCTATCGCTGAGGACGGTAACATCCAACGCCTCCGGCGCGATTGCCTTGAGCTGCGGGAGAATCTCCTTGATGTGATCGACTGTCTCGATGATGTTCGCACCGGGCAGTTTGAAAATTGGAAGGATGATGGCGCGCTTCTCGTTGGCCCAAGCCGCGAGTTGTGTGTTCTCCGCGCCATCAATGGCTTGGCCTACGTCGCGGACCCGTATAGGTGCCCCATCCTTGTAGGCGATGATTGCGTCGTTCCAGGGCGCGGCTGTAAGAAGCTGGTCGTTGTCGTAAATCGTGTAGGTCCGCTCGGCTCCCTGGATGGTTCCCTTTGGCGCATCGGTCGTGATCGTGCTGACCGCACTTCTGACGTCCTCCATCGATAGTCCCAGGGAGGCGATCTTTCCCGGATCAACCTGTATCCTCACAGCGGGTTTTTGTTGCCCAAAGACCAGGACTTGCGAGACGCCGTTCAGCTGACTGATATGCTGAGCCAAGATATTCTCTGCAAAGTCGTCGATCTTCGTCAGCGGTATCGTGTCGGAAGTCAGTGCGAGGATCATGATCGGAGGATCGGCAGGGTTGACCTTGCGGTAGGTCGGCGGCGACGGAAGGCCTGATGGAAGCTGCCCTGAGGCGGCGTTGATCGCCGTCTGGACGTCCTGCGCGGCGCTGTCGATGTTTCGCGAAAGGTCGAACTGCAGCGTAATCGAACTGCTGCCGAGTGTGCTGCTGGACGTCATCTGGGATACGCCGGGGATCTGTCCGAACTGGCGCTCCAGCGGCTGGGTAACAGACGACGCCATGGTTTTCGGGTCGGCACCTGGCAGTTGAGCGGAAACCTGTATCGTGGGGAAATCGACCTGCGGAAGCGGCGCAATCGGGAGCAGAGGATAGGCGACCACACCGAGTGTGAACAGACCGACCATCAACAGCGAGGTGGCGATGGGCTTTTTGATGAACCAAGAGGAAATCGACACCTGTCAGTTCTCCTTGGTCGCAGTGTTCGAGGTCTGGGCCACGGGTGTCGTTGATACCAGCGACCCGTTGCGGACCCTATATTGTCCATCGCTTATGACCTGCTCGGAACCTTGCAATCCGGAAGCGATGACGGCGCGGCCATTGTTGATCGGTCCTGGCTCCACCTTCTTTTCGATCGCCTTGTTGTCTTGGCCCACGACATAAACAAAGAAGCCGTCGGGCCCGCGTTGCAGGGCCGACGATGGGACGGTGACAGCGTTGTTCAACGTTTTCTGAAGAATGCGCAGTATGACGAATTGACCGGGCCACAGAGCGCCATTCGTGTTAGCGAATGTCGACTTCAATCGCACGGTACCGTTGTCGGCATCGATCTGGTTGTCGATCAAGCTAAGCGTGCCGTTTCCGAGTACCGTCGAGCTGTCGCTGGGTAGCGCCGATACCTGCACTGCGCCGTGTTGCATCGACTGTTGCACAGCGGGCAGGTCTTGCTCCCTCAGCGTCGAGACGACCGAGATCGGTTGTGTCTGCGTGACGGTCACGATCCCGGTGGTGTCGGTTGCGTGGACTTGGTTGCCCGCGTCGATCAGGCGAATACCCGTCCTCCCAGTGATGGGGGAACGAATTTCGGTATAGGAGAGGGAGACGTCCGCCGACTCCTTTGCCGCCTTGTCCTGAGCGAGCTGGGCGAGCAGCTGATTGACCTGGCTCTGTTGCGTCTCCACAGCTTCGTCGGTCGAGATGCCCTGTTTGACCAGCTTCTGATCCTTGGCGAGAAGATACTGGGCATTCGCGATGTCGGCCTGGTCCTGCTGTATCTTCGCGGCGGCCTCATCAACGGCCGCCTGGAATGGGCGTGGGTCAATGAGCGCCAGGAGATCGCCCTGTTGGACGGTCTGGCCCTCCGTGAAGTAGACCTTCTGGAGCTGGCCATCCACGCGCGTTTTGACCGACACCGTATTGAACGGTTGAACTGTTCCCAGGCCGTCGAGATAAACCGGAAAATCTGCGATTTCAGACTGAACTGTCTGAACCGGAACGACTGGATCGGCGTCTGCCCCTTGAGAGGTATCTGCGAACATGGTGTCGCCGAGCAATGCGCCGACGATTACAAGCGCTGCGAACGCTGTCCCAGCTTTGAAGTGGTTAGTGAGCCGACCGACCACGCTACGGTTTAGCCCTGCTGCGCTTCTTTCCATCGTTGCTTCTCCGGCGTCTGCGGATAGGGTTCCCGCCTCGGTCGCAGGCGTCTGAAGCCAGCGCGGGAAAGCCAACAATCCAACTGAAATCAAAAGGCTCAGCTGACTTCGTTGAACGGGTCAGCAAATAGATGAAGAGGAACTTTGCTCGAATTCGACCGAGAAGTTGCGGTTCGATGGAGGCACCCTAAGGCAGCCTTGAACTCACCGCATCTATACAAGGGTCTAGGTGGCGCTTTTGCGTGGACGGGTGCCGATCATCGAACGGGCCAAAAGAGACTGACCTGCACAGAAGTATAGTGTTGCGCCACCCTCGTAACGGCTAGCTTGAACGCTCGAACGATGGAGGCATGCCATGATTACCAAATCAATTGCCACGACCACCGGCCTACCAGCAGATCCCCAACGGACAGTACTCGTCGCCGACCCGACCCTCAGCCATAGTTGCGCTCTGGTGCACTACTTCGTGGACAAAGGGTTCAAGGTCTTGCTCGCGACCACAGCCGACGGGGTCCGCTCATTTCTCTCTTCGAGGCCGATCGATTTCGCGATGCTGGAAGTTCGCTTCCCCGACGGATGCGCATTTGACCTTGTGTCGGAAATCCGCGACGCGAACCCACGGGCACGCATTCTCATCCATAGCGCATACTGCAATCTTCCGGTTGCTGTCGCTGCGGCAAAGGCGGGAGCCACCGATGTTCTTCCCAAGCCCGTTGAGACGGAATTCCTGCTCCAACTCCTGCTTGGAAGACAATGTGATCTCGAGACCCTGGCCAAGCCATTGCCGTGCCCCAATGCGATCAGGAAGCAGCATGTCAGAACAGTCTATGCAGACTGCGGCTGGAATATAGCCCGCGCGGCGCGGCAATTGTCGATGCACAGGCGAACGCTGCAACGCATGCTGCAACGAACAGACATGCTGGTTTCGGCGTCGTCCCGGTTTCATTGATGTTCCAAGATTTGAGCTGGTCGCAGGCACTCCTTGACCCCACGATCCAAGCTGGCACTCTTGCTGTGATCGGCGTTTTCGTAACGCACGTTGTTCTAACGGGCTTTCCGAAAATCAAGGTTATGGGGCAAGTTTTCTTCTTTGTCGCCCTCACGGTCCTGCTGCTTTACCATGGCATCGTACCCTACGAATCCGAACCGCTGGCAACCGCTGTCTTCGAGCGCATCTTTATCGCTGTTGCCAAGATTATCTGGTGGGTGAACGCGAGTTGGGCGTTGGTGGGCTTTGTCAGGGCGTTCCTCAAGATTGAGGGGCAGCCACGCGAAGGACGCCTTGTCCAGGATTTGGTCGTCGGTCTGATCTACCTGGGAGCGGTTCTATCAGTCATCGCATATGTATTCGGAGTTCCGATCGGCACATTGATCGCCACCTCGGGCGTGTTCGCAATCATACTCGGCCTGGCAATGCAAAGTACATTGAGCGACGTCTTCTCCGGGATCGCACTGAACCTCGGCAGGCCATACAAGATAGGGGACTGGATTGTCCTGAACGATAAGACGGAAGGCAAGGTGATCGACACCAACTGGCGTTCCACACACCTCCTGAATTCGACCAACGACCTGGTAGTGCTTCCTAACAGCTTTCTCGCGAAGGTCGGCCTGACAAACCTCAGCAGTCCCGACCGCACCCACGGCGTAACGTTGCTGGTGAGAGTGGTCCCGACGACGATGCCCAGTTCGATTGCGACTGTCATGCGGGCTGTGCTCTTGAGCAGCACCTCGGTCCTCAGGGACCCGTCGCCCTGTGTTCAGATTAAGGACCTAAGCGCGGACGCATTGGAACTCGAGCTTGTCTTCAGGGTAAAGGATATCGCCGAAGTCTCGCCCGCGAAGGACGAAATCTTCGACCTGATCTATCGACATCTCAGGGCTGCTGGCCTGGCCTTGGCGCGCCCCGCCGACGCTCAGGGACCATTCGATACCAAGTCGATCGATCCTGCGGCAAAGCGGAAGACCTCACTTACTCTGCTCGATGCCATACCTTTGTTCTCATCGCTGACGGAAGACGAAAAGCAGGCGCTTGCAGGTTCGATGAAGCGTCGAACTTGCAAGAAGGGCGAGAACCTGATTGAGGAAGGGGACACCGCTTCATCGCTGACCATTGTCCGCTCTGGGGCGATTATAGCTACGCGACGTGATCAGGGCAGGGATACCGAGGTCGGACGTCTCGCACCGGGCGACTACTTTGGCGAAACAGGTTTTCTGTTAGGGGTAGGTGAGGCTGCGACGTTGCAAGCACTTACGTCTGTGATCGTGTATGAGATTGATCAGTCGAGCCTGGCTCCGCTTCTTCATGAAAGGTCCTCGATGGCTGAGGAACTTGCTATGACGCTCTCGAGGCGGGTCGAATTCGGACACTCGGTAAACGCGGACGGATCGAGACAAACATCGAGGTCGGTACCGTCTCTCGTAGCGAGGATTCGAAGCCTGTTCGAAGTCCAGAATTAGCGGTTATGAGACGAGATCAGCCAACGACCATTGGAGCCTGCGCTTCCCGACACCGACGTCTATCGCACATTCTACGCAGAGACGTTGTGCGAAGCCCGGGTCCGACATCATGGATTAGCGGACAGATCAATCGATCTGCGGTAGTCGTCAACTCGTCGGGCGTAGGCGTCGACGTCGTCGAGGTTCGAAGGCATGTCCCGTGCGAGGCCGAGTTGGAAAGTATAGCGGACCCCGGAGAGAGGATTAACAAGGCGCAGCGCCACCGCAATCTTGCTTTCGGAATCGTTATACGCCGTATGAATGATCGTAAACATGTTGGTCTCCGTTGGCCGCTTCAATTTGATCACATGATGACAGCGTTCCGTGCTCGGGGTAACCATACATGGGTCTAGGTCGCGTGCTTTCCGCGGAACGCTCCCGGGCTTAAAATCGAAAAAGAGGCCACCCTTGCTGACAAGGATGGCCTCAAAGCGGATCGCCGTCCGCATGGCTCCGGCGGAGGGGAGCGCGCCGAAGCTTCATGGTAGTCGGGGTGGGTTCGACTACGCGCCTCATCGGGATGGGGAGGAGATGAGGCGATGGGGTGAAGGTAGCGCGAATGATGTAGCTCGATAACTATACTTAGGTCTGGTCTCTTCTGAACGCTTGTCGAATACCGCGGATCAGACGATTGGCAGATGGTTGTGGCGCGACCCAAGCACGGGTCTCGGAGCCGAGTCATGTCCCGCCAATCTATCGTTTCCTTCCGGATATCATCTCGATGACCAACACCGCTCACGAAGCAGTTTCCGTGTCCGTCAGAGAGGTTTTGCCGACGACCGGCGGCATCTGTTCCATGGCCCTCTATGTTGTGCACTTCGCAGCCTTGCCAGCGCTTGTTGGATGCTTGTCTGGGCTTGCCGGCTTGTTGCTAGCGCTGATACTGCACTTCGTGCAGCACCTTGCGTTCGGCTACAGCAATGATGCGGTCATCAGTTCGGAAAGCTTCCTGCAGGGCGTCACAAACGCCTCGGCCGCGCGTAGGGTCACCGTCCTCCTCTTGTGCGGAGTGGTTGCCGGATTTGGGTGGTACGGGCTGGCGAAGTTCGGCCGGCCGCTTACGAGCGTTAGCCAGGCCGTAAGCGCCCGCCTGACTAAAATGCCCTTCGTCGAGACGGTTATCCACGGCCTCCTTCAGATGATCACGGTGGCTCTCGGTTCCCCATTAGGACGCGAAGTCGCTCCACGAGAATGGGGGGCGATGTTGGCGCAGAGGGTCGCGCGGATAGCAAGGGTGTCTTCTGGAGAGGCAAGGCTACTTGTTGCCTGCGGTTCGGGTGCCGGACTTGCTGCCGTTTACGACGTTCCGATCGCCGGCACCATCTTCGTCATGGAGGTGCTTCTGAAAAAGTTCCGCCCGACCATCGCCGTATCAGCGGCCATGAGCTGTTTTTTGGCTGCGTGGATCGCGCGCATCGAGCTGGGTGAGGACCTGCAATATTCCATCCCCTCTTTCAGCGTCGACAAGAGCCTTATGGTGTGGGCCATCTTGCTGGGCAGCCCCTTCGGTGCCGCCGGATTTGCGTTCGCTCGATGGACATCTAGATGTGCACTCAATGCTCCAGCCGGAACTGACCGTATCTGGAAGAGCCTTCTCGCTTTTGGTCTGGTCGGCGTATTGTCCATTGGACTGCCGCAGCTTCTCGGAAACGGCAAGGGACCCGCGGAACTGGCCTTTTCCGATCATCTGCCGACGGGGCTTGCGGCAACGCTCATTGCGGTCAAAATCCTATGTGTTTCGCTTGTTCTCAGGGCAGGGGCGAGAGGCGGGTTGCTGACACCGGGCTTCTCTCTCGGTGCGCTGTTGGCAGTAGTCGTCGGTGGGATTTTCCATCCCTGGCTTCCCGTCACCTCGATGGGCAACCTTGCAATCCTGGGAGCGTCTGCATTTCTGTCCTCGTCAATGGCAATGCCGATGACTGCGATACTTCTTGCAATGGAGTTCACGGACGCCCCGGGGATCTTGCTGATACCGATATTACTCGCAGTCTGCGGGTCAACGGTAGCTCGAGAGACGCTCAACCGGATCGTTGGCAGACGTTCGATCCCGACTGCGACGTAGAGCCTTCTGCAAGACACGATCGATGGACTGTCATCGCCGTGGCTTGTGGTTCTGCGGCATGGTAGCTAGCCAGGGGGGTGGGACGGGTGAAGCGGCAAGCGGCGATCAATACCGAGTCATAATGCTGGACGCCAACGATGATGCTCAGTGATCGATGACGAAAGATTCTCATCTCGGCTATCGAAAGCCGAAGATGCCACGGGGTAGTGTTTGAGGATTAGAATGCGTGAAATGACAGCCGCTGAGACTATTCGCGGCGGACAAACAGCTAAAGTCTGCAGTCGGCCGATACTGTTGAAAAAGTCTGCGTCGGGTCGCTATCCGGAAGACTGTGCTACAGAGCTTCCCAGATGGATGTCTTCTTAAATTTGGTGTTGGTCGTAGTGGTCAGCAATGAATAGCAACGCTTTCGTCTGTTCTTCGGTAAGTTTTGTGGAGCTCGCGCTTCGATGACCAAGCCGGTATTTTCGGTCCATTTCCAGAAGCGTGTTGTGAACCTCTGCAGGCAACGGCTCTACTGATTTGACGGTAGCACCTTGCTGGCCTCCGTCCGCTAACGTTTCGCCAGTTCTCCGATTGAAGACATACGACCTCTGTGTCGTTACACAACGGGTGGTAATTGTTTCAGACTTTACCGAGACGACTAGGCATGGCGGCCTTCCATTACCAGTATGATGAGCAGCTTGCAGAATATCACCTGGTACAAGTAAGCCGAGGAGCTCTTCCCGACTGCGGCTAGGAAACTGGATGTCGTCGTCACTTGTGGTCAAAGGGATAGCCTCCGTATAAATTGCATAGAGGCTAAATGCCCGTCGGCGAATTGGCAAACGCAGCGGCGGAACATCATAAAAGTGAGCAAACACCGCATTGCGAAAGCCTGAGCTAGGTGATTCAATCCTTACATGATTTGCGGAGGATTGAGCGATGATGGGATGTCAGGAAGCTCCGGCGCAGCTCTTCTACGACTTCTGCCTTGATGATCATGTCCCTGCCGAGCACTTGTTACGCGGGATTGACCGGCATCTGGAACTCGACAGCGTACGGGCACAGTTGAGGCCTTTCTACAGTACCACTGGTCGACCTTCCATTGACCCGAGTTGATGATGCGGATGCTGATCATCGGCTATTCCATGGGCATCCGCTCGGAACGGAGGCTCTGCGAAGAAGTCCACCTTAATCTCGCCTATCGCTGGTTCTGCCGCCTCGGACTGGACGGCAAAGTGCCCGATCACTCCAGCTTCTCGAAGAACCGACATGAGCGGTTCCGGCAGAGCGGCATTTATCTCACGACTGTGAGTTCCATGGGGTCTGGCGATATTTGTTCGCACCGAAGTCCTACTTTGGCGAGCGAGGCACGGACGTTGATCGCACAAAGGCAGAGATCAAGGTCACGCCAGTCTTTGTCGGCGGGGAGGTTTACAAATGGACTCTGGGCCAGCCATACAAGGCCATCCAGGCCCACAAGCTTCGAAAGCTGCCGTGGTGTTTCATAGACCATTTTGCCGTCGAACAATGAATTACACATTTAGGTCACCCCAGAGGCTTCGCTAGGCGGCTGCGTCGGTCCAGAGCGCGCTATTTGTAAGTCCCGCTCTCGGAGCCTGACTGAATCCATGCATCAATCTCGGCTTTCGGATAGCCAAGCAGCATACCTATAATACGGTCAATACCTTCGTCTGGCCTTCGCAGGTTTTCATTTTGAGCTGTGAGGGCAATTTTCATAGCCGGAATTCGCCAAGCTTCTGCGGCAAGCGCGTATAGGACAAATGTCGTTTGGTACGTTGCTTCAGTGCCTGATGGCATTGGAGGGTCGAACTCCTCCATCACAATCAGCCCTTCCGCGACGTGCGGAGCAAAATCGGCGATCGGCACCAAGTCTTTATCATTGAACGCTCTGCAATAATAGAACATTGCCAGCGGCTTCACTGCCTCTAGCATGAGCTTTAGTTCATTTCCGGCGTGTTGCTCGAACATTCATATCAACCCAAAATCATGCGTGAGACCCTAGTGCGAGACTTCTGCGACGTCGGAAAATAGGGATTTTTGCGACAGCCGCAATGTCCGGTGTTGGCGGATACTGTTGAAAAACTAGGTTGCGTGTTAGCATGGTTGCTCGCGAGAGGAGCGAACCATGGTCTTGCTGTATCCTGCTATCGGCATCGTGTGTGGCTTAGCTGTTGTGGCCGTCGCCGTTTGGGTTGCGTTTTATCCATCACTGACCAACCGAGAGTCTTCGCTTCCAGAGCCTAGTGGCAACTCCCACGAGCCAAATGATTCGACAAACATCTGGGGCACGGGCAATGACCATCCTTAGTAATTGCTGAGACGGAAGGCATGTGATTCAATCGTCGTATTGATTTGCGGAGGATTGAGCGATGATGGGATGTCAGGCGGCTCCAGCGCAGCTCTTTTATGATTTCTGCATTGATGATCACGTCCCGGCCGAGCACCTGTTGCGTGGTATAGACCGTCATCTTGAACTCGATAGCGTTCGCGAGCAGTTGAAGCCTTTCTACAGCAGTACTGGCCGTCCCTCGGTCGATCCCGAACTGATGATGCGGATGCTGATTGTCGGTTACGCAATGGGCATTCGTTCGGAGCGGCGGCTGTGTGAAGAGGTCCATCTCAACCTCGCCTACCGCTGGTTCTGCCGTCTCGGACTGAACGGTAAGGTGCCTGATCACTCCAGCTTCTCGAAGAATCGCCATGGCAGGTTTCGGCAAAGCGATATCTTGCGACACATGTTCGAAACGGTGGTGGAGCGATGCCTCGCTCAAGGATTGGTGGGCGCGGAAGGATTTGCCGTCGATGCCAGCCTTATAGCAGCGGATGCCAACAAACAGCGTTCGGTACCAGGAGCTGAGTGGGAGGCAAAGGAAGACGCTGGCCGTTCGGTACAAGAGTATCTAGCTGTTCTCGATGATGCCGCTTTCGGTGCTGCGTCGCCAGTGACGCCAAAGTTCATCTCCCCGTCTGACCCTGCCGCCCAATGGACCGGTGCTCACAAAGGCCATGCCTTCTTCGCCTACGCCACCAACTATCTGATAGACACCGATCATGGTGTCATTGTCGATGTGGAGGCGACGCGTGCGATCCGCCAGGCAGAAGTCGGGGCATCCCGCACAATGCTTGAAAGGACCGAGAAGCGCTTCGGCTTGCGGCCGGACTATGTGGCTGCCGACAGCGCCTACGGTTCCGCCGACAACTTGGCTTGGCTGGTCAAGGAGAAGAAGATCGCGCCGCACATTCCGGTCTTTGACAAGTCGAACCGGACAGACGGCACCTTCTCACGTTCGGACTTCACCTGGGAAGCCGAGAACGAGCGATACATCTGTCCGGCCGGGAACGAACTGAAGCAGTTCCACCGCACTTACGATACGCCAAGATCGGGGATCACGGCCGAAGGGACACGGATTTATCGTGCCAGCAAAAAGGACTGTGATGTCTGTGACCTGAAGCAGCGTTGTTGCCCGAACACGCCTATGCGCAAGGTGCCGCGCGATCTCCATGAGATGC
>Ga0247741_1002087_pt1 | contig 11134 bp, 15 predicted proteins | sample UWRJL213509R2_FD_180945 | JGI IMG/M metagenome (GOLD analysis project Ga0247741, IMG submission 180945) | Plant litter microbial communities from Arlington Agricultural Research Station in Wisconsin, United States - UWRJ-L213-509R-2 | ecosystem: Environmental > Terrestrial > Plant litter >...
TTATCAGATTGGCCGATGAACCACCGCTGATCACCAAACGCTTGAGATGCGGAGAGCCTTCTGGGAGAATGTGAGCTATTCTAGACCTGATCGATAAGAACTGGGACTCCAATATAGCTCTCGGATGTATCGTTGCAGGAACTCCTTCCACAGGGAGTGGGGGCTTGACAGTGGTCTTGACGAGGTTGGTGGTGAAGAAATATTCACCAACAACATTAGGTGGGATGATTTCGGGCAAGGGGAAATAGAATCCCATTGTGCCATTACAGCCGGGAGGAGTTTGTTCGATAAGTTGATTGAAAATGTGCCAGTTGCCGTCGGCGAATCTGTCCCTAACATGCTCTCGAGCGAGAGCACCGTTCTTGTAGCATAGCATGACAATTTTGGTGTCAAATTGCGTAGGGTGAGAGAGGAGGTGTGAAGTAGTGAAGCGTTTGGGTGGAATCTTCGATGGAGGTGTAGAGAGAAGGAAGGTGGTAGACGTCCCAAGTGACAATAGTGCGTCTCCAGGAGCAGAAAGAGATATGATCGTCGCGGGATTATCGCCAGTGAATGGCGCGACGATGCAGGCTGATTAGGTCGGTCAATTTGGAAGATCACATATGGTAGTTTAGTAGCCAACCTGGATTGAAACCCCACCTCTTCACCCACCAGTCGCTCACAACACCGAGCGAGGTCCCTCCGACTACAGGCTCTGGGCCTAATTTGCTTCGCAGAGTAGGTCCTCCGCAGATTTCAAGTAGCTTGTCGTCCCATTTGCAAGATATTACGTCCATCAAGTTCATGCCACTTGCATCGGAAATATCGACAGGCGCAATGCGTCCAAGAAAGACCGACGGTATGAAAGATGACACCAGAGAGATATGAGCTGTCGCCTCATATATTTCCGGGTATAATCGTCGAATCTATTGGTCACCACTTGAGAACAATTTCAAACATTGTGAAAGTGGCGCCTACCCTGGATATCTGAGGGCCAGTGAAGCGTTCGTATGCCCGGCTTCCTGAACGATCGGCAACCGCCTGCGCACCTCCATATTCATCCTCTAGCCTTTTGCAGTCGGCCGTGGTGGACGAATCCTGCCAAATAGGAGCCTTGAGCGAAGAGAATGCTTCCGGAACCAGTTGCTCTGCAAGTGACTGGCTGGCATCCAAATCAGAGAGCAATGGGGAGGCGTTATTTGACCAATACACTGATCCATGTTGCTGATATAAGTCGTCAGATTTGGCATGTACTTTTCGGAAGATCGCATACCTGCCCTGCACCGGAAATCGCGGCGATCGAACCGAAATCTACTTTGCCATCTTTAAGCCTCTGACAGAGGAGATCGATGGCCTCTAGCCACATCTTCACAGGAGAGGTTACTTCTCCTTCATTGGGTCCTCGGGTCGCACCGTTCGTCGTGCCATGGTGGGGTAGGTCATGATCGAAGTGAATAGCTGCTTCATGAACAATTTCTGAATCTTTATCAAGCAGCACGGCTTTCAGCTGCTGGGTGGACAAGTCCAGACCAAGGAAGAGGGGGCTCGATGTGGGTGCCATGAGAGTGAACTGAAACCCGTTGACCTCAATATGAAGTTCTTCCAGCCATCTATAGTCCGAGCAACTTGAACCTCTGCGACAATTCTCCGCCTCGGGGCGATCGCGGCCCGTTGTGAAAAGCCACCAACAGAAAATTTGACCCGATTGTTGATCCGCGATTTCAACTAAATCCTATTGATACGCAATTTGCTGGAGACTTGCAATTTGGGAGACATACTTCAAATTTGCAGCATTCAGCATTTGCGTAATGACCTAGTCTAAGTCTGTCAGCCCCGTTGCTGGTTCACTAAGGTAAAATCCTGTTGTACCGCTCCAAATTTAAATAGAGACAGTATTTGGAGATTAATGAGTTTATCGCGGCAATCTACTGTCATTGTCAACTTGAAGGTGAAGTCGCTATAAGAGAAGCCTAAGTCGTCCTGTCAAAGTTGTTCGTGGTAAGTGATTTCAGTCGAACGAAGAGTCGTACAGACCTTACGTATCTTCCAGTCATAATCATCCGTCAGACTCGGGCAGAATAAAGATTTCAGCCAATGTACTTGCATATTCATGAGCCTCATCCTGGGACGGCGGTTAACCAATTCATTATGGGTTTCTATGGTGATGAGCTAGTTTTGAGGGATGGGACCAAAGCCCTTTCTCAGACTTCGACGCGCTATTGGAAACCCTCGTAGTCCGTCATCAGTTCATAGTGAAATGTGTAGCAGAAACTGACATGCCGTACTGTGATTAGTGCTATGAACACTGTGCGGTTAGAATCCAGAGGCGGTTAGCGCCCAAGTGCGTCATACCTAATTGTGATTGGGCCCCAGATCAATTTGAATATTTCGCCCAGTTGTGCCGTTGCGAATAGTATGTACGGCAATTTCCTGATTCTGATAGTCAGATGCATCAGTGTTTACTCCGCGAATGTTCTGTCGTCACTATGGCCATGAAAGTCCATTCCGGAGGGGTATAAATTGGAAACGTTTGCCGCAGCGGGATTCCCACTCCGATTCTCTACCTCCACTCCGTGCTCGTGGTTCAAACGAAGTTTTCCGCCCATCCTGACTATCCTAAACAGCCAAATGGATGCCTTATCGAGCGAATGGAGACGCGATGTCCAGTACATTCCAGGGGATAGGGTTGCCTTCAAGCTAGGAGATTCCCTGGGTGTCGCGGCTTTCGAATGTCTGTATAGTCGTGCGTAACTAATTCCTATTTCATTGCTTGCGACTGACATCTTTCGAACCCAGATTTGAGCACGCTAGACAATCAAGTTCGTCTTATAAATTGTGAATCTTCCATCCCTCGGGATTGACTTTCTGGCAAAGCCAGTTGCAGGTGGCAATTTCTTTTGGAAACATTACCCTCGGGGGTTCCCAAGGAAATGCTGAACCCACCACTATACTACATATCCTTGAAACCAGCGTATACCTTGCAGTCAAACACACAGATATCATATTATAGCGATACCCTTCATTACCGGTATTTCGAGAGGCATAAATTCGTGAGTCCATATCGATGAATCAACTCGTCTTTGGACTTTCTAATAATCTCTACTTCTGCTCTTCTGGCGCCTGGATTACCCTCCCGAACATTGACGTCATGCGTATCACTTGCTATCTTTTTGCACTTATCGACGTGTTATATCATCCGTAAACCAATCCGCTCAGCCATTCTGGGATGCAGGTGGCAAAATGAACACTGCGAGCTATGTAATACCAAATATTAATGCCATATTTCATGCTGATACTGTTGCCTACCGCGTTTCAATCGGATGGACAAGTAGGGTGACGAGCCTGCAAATGTCTTACTTGCGATGATTATATGCATCAGGTTGAAGTACTTACGAGTTCACCAATCATTGGGCAGATCACTTCTATCGCCTTCCTAAATCCGCTTCGAGTTACTTCAAGATCGGTAAGAAGATGACGCTACTGAAGTGCAGCGATGTTGCTTCAAGCTAATGCTAATCTTGAGTAAATAGCGTCACAGATCGTCATGGCAAGAAACCTTCTGCGTTCACTTGAATTTTAAAGTACTTAGCCGCGGGGATAATAATCAGTATTGAAGACACTGGCTTTAATGAATTCATAGATTGAGCCAGTGCATATGAACATACATCATCTTACAGAAGTGTCAGCCGCTATCCTTGCAAATACTCGCAAGCGCACTAACGATCTGAAAGCACACGGGAAGACATGTACAGTTGTTGTATACCTTAGGAGTTCTGGCCTAGGGGTTGGTTGGTTGGGCTCCGGAATCTAGCACGTGTGTATTACTTACGGCTCCAGCACTTCGGTGACTCGGTATCAAGGATACTACGTATCCGGGGGGTTATTATAATAACTTATTGGGACCATAACATGAACTACCACCATGGCCAGGCCCGGAAGACAACATAAAGACGGGGTGACAGGTCACAATGCACTGCAATACTAGGGGCGCAGTTTGAGTTTTGAGTTTGAGTTGGCTTGTCTTTATGCAAATACAAAATCTCTGGTCTTCCAAAACCGTCTCACCAGCGTTGTTTCCTATCCTCCCACCATAAACCTTGCAGAAGGAATGGATACTAGTCATGCAAACCCACAGTAGGCATTCTCAAATCTGCTCACTCAACTCACGATGCTATACCTTCCCCATAGAAGTGCTGAGCCTCCCTCATGCGAGATTTCGGTTGGAAGCACAACTCCACCTACGCTCAATCCATCTCAGGTTGCATCAGGGTCAGGGTCTTTATCAACACTTAACGAAGCCGCCCCCGGCCCCCCGCTTCTTCAGCACAGACGATGAATCCGGTCTCTCTGACATACAACTCCAGTTTTGATCAGTCAAACGATCTTCCACCCGAGTAACTGCTTGAATTCCATACGTGGATCTTAATCGAAGACTGACCACATAACTGAAGCTATGTATCTGCGCATATCCCAACGCATAACATTCAGTATTCCTTCTCGACTAGCGGATTCAACTCGATGAAACTTGTGCCATTGGGAGGCTCGGGTAGCAGCAGGCCCCTCTACTACATCTCGGTGCACTTGAACTGCTTCATGCCTTTAGCGCATATCACATCAATTCACAGAGGAGCCAGTGAGGCTGGAGAGAAAGTGGGAGAATTCGAGTAAGTAAATTATCTCGTACTGGATGTTGGCCTTGTGCCGTAACCTTCGATCCCAGACTGGGCATCATCGCTGCCCCAAGTAGACTGCATGTCAATAACATGAGGACGACTGTGGACGAGGTCCTTACGAAAGAGTCGGGAACACGATCTGAGGTGACTGCCCCGATTCCAACCTCCAAATTGCCCAAAACTAACTATGGCTAACAGGGTCAGTGGAACTGGCGTCCTCCACCTCCAAACGTGGGGTCTAGTCTAACATGGGACTTCACCAAACGTCCGAACTTGGTCAGCCCACTAACACAGACGCATAAAATCGATACTAATCTTCTCGACTAGTGCTACAAGTTAGGAGACAGACGAACTCTCTTTGCAACCTTTAACCAACCTCTTCCACACGAGTTGCATCGCACTGCTCGCCTGGACGTCACTCCAGTGGGCCATGGACTTTTGGATCACATCGTTGTCTCCTTGCTTGTAATCGAGCGGAAGCGACTCACACCGACTGAGCATAAAGTATTGAAAGAGCTCTTCAACTAATTGAACACCCTGTTTGTAAATCCCAGTTCTCCATTTGTAATAACTATCTCTCACATTTTGCACTGCACCTATGTCAGAATCAAACACATTTCCCACAAAGAGGCGAACTACACTGCCTCGAGATGAAAATTTATCATCGCGGACTTGACGAATACGGGCTTCATGGTCAACTGGATGGCGAGCACACAGTCTCTTGATCCAGGAAGTCCGGCCTCTTTGATAGCGCCAAGCGAAGAAGACAGAAAGCTACCCAGACCTATTTATACAACTCGTGTGGCGACCATATATCCCTTGGGGACCATGGCAGAAATATACCCACTGCATCGCAATGGCCGCGTCGAGGCTGGTCTCACATTCTGTCATCTACACATTCGTGCCCACACCAGCGTTCGGATCTATGGCCGTCGTACCGTGCCAACCTCGCTCAGCCGGAGGCCAGAATGATGAACCCCAATATAGTATAGCGATAGAAATGAACTGCTTCAATCCACTGTCAAGCATAACGAATATCTTTCGGGGGTCTACGAAAATTGGGTTCTTCGAGTGAGTACAATTCGTCGGCTCATGGCCTGATGCTCGAGATCTGATCTGGTGGTACGCAATAGAACGGGCATATCGAATGGCCCAAGTAGGGTATTTATCCACTCCTGTAACCAGCAGTCGCCTTTGAAAATTGTTTTGGAGAAATATGGCGATCCGAAAAAGGTGCATCCGTTTCACTATTTTCTAGTGTCGTTCGATATTGACGTCTGAGCGACCAGGGGTTTTGGACTTGGGAGCCTCCTTATAGTCCGATAGCTCAACACCTTAGTTGGGACTACAGATCAGATCCCATAACTGTCAGTAGAAGATGTTGTTAACTCTAGGTCTAGATGGCTAACGGTCCACAGTGTCGCTCGAAAGGCTATGGAAAATCCGTTCTAGCAATATATACGCCCTCACGTTCTATGACCGTAGGGAATGAGAGCGACGAGAAGTTGTCCACGCTGGAGGTAACACCTGCGGGAAAAAGAAACCTTGACCATGTTTTGCTCTCATTGTTGGCTATAGAGAGGAGTTTTAACCCCAGGGAAGAACGGGGATGCTATAGTGGAGCTATTCAGCAATTGAATAAGGCAATTTTTTGTGGTGTTCGAAAACTAGATGAAGGATCAGTTAAGTTCGCATTGTCTAGTGTTTGAAAAGGACAAGGACCTTGCAATGCTGGGAATCCACCATTGTTATAGGCGATACGCGAAGGCTCTCACAGGTGACCCATCTGCGCCAACCAATTTCAGAGGTGCCATCGAAGCGATCCACCTTCCTTCTGACTCGCCCCCTCCTGCTACTTGCAAAGCTTCTGCAAGTTCCTCCAAATTGGTCAGGTTCTCAGCAATCACCCCTCCAGCACCAAGAAAGGTTTCGTGAAACCCGAAACTATCTGGTCCCTCCGCTTGACCTTCCTTTGGTGTTTCGTCCGGATTGAGAGTATCGACCCCGAGAACATTTATTCCTCTCTTCAAAAGCTCCAGCGCAACCTCAGCAGCAAGGTATGGGTGCGAGAAATACTTTTGGGTTCCATAATGTAACTTTGACCAGCCAGTGTTGATTAAGACGATAGGTTTTGATCTGAGAGGCTGCGAAGGAAGTTGAAGGAGGGGTTCAACCTGAGCCCATTCGATCCGTTGTCGTTCCTGTAATCCAATAGAAGAAAGATCGGCAACAACGACATCTCCGACGAGGTTCTGCAGATTGAGTTTATCCACCACCGTCCCTCCTTTGATGAAGTGATATGGCGCATCTATGTGCGTGCCTGTATGGGTACCAAGTGAGACTTTCTGGACTGCGTAGCCATCTTTCTCGTGCGTAGCATGTGGTGAGATGTCGAAATTGGGGTCAGAAGGGTAGACCTGGGTTGATGAAGTCAAAGGCTGTGTCAAGTCAATGAATTTCGTCGAGAGTGACATGTCGCAATGTAGTAGGCTCGGATCTGCAATCGGCCTCACTTTGCTGTTTTATCTAGATTCACACGGTCAGAAGTAGAGATGAGGATGTGTGGTTAAACAATTCAAATTTCACACCGAAGTGACGAGAAGCACGACGCGATGCGTCAGAACCGGACGCGTCTATGAGGGTACAACGAATTTGCTTTTCGGTCTTGACCCTAGTCCAATCTGTCGCGACACCTATCATTGAAAGCTCTCTGTTAGAAGATGATTTGCGAACCTTTTCGTACACCATTTCGATCCCTTGCATGACCGATACACTCTCCTCCTTACTCATCCACACTGCCGGTTCTCTTCCTCTGACCTTATCCACAAACGCCTCGAGCTGGTACCTATACGTCGTCCAAGACTTGTCGTCCTTTCCCATCAGCTTTCCAGCAGTCGATTTGTACACCTTCTCCACACGCGTGGCGCTTCCGTTGATTTTCACAGTTATCGAGTGATACCAAGTCGGCAAAACGTAGTTGTACATTGACACACTACCCAGTTCGCCTTCGACCGTGACACCAACTTTAGGCAACTGAGGGATGAAGCCGTAGATAGGTGGAAGGCGGTGGTCAACCATGAGGGTTGCGGTGATGTCTGAGGGCATGGAGAGGGTAGCTTCAACGCGCCGGTCGACGTTCTTTACATAGGACTCGGGGGCGTTTGGCGGCACGTAGGGGATGTGTGTTGTAGCGATGACAGAGGTGGGATTCGAAGAGGTCAAATATTGAATCGCACTCATGGTGTAGCCTGTTGCACAAGTCCCATCGTCCGTTAATTGACCAGACCATCAACAAAATTACTCACATCCCAGGTCCATTAGTGCACCTCCGCCGAGGTCATAGTCGAATCTGATATTCCCGTGCTTGAAAAGGCCCGATGTCAATTCTAAATTTGCGGTGACATGTTTGATTTTTCCAATCTCGCCACTGTCTACGATTTCCTTGAGCCGTAGTATAGCAGGATGGTGGCGGTAGTGGAATGCATCGAGCATGATGAGCCCTTTGGATTCGGCAAGCTCGAACATTGCTCTTGTTTCTTCTGCGGTGTCGGCCGAGGGTTTCTCGTTTAGAACGTGTTTTCCGGCGAGAAGGGCCTTCATGGTCCATTCGTAGTGGAGTGCATTGGGGAGCTAAATGGAATATAATCAGCAATTGCTGAACAATCTTCGATAGAGGAAGAGTTATTTGAACACAAATCTTACTGGATTATACACGGCATCGATTTCCGGGTCATCTAATAGCTCTTGATAACTCCCATATGCCTTTTGTATGTTATGTTTCTTTGAGAACGTCTGTGCTCTTTCTAGGCTCCGTGCAGCAATGGCATAAACGACAACGTCTGGATGGTTCAGTGCGGGGATGGTGAGGGCAATTGGTGCAATATCGGCAGCACCGAGAATACCAAACCTCAGAGGAGAAGGTTCTTTTCGGACCACTGTGGGGTTTAGAGCCTAAATGGAAAGCTGTTAACAATATAACCTGAAGGATGCGCGTGAAGAGACTCACCTTCCAAATCCTCTGGATCATTCCAATGATAGAGGTCATTTTATCAAGCTAAATTGGTGATGGGTTTTGTCTGGAGACTTCAAAATCGACGACTTTGCGGCTGGAACCACTAGTGGTCGATGTTGGAGTAAGAGATAGTATACATGTGTTTTGATCAAACACATGATGCCAACACCTGGCCTGAGCCAAGCCCAAGCGACTCTAAGTCGGACAGTCATCGTAAGTATTGCTGGGTCTCCTTCGTCAAGCTCATGAGCTTCAGAAGTGAAGGCGTTCAATGACAGAACCGTTCATGACCAGTTCCTTAGGGTATAAACAATTCGCACTCTCCGGCTCGCATTTGGTCCGCGTCGCGTGGCAGCTACCACGGGGCCGATCCTCTGATGGAGTGGGCGCTTAATCGCTTTGGGGCATTGTACTAAGTAATGGAAACTTATATCTGTCTGTACATTCCTGCTGGAATACTCGAGCCTAAATAATAGCAGGAAGTCAATCCGTCAAGGTCCGAGCCAACGCGTCGTTAGACTTAGAGGACGATTAAGCGCTAGTGCCAACTTGAACATGCTGAGACCACAAGATTTTCAAATACGGATCCGAGACCTTATCAACCTAGAACTCTTCAGCTTATCACAACTGAGCAAGCTCCGAAATTTTGAGCGTAGCCTTATTTACACGTCAATGCAGAACCTGCATCAGGGTGTATGGTACTCCCTGCCTCATGAAGGGAATTGGGATACTGCGGTTGGAGTGCATCACCAAGCGCGTACTTGGGACTTGAATTCTGCTCTTTGATCTCAAACGAAGTAATTTGGGAGATATAAGTTGATCAGCTTTTCGAAGACTCGAAGGCGAACGGCAGATTTTGAAACGCGGTATCCAGGAAGAACGAACTAGACGGCCGAAAAAATTCGCATCAAAGATGAAACGCAAAAGATCTAGCAGAGGTTCGAAGCGAGATGAAAACCCTGTGCCAGATGAAATACACGTACTATGGTGAGCTGGATGATCAGCAGACCAGACACGACGCGACGCGCGACATGATTACATAATCCAATTGACATCATGTAAATGCTCGCCTGCAGAGCATTTTGGCTCCCGCCAACATCCGCAATGTCTTCAAGACCCCGCCTTTCTGCTCGCCGTGGCTCGACGACGGCGCCAGATCCCTTTGGCGTCCATGCAGATGTCAATTTGAATCCCAACAGATCGTCGTCCAGCGTCTTGACCATCGTCCGGGTGCCGTCGAGCGCTGTTACGACTCCCCCAGTCGCCCTCGACCAGCCACCTTCGTCGCCAGTGCTGTCGCAGCGCAGGCTCCACCGCCGCCCACCGACGTCTCCACCTGCCGAGCAGCCTGGCGCGGGTCGGGTCAGTTTCGCATTCTCATCGTTTGGCGGCGGCCAACGATCCTCGTCCCCAGGCCCACCCAGTCCCTCTTCATCGCCTCGCCTACGCCCATCTTCCCCACATCTCTCCGCATCGGCATTTGGCGGGAAGCCACGTCTTACTCCAGATCAGCTTGTTGATCTCGCCAGGCAGGCGACGAAAGCCCACCAACAGCCGACACATGGTGTTGCAGCATCCGCGACGTCACCAGGGATAGCGAATCATTCTCCGGTTCTCCGTGCTCAGCCTTTGCCCAACGTCCACCCCGCAACATTCACGCCCCTCCCAGACGATATCTACCTCCCGTTTATCGATCGGCCATCCGAAGTGTCTGGGTTGATCTCCACACCTCCCGATGTCAAGCTGTTTACGCTGCTCGCACAGACATTCAGCATCAAAGCGACTTCAGACGAACCAGTCGTTGAACTCCCGCGCGACCCCGCACAGTGGACGTACCCACAACTCATTCACCACCTCACCAATATTGATCGCGACATCGCCCCAGATTTTATATGGGCAATCGCCGCTCGAAAGTGTATCATGTCACATTCCGAGCTGATCTGGGAGCGCATCAAAGGCGCACTGGGTGTACCACCAGAGCTGGACGTGGAGTTTGATTTTTTGAACGACGATGAGGAGAGTCCAGACACGAGCGACATCTCGGATGACGAAGGCAAAGGTGCTCGAGGGCATTGGGAAGACTGGGATGTGGTGATGGATAGTCCGGTGGTAGGAAGAAAAAGATTGAGCATGGATTCCCCGTCGGCGAGTTTGTATGCAGGGAAAATGTCAGGAGAGGAGGTGAGGTTCAGGGAGCAAATGGATGATAGGTTACAGAGTCTGCAAGAAGGATTCGTCCAATCGTCGGCCCAACCTGCGGACACAGAAACGACAGGCGAGCCGACAATTGTGGCACCGACGCCACATGGAAGAGCAACACATAGTCCTCATAACTATGATGCAGCTGGGATGCCAATTAGCAGCCCCTATGATGGAACACCGTCTGGGGATAGAGCTGAAGCGGATGCTGATTACATCTCCATCGAGCCTCTGATCACGCCTGCACCGTCATCTGCATTCAACTCTCCCG
>Ga0247741_1002089_pt1 | contig 11132 bp, 11 predicted proteins | sample UWRJL213509R2_FD_180945 | JGI IMG/M metagenome (GOLD analysis project Ga0247741, IMG submission 180945) | Plant litter microbial communities from Arlington Agricultural Research Station in Wisconsin, United States - UWRJ-L213-509R-2 | ecosystem: Environmental > Terrestrial > Plant litter >...
CCAGCACCTCCATCGTCCTACGCCCTGAAGAGACACGGTTCACACCGTCTGCTCTTCACGCCCAAACTAACTACCACATACACAGCCGGAGGGGCACGACACCACCCTCGAGAAAGTAATTTACACTGTTGAAATATAGAATCCATACATCTACCAAAGTTACAAATACTATATCCAGATGACGAACTTTCGTATGCACATGTTTGCTCGAAAATGTTTTAGCGCCCAGCCATACTCATTGTTGTTGTAACTGGAACAGATGTTCCATATGAATTGGTCGTCTCAAGCATCAATTTAATTTCCTATTATCACGAATTATTCCCAGGTAAGAGTCTCTGTTTAACTCTGAGAAAACTATGCCTGGATTCAGATGACCAAATTTCGTGTGACGCGAGATGCGAAGGAGATGCGAAGGTGGTAACTGTAATAGCACCGTCGAGCGCGATATGTGAACGACATGCGGAGGTAGCGGTTGGCACAACTCACGCCTATCGAACGCGAGCCGCGAACGAGAAGCGGAGGTGGTGCTGACACGCGAACGACATGTGGAGGCGGTGGATAGCACCGCTCACACCCATCGAACGCGAAAAGCGAACGACAGACGGAGGCGACGTCACCCTCATCAATCGTGGTGCACAGTCGCAAGTATTACCACCTCCGCAACCCCTGAGCTCGCCCCGTGTCCCTCAAGGTTCAAGCCCACCAACACCTCGTCCCACCTCCTTGTCACCATTTCCACCGCGCTAATGCATAAACACATCCTGCGGGTTCGATGCAGGTTCGATGATTTGTCGTCGGATCGCGATGTTACATTCGTCTTGTCACCTGAATTGACCCCAGTAATACAATATTATCTACCACTGTACACGAAGCCTAATGCAAGAATCACTTAACTGTAGACGCACTCAAAATATTGTATGTGGCCCAATCTTATGCATTACAACCAGCCGTTGCCGCCACATCCATCCTGATAGAGATGTAATGCATCACTGTAAATTTATGATACAATGTTGTTGGGTGTCCCATATGCTTGTTGATGTGCCCTTCCCGAACCAGCGCTGTTCCGGAGTACATATTGATGCATTAATTTTCTCTTTCCTCATCCGGAAACCCTCCGAAAGGTAAACATATACAGTAGTCCCAGTGGGAGCAATATACCATGACTGAGGTTTTGACGTTGAGGGGTTGTGAGTAGTACCTGTTGGAGGAGTTGTTCTATACTTTGTTGTACAGGGTAGAGCTGGGAGGGAGACAGGACAATACCATAAATAGAGATGAGTATGTGCGATGCTTGTTAGGTAAGCATCACACACTACAGAACATAGCCAGGCAAACAGGAGGGGGGGGCTTGTACCATGAATGGGAGCCGATGCAAACACATTTGTGTGGCATTGACACATGATATTTTCTGAATTCCAACAGAAATGTTGAGACCTACTTTGATGTGCCTCTGAGCTTGCTGCTGACTAAAATGAGAGCTGTATGGTGCAATCCTATTGATTGAGTCAGGTTTTCAGAGTTGTTACCCAAAAATCTGCCCTTTCCTTGCATCTGGCTCATCCAGTCTATACCCCTGACAACAATCTTGCTTGGCTTGTTGTGTTTTCCCACTGCTAACCGCATAACCAAGCCCTCAAAATTTCTTTCAGGAGTATTTGAATACTCTCCACACCAATTAATTTGACAAGAACCTAGTCTTCACCGCCCAAACAAAAAATCTGTACATTTGTGTCACAGATGTATAGATTTTTTGTTTGGGTGGCGAAGACCAGGTTCTTGCCAAAGTAATTGGTGTGGAGAGTATTCAAATACTCCTGAAAGAAATTTTGAGGGCTTGTGTATGCGGTTAGCAGTGGGAAAACACAACAATCAAGCAAAGCAAGATTGTTGTGAGGAGGTGTCAGCTAGATAAGCCAGATGCAAGGATAAGGTGGATTGTTTTTAACAAGTCTGAAAACCTTTTGCTTTTATAGCTCATTAGGTCTGTTGTTGCTGTTTGTATGGAATGTTGATCCAAGAGCATGGAGCAGTGCTTGCTCTTACTGCTCAGAGATCAGTCTAACAATAGCAAGAATTTGTATTACTGCTCTTCTTAAGGTGAGAAAGTGCTCTGAGTCACTCTGCTTGGTGGAGGAGGGTGCTGCTCTTCTTAAGCTGAGTAAGTGCTCTGAGTCACTCCACTTAGTCCACAGCTAGATATTCAGTAAGTTCTACCTCTCAGAACAAACTTTATTGTCACTCACTCATTTCTTGAGCAATTCCCATTATTCAAGGAGTTTTAGGATTGTCATATATATGTCCACATTTTTGGTCCTCCACGATGCCCATAGTTCCCGCATTAATTTAATAGATAGACACTAAGTAATTTTCCTTCTGAAGTACAAAATCTGACGTAGCTCACTCGTTTCTGAAGCAATTCGTGTCGTCTAAAGGGTTTTATAATTGTATAATATGGTATTATATTTGAGGGCATCCACGAGGCCCGCTATGCCTGCGCTAAATTTATAATTCAGTAAGTATTCGCTGAGTTCTACCTCTCACAAGGCAAATATAATATAATTGCACTGAAGTTCGAGCAAACAACATCGTAAAATTGAATGATCTCGATTAGACGATCCCATTGAAAGTTAGACCGAGGGGATCTGCTCAAAATTGACGGAGATATGGGTTGAATATTACTATTAAGTAGCTTATATTCATAATGTAGGTCCTTCGTGGGCGTTAAGGACGCCCACATTTGTGTAGTTCTACTAGATAATGAGTAATTAAATTGCTGAATACAAGTCCGAGATTCAATTTACAGTGTTACTTGGTTAAACATACGGGCGCTTACACGGGCGTCCACGAGGGCCGTGTTTGTGCCGCTCCACCGGGCCGCGCTCCAACCTCAAATCTAAACGTGAAGACGGTGACACTTTTTCGATGGTCGAATCCGCGGGCGTCACTGACGCCCGTGTGGATGTCGCGAGTAAGGGGGAAAAGGTATAACTCACAGATATCTCCACCAATTTTGTACCGATTTCAATGAATCAAAGTGCGCTAAGAAGCGCTCAAAGATACTCTTAACTTATATGTTTTAGATTAAAGAGAACCCGTCTTGTAGGTAGCTCACAGTATGCAAGCCTTAGTGCTGTGTACTTAACTTGTCAGCTGCAAAAATCACAAATTCGCTATGGTGTTTTAACGTAAACGGTATATATTGGATTAAGAGGGTTTATTCAGCGATTATGAAACAGTTTAGATCGTGATAAATGGGCGCGCATTGACGGAGATATAGCAGAAATACTAATTTTACGAAATCTTCTACCACTACATCCATATATCTACGATTTTTTGACCGATTGAGCTCATTTTTTCTGCTCAATATACTATAAATACATTCTCATAATGTTCTAGATACTTAAGTTACACGGGCAGCGAAGTTACGCAGGTCCATTAGCGCCCAGCGGCTCGACTCCGCACAGCCGAGTCGTGTTTCGGCAAGTGCTGAAACGCCATCAACGCGACTTTCGTTGTCAATCCTTCCTTCCTACCATCACTACCACCTCCTCCCTCTGTCCCTCTGGCCGTATGGCGCCTAAAACCACCACAAAAGGTAAGTTAAGTACTTATATGTGTATTATAAGTACATTAACGACAATTTTCAGCCCGAATCGCGACTCACTTTGAGTCAGCTTGGCTGGTCAGCCAGAACACAAACATCGACAAAATGGACACCCTTTCCCTCTGAAGAGGGTGTGGATTGGGAATTGTTGACGGAGGGTGGGGAGGATTACAAGGGGGACCTGTGAAGAGGGATCCCCACAAGGTATGTTGTCAACCACATAGCAAGTCTATTGCGGACTGACGCACCTCCCTTTTAGCGAATCACCTCGTTTACGAGTTCCTGGCGTACTCGATTCGTATCGCCAAATGGAATATACATGGAATCCGCCCACGCTTTCACGTTAAGACCCGGTTTCACGACATCGCGCGTTCGGTTATAGGAGATTATTTCCTTAAAACCCCAGGGTTGAATCCCAGGGTTGACTCCTGGATTGGCTGAAATGTGTGGGGTTGAGTCTGGAGTTGGTGGAGAATTGTGTATTTGGTGAAGAGAGCTGCTCATGATGGATAGATAGATTTACTCATACATATTTCATGACTTGAATACATTTTATTTCTTGCAAATGTGTCCAGTGGTTGTGCTACAATGAGTGATACACTGATTTCGCACTTTTGAGCAGGAGAAAAATATATTTGGCTTACAGAAACTCGGGAAAGCGCACTCGCTCTTCGAAGACGAGTGGATATACTCTCACATATTTTCTGAATAATCTCCACTTTGGATAATAATATTCCGATGACTCCTTCATATTCAGTGAGTGCATCTCTCATTTGGCACTTTTGAGTAGTAGAAGAATTGATATAGAAACTCGGGCATGCGGACTCGCTCTTCGAGGACGAGCATATATACTTTCACATATTATCTGAGCAACCCCTACTTTAGATAATAATATTCCGAACACTCCTTCACATTCAGTGCCACCATCTCTGATTTCGCACTTTTGAGTAGCAGATGAATATATTTTGCTTACGGACACTCATGCAAGCGGACTCACTCTTCGGGGACAAGTGGATATACTCTCACATATATTATGAGCAATCTCCGGCTGAGATAATAATATTCCGACAAGTCCTTTATATCCAGTGAGTGCATCTCTCATTTCGCACTTTTGAGTAGTAGATGAACTGATTTTACAGAAGCTCGTGCAAGCAGACTCGCTCTTCGAGGACAAGTGAATAAAATCTCACATATATTCTGAGTAATCTCCACTTTAGATCGTAGTATTCCGCTTACTCCTTCACATTTGGTGAGTGCATGTTTGATTTCGGACTTTCGGCTAGTAGGAGATTTCATTTCGTTTACAGAAACTCGTTCAAGTACACCCGCTCCTCTGAGACAAGCAGTACTCTCACATATTTACAGATTTATTTATATCTTATACAGTGTGATTTGAAGCTCTATTGCACTTGCAATGATTATATTTTGTATTTATGATCATACAGCTCTGAGATTCGCTTGAGAAAGTTCTTACTGACAATATATGCAACTCTGAGAGTGGTGCATTTGTACGGCTTACCAAGATCTTCCGAACGTACCTTAAATCGTGAAATTTGGAGCAAATTTGACTTTGATATGAATATATTTCGCTTTTCCTTGCACTTAGAGGTAGATTTCAACCCTCGGACGGATATATTTCCGTCAATTCACCTCCAATTTTCATTCTGTAGAAAAGAAATGACTATATACATCTACTCTACATTTTTACTCGCCGGAAATGCGAGGGGAGGCTCTTGGAGTCTTGTGTTTCGTGTGTTTTGTGTTCCTGAGCGGAATAGGCGCCCAGCTGGAAATTGCCTCACGAAAGGTGCAGCTCTCGGAGCTGTGGATTTTGTGCTCTCACGACAGAACGCGCAACTCCAGGAGCTGCACCTTTCGTGCTGTACTGAGATTCCCACGACTGCATAATTGGTGGGGAGGCGGATAACACGAAATGCGACACTCGAGGAGTGTCGCCTTCTGTGCACTCGGGGTAGGGATTGTAGTATAGTGCAGCGCGATCCCATACCACTTTACCGCGTGAGAATTGGATAAGAATTGGGGGAGTTATGGCCGAAATTGACATACCTCACCTCTGCAGTAAAATTGACCATCCGCAAAAAATGTGCGGAAACCTCTCGGATGCATATAATATCCAAGGGAACTTTTATCGACGCCCATTCCAAGTTATTTTATTGAAATTGACCACGGTTTGGGTGAGTGATTCATGTCCGGAGTTTGGGGGAGAAGGAGAACTAGTTGATCTCAAAATTGAGTCACCTATTGAGTAGAGATATGATCCCCAAAAAACTCGCCGAACCTTCTCGGATGTAATCAGTATTTTAGAAGACTTTTATAGAAGCCCAGTGTATTTCATTTCGTCGAAATCTGTGGGCGAATGGGTGAGTTATTGATGTCCGGAGTTAGGGTGATTTGGGGGAAGAAAGCAGGACTCTGTGGTATCTCTGTCAATTCATAACCGATTTCAACGAATCAAGGTGCGCTGAATAGCGTTCTGAAATGCGCTTATTTGACGTACTTGATACTAAGAAAAAATGCCTAGCAAGTAGCTCACTGTATGCAAACTTTAGTGCTGCATGACTTCTCAGCTGCGAAAATCGAAGATTTCGTTATCGCGTTTTACGTGGATCAGTATACATTTACTGGGGCGCATCTATATAACGATTGTAAAACAGTTTAGATCATATTAAATGGGTGTGAATTGACGAAGATATGGCTGAAATACTGATTTTCACCGCCCATCTGTTACTACATTCGTATATCGAGGGGTTTTTGACCGATTAAGCTCTTTCTTTTGCCCCAATATACTCTAAATACATTCAAATTACGTTCTAGATACTTAATTTACATAGGAAGTGAAGTTACGCGACCACATTAGAGCTCACCGGCACAGCCAAGTCGATTCCGGCAAGTGCCGAAACGCCATCAACGCCATCAGCGCTGAGATTCGTCGTTGATCTTTCCTTCCAACACTTCCTCCCTCCGTCCCTCTGGCCGTTTGACACACGGAAACGCCATAAATAGGTAATTAAAGTAGTTATATATGTATTGTAAGTATACTAACGACGATTCGCAGCCCCAATCGCGTCTCGTTTCGAGTCGGCTCAGCTGGTGATCCAGAAGACGAACATCGACGACACGGGCGCCCTTTTCCTCTGATGAGGATGTAGGTCGGGAATCTTTTGATGGAGGGCGAGGAGGATTGCAAGGGGCTCCGTGAAGAAGGCTGCACGCGAGGTATGTCGCTAACGAACTGGCAGGTCTGTCGCGGACTGACGCACCTCCTTTTTAGCGAATCGGCTCAGCAGTTATGAACTCCCTCGTGTACTCGATTCGAATCGCCACATGGAACATGGCACCCTCCCCCGCCTTCGCTCTAAGACCCGATTTCGCGACACCGCCATTCTGCCGCCTGCCGCTGATTTTACGGGTGGGCAGTGTGCATTGCCAATCGAATGACGTGACACTCGTGCCACACACGATTCCTATACGTAGGCGCCATAACGATGTGGGGTCGTCCGTTCATTCGGTGCGCATGGAGTAGTGGACGGTCGTTTGAATTGTGGAAGACCACTGCCGAGAAATTGTCAGTTGGAGGCCAGCGACTCTGCTCGCAATCTCCAGCTCCCAACGCAAGTCACCCGCTAGTGCCTCGCTTTATATTCGCCACTGGGGTAACCCCTCGAGGCTCTATTTCACCTGCTGGCATGTGCACGATACCGCCAACACGTCCATCACTAAAGCGACAGTTGGCAAGTTCACATTTGATGGGTACATTATGAGCCTCGGCGGAACGCGATTATCAACACCAACCCACTCCATCCCAAACTCCAAAGGAAATTAGCGAATGTGGACGCTTTGAAGCAAAGTTTACCGCTGGTCTAACGGCGAGACATGACGTCCCAACGACAATCCTCGCATGTTCCTCGCCCTCGTCAAGAGTGCGGGTGCATTCATATGGACGCCACCCTTCCGGGTCGAATATGATCCAGACGAGCGAAAACGAGGAATGTGTCGCCGCCACCGTACCTCCCTATGGCATTATATCGTCCGACTCATGACCCTCTGTACTGGATGCATGTCGTTCTGGCGGCTAACCGTGGTACGTGTGTTTCCTAGGCACCTTTCAATGGGCGGCAGTCACTCTCCTCATCTTCCTGGTCTGCTCACAAGTACCTCTCTAGGCCATCATGTCGTCCAACTCGTCCGACCCACTGTATTGGACGCATGTCATTCTGGCGTCTAACGGCGGTACCCTCATGGAGCTTGGAATCACGCCTATCGTCAGTTCCGGAATGATCATGCAGCTGCTCACTGGCGCAAATCTCATTGACTTCGACTTCGGCCTCAAGGAGGACCGCGCTCTGTTCAATGGTGCTCAGAAACGTGAGTACAATTTCGTATCCTCGCCCTTCGTCACAATCATCCCCAGTGCTACGTGTTTGCTCCCTTTCCTCCGCTTGCATCATGCACCTACTCAACCCTAACTGACGAATCTTCTTTGTAGTCTTCGCCCTCATCATTGCTCTCGGCCAATCAACGGTCTATGTCCTGACTGGGTTGTATGTTCAACCCAAGGACCTCGGTGCCGGTGTCTGTGTCCCCCTCATCATTCAACTCATTGTCGCTGCCCTTATCGTTATCCTCCTCGACGAACTCCTCCAAAAAGGATACGGCCTCGGTTCAGGCATCAACCTGTTCATTGCCACCAACATCCGCGAGGCCATCGCTCACCACCGTCAACATTGGACATGGCTCCGAGTTCGAGGGTGCCGTTGTCTCCCTCCTCCATTTGCTTTTCACCTGGCACGATAAGGGCCGCGCTCTCCGCGAGGCTTTCTAGCGCGAGCGTCTCCCAGACGTTATGAACCTGATCTGCACTGTTGTCATCTTCGCCGTCGTCATTTACTTGCAAGGTTTCTGAATCGAGATCCCCGTCGAGAGCAACTGTTTCCGCGGCCATCGTGGTACACCTGCAACATGCTCATCATGCTGCAGTCAGCGCTCACTTCCAATGTGTTCATCGTATCTCAAACGTTGGCGACTCGTTTCCCCAGCAACCTCTTCGTCAAGATTCTTGATGTATGGGAGGTGCGTAATCTCTAACTCGATCGTTATATTATACCTTCTCTAATGTGATAAGTAGCTAAGTCTGGCATCGCTTACTACATGTCGCCACCACACACTTTCAAGGAAGTTGTTCTGGACCCCATCCATACTGCCGCTTAGATTACCTTCATGCTCTCTGCCTGCGCTCTATTCTCGAAGACTTGGATTGGGTGGTAGAAGTGGGCATGGGTTGGCTGGACGCAGAAATATTGTAGTATATAAAAATTGTGAACTGATGAAAAAATAGAAGACATTTATGGACCTCAGAACACTTTACCCGATGAGATTCGATTCAGAATTGATTGAGTTAGGCATGAATCTTTAGATGGGTGTGAAAACAGATCATTGTGGTAGTTGAGAAGAACTGCACAAAATATGTGGCTCTTGGAGCATCAGCATAAGACAAAGTGCAAGGGTATTTCCGGTGGACTTCGAGCACACCGAAACACGCAGTTCCAAGAGCTGCGCGTTTTGTGCTGCTGAAATTTTCACGATCTCTGAGTTGGCCGGGGGAGGAGGAATACACGAAATGCAAACCTCCTAGAGCGTCGGATTCAGTGCACCCGAAGTAGAGATTGTAGGAGACATCAGCGCGACCAGATACCACGTTACCGCGTACGAATCGGATAAAAATTAGTAGAGTTATGGGGGTAAATAACAAACCTCACCGATGCAGTAACATTTGAGCATCGCAAAAGTTTACCGGAGACCTCTCAGATGTAGGTATTATCCAAGGGGACTCTAATCGGCGCTCATTCCAGTTTATTTCATCGAAATCGGCCGCGATTTGGGTGGGTTATTCATGTTCGGAGTTTGGGAGAGGAGGATGACTACATACCATCTTAATTAATGTAGGCCTGTTAAGGTAAAAATATTAAATTCAGTTCAAATTCTTTCGGATGTAAGTATCTAATATCAATCTATATGGACTAAAGAACAACTCTGAAAAAAAACTAAGGAATTGGTGGTACCGTTGCTGAGATATAAGAAGAGTGAATTTGGAGTGAATATCTGACATATTTCCCAATTTAGACAAACCATCAAAAATAACATCAGAGTAAAGCTAGTCACTGTAGAACTATAGATATATTTATAAATGAAACCAATTCAATAAGAAGAATCTTCATATTGTTATTCAGATGAGATGTAAGAACACTATATTTATCCCCAGTATAAATTACTTTTCCACGAAAGTAAGTTACTTTCCCACGACAGTAAATTTCATTGTGATCCACCACTTGTACTCAGTCTTACTCTATCTGAATTCACTGGAAAATAATATTAACTTGTCTTTATCTCAGCTGACTTTTCTCAAGTTCAGTTCACTTGAATTCACTTGACTTTTCTTGAATCAACTTCACTTGAGATCACTTCACTCGAATCCACTTTATTTGACTTCACTGAAGTGAAGTGAACTCGAGAGAATTGAGTTCGAGTGAAGTAAATATAAGCAAAGTAATGTCGAATGAAGTGAACTCAAATTTCACTTCACTCGAACTCACTTCACTCGAACTCACTTCACTCGAACTCACTTCACTCGAACTCACTTCTCTCGAGTTCACTTCACTCAAGTTCACTTGAATTGAACTTACTTTATTATTTGACTTCACTTGAGGTCGCTTCACTTGAGTTCACTTCACTCAAACTCACTTCTCTCGAGTTCACTTCACTCAAACTCACTTAACTTGAGGTCACTTCACTCAAACTCACTTCTCTCGAGTTCACTTCACTCAAGTTCACTTGAATTGAACTCACTTTATTATTTGACTTCACTCAAACTCACTTCCCTCGAGTTCACTTCACTCAAACTCACTTAACTTAAGGTCACTTAACTCGAAATCACTTCACTCAAGTTCACTTGACTTGAACTCACTTCACTCAAACTCACTTCACTCAAACTCACTTCACTCAAACTCACTTCCCTCGAGTTCACTTCACTCAAGTTCACTTGACTTGAACTCACTTTATTTGACTTCACTTAAGGTCACTTCACCTGAAATTGCTTCCCTCAAGTTCACTTGACTTGACTTGACTTGAACTCACTTTACTTGAAATAACTTTACTCGAAGTCACTTTACTCGAAGTCACTTCACTCAAGGTCACTTCACTCGAATTCACTTTACTCGAATTCACTTTACTCAAAGTCACTTTACTTGAACTCAATTCACTCAGTTTCACTTGACGTGACTTCAGTTGAACTCACTTAACTCGAGGTCACTTCACTTGACTTCAGTTAAACTCACTTCAGTTTACTCGAAATCACTTTACTCGAACTCACTTCACTCAAGATCTAATAATCTGAAAATCCCAGACCCCTCCACCTATTGGTTAAGAAGGGCTTAGGGTTAGGGTTAGGGTTAGGGTTAGGGTTAGCCTTAGGGTTAGCCTTAGGGTTAGGGTTAGGGTTAGGGTTAGGGTT
>Ga0247741_1002091_pt1 | contig 11130 bp, 14 predicted proteins | sample UWRJL213509R2_FD_180945 | JGI IMG/M metagenome (GOLD analysis project Ga0247741, IMG submission 180945) | Plant litter microbial communities from Arlington Agricultural Research Station in Wisconsin, United States - UWRJ-L213-509R-2 | ecosystem: Environmental > Terrestrial > Plant litter >...
CCAAGGCGTGCTTCCTCGCCGGAACGACAGCGCCGACGTTCAAGCTGCTGGATCTGCGCGATCTGGCGCTGGTGATCGCCGGCAAGGGCGTGACACTCGGCTCTGTCGTCGGCATCGCCGAGTACGAACTGGCGGCGGATAATCTCCCCGAGCACAGCCATACCTACGATCGGGGCTCGACGTGCCGGAGAACGTCAACGTGATAGGCTCGATCCTCGGCGGCGTTCAAGGGCCTGACGCTCGCTCGCCCCAAGGTCACAAGCGGCGTTTCCACCAGCAAGGCAGGCAAGCCGACCGCTACCATCAAGAAGATCCCGATCACGCCCAAGTCGATCGGCGTCAACGTCTTCGTCTTCGCGGGCCTTCCGCAGGTGTAACTTGTCGGAGGTAGGCGTTCCGGATCAGGGGAAGGTTGTTTCTTGCACGAGCCACCAGACTGGCAAAAAGGCCAACGTGATGGCGACAATCCAAGCCGAAGCAAACTTGATGAAATACTGGCGACGAAACCGTACTTCATTCCACTCGTAGTACATTTGCAACTCCCACACCCGTAGGCGCAGAAAGCATTGCTTTTGCTCAAGAGTCGAGTGCGGGAATGCAACACATGGCGACAAGTAAAAGCTCACGACGCGCGGACACTCTTTGCAGCGTCGGAAAGTAATTGAGATCCGGTTGTTTTCCTCGTGGGTCCGCTCACCGGATCTCGTTCGTCGCAAGCATGAGGGGTGTGCGACGCGCGCTAGCCTGATCAGTGAAACCAACTACAGTCTAGCGCTGGCGGCGCAGCATAGCTAACCGACCGTTACTTTCCACAAGCAAAAGCCCGCCGGGGTTGGCGGGCTTCTAGCATAACAGGGACCGCTTCCGGTCGCCTCTTTAGTAGCATCATCCGCTAGATGATGGCTTCTCAGCCAATAGGCGTAGTCGAGTTCGCTTCAACCGAACGTCAACAGAGGCAGCGTCAACACAGCAAGTGTTATGAGAGACGATAGCGCCAGTTTGGTGTTGCGAATGCGCCGAGTACGGACGCCTTTCCAGTCATATGCCATACCGAAGATCCTCATGATCGACCGCGAAAGTATGTTCGCGTCATTTGGTGTCGGCAAGCCTTAATTTTACGAAGCTTGCCTGAACCTGTTGTCCGTGGACGCCTCGCCACCAATCACCATTAAGACTCGGAGATTTCCATGACCGTGCAGGTAACTGCCGCGCATCTGCGCGCGGCTGCGAAAGGGGCGGTGAACGCCTCGAATATGATGTCCGTCCTTGTGGCGGTGGATCGATACGGCAGCTCTCTCGGCATGGACCCGCCGCGGCGACGGCAAGCTCTACATGGGTCGGACAGCGATGCAGATCACTGGGAAGGCGAACTATCGGGCGTTCACCGACTGGTGCCGATCGCACGCCATGAACTGCCCCGACTTCGTTCGCAACCCCGACGCGGTCAACACAGACCCGTGGGAAGGGCTAGGCCCTCTTTGGTACTGGGACGTGCACGAACTGAACACCTATGCCGACAGCGGCGATATCGAGATGATCACTCGGCGCATCAACGGCGGTGTTAACGGCCTTGCCGATCGTATCGACCACTACGTTCGGCTCTCGCTCGTGGTGCTCGGCTATCCGGCAGATGGCGTCCGGCAGTTTCAGGCGAGGGCAGGCGTGACGGTGGACGGCGTTCCCGGCCCTCGGACGCGCTCGGAGCTGCATAAGGCGCTGTTGGCTCTCTCTGGCGCCTCGACGAAGATGGCGGCGTTTGCCGCGGCTCCCGTGGTCGACGAGAAGGAAGTGGTTCCCGTGGCCGTCGACCAGACCGTCAAGAAGAGTTCAATATCCTCGGCTGGATCTCCGGTGCCTTCGGGGGCGGTGGGTTTGGCGTGGCTGCCCTGCCCGGCTTTGACTGGCGGGCGCTCTTGGTCATCATCGGCTTTGCGGTCGTTCTTACTGTCGGTGTGCTTGTCGCGCGCAAATGGGTGATTGGCGCCATCACGGACATTCGCCAGGCGGTGGAAGAATGAGCATCGGCGACGTCATCAAGATCGGGGTGGGGGCTGTCGTCGGCGGCCTGCTCGTCTTCATCGTTTGCTCCACTCTCAACGCCATCTGGTGGCTGCCTGACGCACGGCGGGAAGGGCGAGACCTTGAAGCCGCCCAGGCTACGGCCGCCACCAACAAGGCAATCGGAGAATTGAGCAATGCAGCTGATCAAGCTCGCGTTCGTCGCCGTCTGTGCTCTGAGCGCGGCGGCTTGTACGACTTCGTCAAGGGTAAGTGCATCGAAGCAAAGCCTGTCGACAACGACTAGGGCCGTCGTCGGCACTTCGTTGATCGGCGCTAAGGGCAAGACACCCAAGGATCAAGACGCGATCGATGACACGGCGACCGGGCTATGTGCTGCCGGCGTCTGGACCTCATCAGAGTGCAGCGCTCACGGCCAAAGGTAGCAAGGGCCCGACCTCCTCGTCAGGTCGAGCCCTCCCGTTGCCGCCTCATGGCTGATGAGCTCGGCGGCGGGGCAGATAGACGATCGGCTGAGCCCGGTCAAGCATTTCGAGTGCATTGAAAGGGCATGGGGTTGGCAGGGAGCATCGATATGGCGGACTACACTCCACAGCGGCTTGAAGAACTGCCGCAAAGCACCCGCGATTGGCTCGCCGATCTCAGGCCGGACGAATTGAAAACACTTCAGGCAGTCGTCGAGCTGCCAGCAGATGACGTGAGGCAGGCATTCAAGATGGTTCATGACCTTCAAACAGTCGGGCGGTTCACGAAATGGCTAGTGATAACGTTCATCGGCATCTTTTTGGGAACGGTGGTGCTCTACGAGAACATCATCAAGGTGATCGGGTACATCCGTGGAGGGCCAGCCCATTGAAGCGGATACTTTGGCGTAGCGTCGGCGCGGTGGTCTTTCTCCTCGCCATCCTTGGTTCAGTTAATCTCGGGCTATGGGTGTCCGACCGAGAGCCGCCAATTGAATATGAGGCGGCAACAGCTCTTGCTAAGTCGGTCCCTCAAGGTGGGACGATCGATGTAGAGTTCTCTGTGTTCCGAAAGCGGATATGTCCGCTGGTCGCAAAGCGCTGGCTGTATGATGCCGTTGGTGAGCGGCACTCAATCCCGCAATATACAACAGGCCTGAAGCTGCTTGCTGGCCGTGAAACCTATCGCCGATCAATCACCGTGCCTACGGCTGCAACACCTGGTCCGGCTCGATACGAGGTGACGCTCGAATACTTCTGCAATCCATTGCAAAACTGGATAGGGCCGATCCAAGTCACGTCTCCACCGATCAGGTTTAACGTCACTCCTAGCGAGCCTGCGCAACCGGCTGCCCGTGGTCCGGATGGCTAGGCGTCAGTCTAGTGGCAAAAGAAAACCCCGCTCGAGGCAGGGTTAAAGATGGTGCTGAATTGGGGTCGTTGAGTTAATGCGGGAACCGCAAATTGGTTCCGATCTTTTCGCAGCAACTGGGCCGGCAAGACAGTCAACGTCGCGATAACGATATCGCCGGCCCAGCAAGACAGGCCTGGGTCTGATGCAGGGCTGTCGCGAGACAAACTGCCGTTGGCTTCGAAGGTTCCTTCGGGTGGGCAGCTAGCCAGCGTATGGGGAACGGGGCAGACTCCTGCTTCACACAACCCCTACTGCTAAGCGCTGAGGCACTAAAATGCTTCGTTTAATCCGACTAGAATGGCGGTTGCGATAGGAACGGTGACCGCACTGATAAGCGCCCAAAGGCTCATTCCCGACCGCCAGCCCCTGATGGTGAAAGCGTGAAGCAATGCGCTGCGTCGCAAGACCCAAGGAGCGATGAGGCCAACGGAGATGCCTATGAACCATATCATCTGGGGTTTCCACTTATGGCAGATCCGTCGACGCGGGTTGTGGCCTCGAAGCGAACAATTCGCGTGGACGAGCCATCGTCGCGCATGATTTCGAACTGCTGGATTAATGGGGTATCGTCGGTAATGACGGCATCCATCATCATTTCGCGGGCGGCCCTTACCGCTTCCTCGACTGCCAGATCGTCCGATCCGAACTCAGCGCCTTCGGTGTCCAGCTCAATGACATCGTTTGTTCGAAGGTGGAAAAAGTATTTGCTCAAAGTCGTCTCCTCGGCACATGCGTCAACATGAACACAATGGGAAGCGCCTTGTTCCAATCATCGCGATGTTTCGCTCGCAGAGGCGCATTTGAGCGGCGGAGGGTTGGAAGCCCTGGAGAGGCACCCTCCGCCTAGCGCCGTGGAGAACTCTGACAAGCACCCACAGCGATGCCTCTCAACACCAATTCGGGTCAAATGTTCCGGGGGTGGGTATACACCGGGTTCACGAGCTAACTGGAAAAGAGAAACCCGCGGTGACTGGTCCGTCACGGCGGGTCGCTGAGGTGCTGGACTCTGATTAAGTCAACGTCGCATTAACGGATCGAGTCCAGCAGCATGACCCTATGCGGGTTCAACAGCGATGGCCACGCCTCTATATGGATGAGTGTTGAAGATCGGGAAATCGGCGCGTTCACTCCTTGGCCCCGGAACCGGTTGTTTGCGCCGCTAGCCTGGCAAGACGCAAGCGCTCAGTCTTCTCTCGCTTCGCTTTGAGATCTGCATCGATCATTTGGGCCGCGACCTTGTCCGTCTCGTCTCGGCGCTGCTCGCGTAAGGTGCAGATTCCGATGAAGCCGCCCCTTTGTTCCGAGATGATTTCGCCCCCGGATTCCGGGATGATCTCGCCCCCTTGAGGCTGGGGTCCTGCTGGTCTCGATTGTTTTCAGTCTATCGTGGTTGGGAGTCAAGATTTACGCGGCTGATTTCGCCGCAAGCTATCGCCGGATAGGTCGATGCGGTGTGCATTGTGAACGAGGCGGTCCAGAATAGCGTCAGCGTAGGTGGGGTGTCCGATAAAGTCGTGCCAGGCAGACACCGGAAGCTGGCTGGTGATGATCGTGGATCGGCGTCCGTAACGATCTTCGAGGATTTCCAGGAGATCATGGCGGGCTTGCTCGTTGAGCGGCTCCAGCCCCCAGTCGTCGAGGATCAGGAGTTGGACATTGCCAAGAGTGCGTTGCAGTCTGGCGTAGCGACCATCGCCGTGCGCCAGAGCGAGATTGGCAAACAGCCGCGGAACGCGCTGATAGAGAACCGACCGATCGTCCCGGCATGCTTTGTGGCCCAGGGCGCAGGCCAACCAGCTTTTGCCAACGCCCGAATGGCCGCAGATGGCGAGATTGTCGTGCGCGTCGATCCAGTCTCCAGCGATGAGCTTCATGAACAGCGCCCGATCAAGTCCACGCTCACTGCGGTAGTCGACATCCTCTGGCACGGCATGATGGCGCAGTTTGGCAAACCGCAGTCGAGCGGCAAGCTTGCGATCGTGACGAGAGCTCCATTCTCGATCGAGCAGGAGCCCCAGCCATTCTGCATGGGAGAGTTGTTCACTCTCGCCGTGGGTAATCAGGTCGTGGAACGCCTTGGCCATGCCGGTCAGGCCCATGGCATTCAGCTTATCAAGGGTAGGATGTGCAAGCATGTGACTTCTCCTCAGTGGTAATAGCGGGGACCGCGGATGTTGGAGTGGTGGATGGGTTCAGATGATGGACCCGATGAGGTCGATGGTCTGTCCAGGTGATTGTCGAGAATGGAGCGCACCGATCCATAGGTTCGAGCGCCGATTTCCAATGCCCGGCCACAGGCCGCATTGACCCTTTCCCGCTCGAAAGCTTTGACGAGCCGGATGATGCCGAGGCAGGCTCTGTAGCCCTGTTCGGGATGCGGGCGGTCGGCTAGAATGCGGTCACAGAGCAAAGCGACGTCCGATCCGATTGCCGATGCCTCGCGGCTGATGCGTTCTATCGTCCAGTCGGCGAACCGCCGATGGGAAGATGGCATGTGCTCCGGTGTCGTCGTGTGCTTGCCATTGCCGCTCGATCGCCTGTGGGCTGCGATCCGTTCGCCCTTGAAGAACATCTCGATCGTGTTGGCAGTGATCCGCGCCTCGACCTGCTCACGGGCAAACCGGTAGGGTACGGAGTAAAAGTGCTTGTCGATGTCGACATGATAATCGAGGCCAGCCCGGCGTATCTTCCATTCAGCAAAGAAATATCGCTCGACCGGAAGCGGTCGCAGGGCGGGATAGTCCAGCTCTTCAAACAATTGGCGTCTTGTGCGCCCAATGCGGCGCAAGACGCGTTTGTCGTTCAGATCGCAGAGGAGTTCGCCAATCGCGTTGTTCACGTCAGCAAGGCTGTAGAAGACGCGGTGACGCAGCCGACCCAGTAGCCAGCGCTCGACGATGCGAACCGCCGCCTCGACTTTCGCCTTGTCGCGCGGCCGACGTGGTCGCGTTGGAAGAACCGCGCTGCCGTAATGTGTCGCCATCCCGGTGTAGGTGCGATTGACCTGCGGATCAAAATGGCATGCCTTGATGACGGCAACCTTGGCATTGTCGGGAACAAGCAGAGCGGGTGCGCCGCCGAATGTCTCAAGCGCAAGCAGATGGCATTCGATCCAGTCGGGAAGTGTCTCGCTCCAGCGGGCATGGGCAAATGAAAGGCTCGAAGCGCCGAGCACTCCAACAAACAGATGGGCCTGCCGCGTCTTACCCGACAATCTGTCGATCACAACAGTGACCGTGTCGCCTGCATAATCGACGAAGAGCTTTTCGCCAGCCGCATGATCCTGGCGCATCGTCACAGGCAGCTTCAAAGCCCAATGGCGATACAAATCACAGTAGCGGGAATAGCGGTAACCCTCAGGATGAAGGCCGATGTATTCGTCCCACAGGATCTGCAGCGTCACATGCTTGCGCTTTAGCTCGCGGTGAACCTGCGCCCAATCAGGCTCGGCGATGCGCCGATGACCTGTCTTTGTCCCGGCAGCCTTATAGAGGGCAGCTTCCAGCACCGCATCGCTGACATCCTCAGCCAACGGCCACGATAGCCCGGCACGCTCCAGACGGCGCAATGTCTCACGCACGGTCGAAGGAGCAGCTCCAACGCGCACCGCAATCGACTTATGGCCGAGCCCTTCTTCAAATCTGTGTCTTAGAATCTCGCGGACACGCCGCATTGCTACTCTCTCCGCTGGCATCACAATCCTTCCTCTCAGCACACCTGAAAGGACGAACTTCTCACCAGCAGGACACCCCCGACAAACGCCCCAATCAGGGGGCGACATCATCTCGGAACAGGGGGGCGACATGCCTCGGAATTTGCACGTAAGGCTTTCGTGGATTTTTCTCGTTCTGCTGGCATAGTCCATCCTGGGTCAAAAAAGGCCCCGGCTTTCACCGGGGCAGCTTTCACACAAGGCCGCGTCAACTGAAGGAGGTGCGGACGCGGTGACAAATAACGCTGTTATTATTGAATGGGTTCCAGCGAAATGAAGCGGGGAGCCCAGTGTGGCATCCCAAGCTCCCCGCCCATGAGATCCGGTAAGCGGTGCCGGATCGCCCGGAGAACTTTCAACGCCCGCGTCAGGTTCCATCAAGTCATTGTTTTGACTCGGAACGAATCACTTCGCCGGCAGTTGAGTCGCGTCAACAGTCATCGAGGTAAAGCGTCATGGATGGCATGCACCGCACCCCAATCACACCGCTCGACGTCGAAATCGATGGCGTCGGCAAATACGCCCCAACTTCAAGCGTTGAAGATCTGACCGCGCTTCTCACAAGCCTTGAGTGGCCGAACAAGAAGCCGAAGGAATTCCATCGAGCCTTGCTGACGTCATTCGATGCACTCGACGACGTCATAGAACCAGCCGCCGCCAGAGAAGCGTTCGTCATAGCCGCCCATGCTGCTGGCATGCATGTGCTCCCAGATGACATGGCTGAGGTCCGGAAGGCCGGATAAAAAAACACCCGACCAACAGGCCGGGTCATGTGTAGTGGAGATCAGGTGCCCGACGATAGCACCATCGCCAGTCCGTTCAAGCTAATTCAGGCGGTTACATCATGGCGAAGTCAACTCGTTCGCAGCCTCTCCTGGCTGACGATAAGCCGCTTAGGTCCCGGACTCGCAAGCCGCGCGACCCGCTGCAGCCGAACCTTCCGCTCGATCCGATGCCTGCTCGCATCGAGCCCTGTCTGGCGTTGCTCAAGGGCAAGCCGCCGGTAGGACCGCAGTGGGCTTTCGAGGTGAAATGGGACGGATATCGTCTCGCAGTCCACAAAGAGCTGAAAGGCGTCCGCATCCTCACACGCGGTGGCCATGACTGGACAGATCGTTTCCCGCTTATCGAAGCCGCGGCAATGGCGCTGCCTGTCGCCACTTTCATCCTCGACGGTGAAGCCGTGGTGCTAGACGATCAAGGCCGATCGGACTTCAACATGCTGCAACGATCGCTTGGCGGGCGAGGCGGCAAGGAGACGTCACGAGACGCGATCTTTATGGCCTTCGATGTGCTCTACTTCGATGGGCACGATTACACCCAGACCGAGCTCTCCCGGCGCCGGAGCCTGCTAGAGTCCTTGCTGCCTTTCGAGACCACCGGGGCGATCCGGCTATCGGAGGAGGTTGAAGCCGACGGCGCTGCGCTCTTCCAAGCCGCGTGCGACCATGGCCTCGAAGGCATCATCGCGAAGGACAAGCGCAGCCTCTATCGTCCCGGTAGGGGCGGTGAGTGGCTGAAGATCAAGTGTATCCAGAGCGAAAGCTTCATGATCGTGGGCTATGAGCACTCCACCTCGGCGCGGGGCGGCATTGGCAGTTTGCTGCTCGCGGCACGTCGGGGCCATGAGTTGGTCTACGTCGGCTCAGTCGGTACCGGCTTCAAGGAGCGCGAAGCGATCGAGCTGCGGTCAATGCTCGACGAGCTGAAGACGAACGCGCCGGCAGTCGCCTACTCCGGCCGCCGCAAGGATCTGGTGTGGGTCCAGCCGACGCTCATTGCGGAGATCGAGTACCGTGCCTGGACGGGTGACGGAAAGCTCCGGCATGCATCATACAAGGGGCTGCGCGACGTGCAGGACAACGCCTACATATACGCACTCAGCTAAACGCAAGGCCCCATCTGGGAGGATGGGGCCCCAATTTACCAATGGTATGCGTTGAGCTCAAGCTGCTATTAGCACGTAAGGCTGCCCGTTGTCGTTTTCGACTTTCGCGATCTCAATCATCTGCGATTCAGCAGTCGGAACACTTCTCCTAGACAGCTCGTCTATCCCCGCATCTGATGGTAGATTGAGTTTCTCAATCGCCATTCGACGTATTAGAGCCTCTGCGGAGCTGTCAATTTCGACCTCGCCTCGCTCCCACCTGCCAATCGACTGCTTATCCCGATGAACGAGGCTTGACAGCTCTGCTTGCGTCAATCCCATTTCACTCCTGAGGTATCGCAGTTCATCACCACTTATCCCCTTCGGATGATTGACGATGCCGAGCGCGATCATCATGTGAAGCTCGTTAACGGCTGGAATCGTTATGACTTCATCGCCCTCATCATCCACTTCGACCAGGATCCCACTGATGACAACGTTCTTAAGCCCGCTCTCGGTGTAGTGGTGGTCAATCTTCTTCATCATACTTCTCCAACATTTCGTGCAAAACGTGCAAACTGATCAGTTCGTCAGCCGTACTCGTCGACCCACATCACCGTTACAATCTTCAGCAGGCGGCCATTAACGGCCGGGATTACGACAACGCCAAGGGCACGGCTGCCACTGTTCGGCGTCTTGCATTCCATTCTGTAGCGATACAGGTCCGGTCTCGTTGCAGGTATTGCCTTTTGGTATACAAAACCGTGCTTAAGGGTGTAGAGAACATCAGAACTGATCAAGTCGCGCTCAGCCATACGCTCTTTCGCGTGCAGCTTGTACGTGATCGTCATTCCCGGGTTGCGGGCCAGTTTTCTAATTTTCTCGGTTGCGACGCCTGCTTCCCAAGGTTCTTCGATGCTCAAACGGACTCCATTGCCTGCTTAGGTATCATGGTGATACTTAGTTAGGTATGAACCGTCAATTAACAAGAGTGTTAACGTTTTCTTTTTAATTGACATTAGTCGATAAGTGGCTGTTTTTAATCCATAAAAATTTTTTCAAGTCACCCGATGGATTGAGCTTTGCTTGTCTCGGTGGGGAACAACACGGGTAAACGCCGTTCGTTCCGAGCACATTTAGACAGGTCCCGCCTCCCAAGAAGTTAGCTGCCAGGATCAGCTTGTCGCACCAGTCATTTCGGTGCTTCGGCCGCCACGTCCTGGCGAAGCCTTCCTTCAGCAGGGTTTGCCCCACCTCTCACCCGTCGTTCCTGTAGATCTTCACCAGCGGCCGGCGGGCAGAGCTTGTTCCCGAAGCCATGAACTCGATCATAGGGTCGCCTTCGGCAATAAGGTCAATGCCGAACTTGCTGTTTCTCCAGCCGGACCGACAGGTCGTACGGGAACGAAACGGGCTTATCCGTGGTCTGCATCAGTTCGATCGCGACGGTAATTGCACGTCGTCCATCCAAGCTATCAACGGAAACTTTGTTGAGGGCGCACCAGTGGTGGACGCTCCGAATAAGCAGGTCTGCTTCTTCATCGGAGAGGGTCATCAAGGCTTGTAGCATTGCCGTACCTCCTACACACGACAAGATGCCAGCCGAACAACCTTTTGGGGCGTGCGTGATGTGCATGACTTTGAGAAAGTTCAGCTGGCATCACATTAGAATACGCTCATGTGAAAAAATCAAGGATGATTTTGGAGGGCTAGGCGGAAGCTACCGCCTGGAGCTTAGGCCCGGGCTCCATTGGCCTGAGCCAGTAAAATAACGCTCGCCTCAGGATGTTCCGAAAAGAAAAAGGCCGGCACCTCCCGGTCCCGACCTTCCTTCAAACGTCTCAATGATCGATGCCAGTACATCCGTGGTCAAAGGTCAGAGACGAATTCCTTGGTGAAATGTAATAAACCAGTCGGCGGGGTCAAGAGCTTCGCGGGAGATTAAGCGGCGAAGAGCCCCGTAGCTTGGGGGCTCTGTAGGCTCCTCGCCTAATCGCCATGAGTTGGGCATGGCGACCGGGGCATTAACCTAGGTTCTGTTGACAAAGTAGGGTAGCCAAATCTTTGCGGCAGCCAACGCGAGGAAGGCTTCAAAAGAAGCTCTGGTCTTATCGTATCTGGTGGCGATCCTGCGAAACTGCTTGAGACGATTAAA
>Ga0247741_1002092_pt1 | contig 11127 bp, 11 predicted proteins | sample UWRJL213509R2_FD_180945 | JGI IMG/M metagenome (GOLD analysis project Ga0247741, IMG submission 180945) | Plant litter microbial communities from Arlington Agricultural Research Station in Wisconsin, United States - UWRJ-L213-509R-2 | ecosystem: Environmental > Terrestrial > Plant litter >...
TTCCGCGTCTGCTGCTGGGCGGCGGCGTCGTCGCCAACGCCCGCATCCGTCAGCTTGCCGAGGAGCGGTGCGCCGCCGCCGGCATCGAACTGCGCATCCCGCCGCTCTCGCTCTGCACCGACAACGGCGCGATGATCGCGGCCCTCGGATCGCAGCTGATCATGGCCGGTCACGGGCCCTCGGGCCTTGCCTTCGGAGCGGACTCGACCCTCCCGGTGACCGACATCCAGGCGTAAGACTCTGATGACGACTCGCGTCGCTGCGCATTGACAGCACTCGGAGGGTGGTCCACCATGGGGACCGCCGAGGTCTCTTCGGCTCATACCCAGAAGGAGCACCGATCTCATGAGCACCACGCCTCCCCCTCCCGCAACACCGCCCGCGTACTCCGGCGCGCCCGCCCCCGTTGCGAAGACCAACACGCTGGCGATCGTCGCTCTCGTGCTCGGCATCGTGGTGCCGCTCGGCGGAATCATCGTCGGCCACATCGCCCTGGCCCAGATCAAGCGCACCGGTGAGGCCGGTCGCGGCCTGGCCCTGGCCGGCACCATCATCGGCTACGTGCTCACGATCGGCTACATCCTGTTGATCGTGCTCACGGTCGTGGGTCTCGCGGTGGCCGGCGCGGCGTACTCCACCAACAACTACTGACCCGTCAGCGCTGCCCCACCAGCGACAGGCCTGCCTCCCCCGGAGGTGGGCCTGTCGTCGTTTCCGCGCTCCGCTACGGTGGAGCACACACAGCCCGCCACCGCATCGAGGAGATACCGTCGTGACCGACCAGCCGAACGCGTCAGAGAATACCGCGTCAGAAAACACCCCTTCGGAGAGTGAGGTCCCGCCGATTCCGGTCCCGACCTCCGACCAGACCGCGCCTCCGGAGGTTCCTCCGGTGACGGGCTACACCACCGCCGGAGCGACGCCGCCGCCCCCGCCCTACGTCGCGCCGGGCACGCCCCCCACCGCGCCGCCCGCCTACGGTGCGGCGCCCGCCTATTCCAGCCCCGCAGCGCCGCAGGGGCTCTCGCTCGCGTCGATGATCACGGGCATCGCCGGCCTCGTGCTGTCGTTCGTCGGTGTCGGACTCTTGGCCAGCGTCGCCGCGGTCATCACCGGGCACATGGCGGTGAAGCGCCAGCCCTACGCCAAGGGTCTCTGGTTGACCGGCATCATCACCGGCTACGTCGGCATACTGTTCGCGCTGATCGCCATCGGATTCATCATCTTCTTCTTCGTGATCGTCATCGCCGCGGGGGTCAGCTCCGACAGCTACAGCGGCTACTCGTCCTGAGCTGCGGGCCCGGGGTCAGACCCGCTCGGCGAGCAGCGCGCTGTGTCTGCCCGCCACGCGGGTGACGAACAGGGTTGCCGAGGCCCTGCCCTTCAGCTGCAGCTTGCGGCGCAGAGCAGCGGGGTCGACATCCACACCGCGCTTCTTGATCTCGAGGCTGCCGATGCCGCGGCGGGCGAGTTCCCTGCGCAGGGTCCGCTCGTCGTAGGCGAGCACGTCGGTCACCCGGAAGGCGCTCGCGAAGGGTGTCTCGATCAGGGTGTCGGCGGTGAGGTAGGCGATGCCGGTGCTCAGCATCCGCGCGTCGAGTCGACGGGCGAGATCGCCGATCAGGCGGGCACGGATGACGGCGCCGTCGGGCTCGTACAGGTACTCCCCGAGGGTGCCCGTCTCGGCATCCTCGCTGTCGGCTTCCGCGCTGAGCTCGGCCGTGCCGTGCGCGCCGATCACGAGGGCGGAGCGACGGATTCCGGGGCGCGCCACGGCGCCGAACCACAGCCCGAGCTCGACCACGTCGCGGTCGACCGACACCCACTGCGCTTCCGCGTCGGCGGGAATGAGGTCGCGATCGATTCCCGGGCCGAGCTTGATGCCGGTGGGCTTCGTCGCGGCCAGACCGAAGGCGAAGTCCAGGGTCGGCGAGTAGTCAGCCGGGTCGGTGATGCGCGAGGTATTGCTGTGCCCGGCGGTGCGCCGCGCAGGGTCGAGGTAGAGCCCGTCGAAGTTGCTCGTGTCGACGGCGGTCACATCGGCGTTGAGCACGGTGGCATTTTCGAACGGCGCGAGGTTGTAGGCGGCGATGGCCGCGGTCACCTCGTCGAGCTCCACCGCGGTCACCGCGAGGTCGAGGGCGGCGATCGCCATCGCATCCCCACCGATTCCGCTGCCCAGATCGGCGATGGAAGTGAGTCCCGCGGCCTGGAACCGCCCCGCGTGGAGCGCCGCGACCTGCAGTCGCGTCGCCTGCTCCAGCCCCGCCTCGGTGAACAGCATGCGTGAGGCGAACGGCCCGAACTTCGCCTCTGCCCTGGCGCGCAACTTCGACTGGCTCAGGACGGCGGCGACGAGCGTGGGGGAGTGGCCCGCTTTGCGGAGCGCGCTGACCGAGGCGAGCACGTCATCCGTCGCGTTCCACCGGGGGAGCGAGTCGAGCAGGTTCAGGCTCTCGGACGAGAGCAGCTCGACGAGCTCGGTGGAATCCATCGGGCAACCGTAGCAAGGCCAGCCTCAGGCTGGCACTCGCCTTGCACGAGTGCTAGCGCACGCCGTACAGTGGTTCTGGCACTCTCACAGTGAGTGTGCTAACCCAAGACTGTGCAAATAGACACCGTGTAAATGAACACGGTGACGTTCAGAAAGAAGAGGTCAACCGTGTCGGTCAGCATCAAGCCGCTCGAAGATCGCATTGTCATCCGGCAGGTCGAGGCCGAGCAGACCACCGCTTCCGGTCTGGTCATCCCCGACACCGCGAAGGAGAAGCCCCAGGAGGGCGAGGTCGTCGCAGTAGGCCCCGGTCGTATCGACGACAACGGCAACCGCGTTCCGCTCGACATCGCCGTGGGCGACAAGGTCATCTACTCCAAGTACGGCGGAACCGAGGTCAAGTACGGCGGAGACGACTTCCTCGTGCTGTCGGCTCGTGACGTGCTCGCGGTCGTCGGCTAACCCACTCCCGCTTCACACGAAGGCCCACCGGTTCGCCGGTGGGCCTTCGTCGTTAACCGCCGGTGCGCTCCGCCGACCGCGGCCCAGTAGATTCGACGGATGACCTCGACGCCCGCGACCGCGCACGGCGCGACCAGATCGGGCATCGTCTTCGCGGTGGCCGCCTATCTGCTCTGGGGTTTCCTCCCCGTCTACTTCCTGCTGCTCGCCCCGACCGGCGCCTTCGAGATCGTCGGCTGGCGCATCGTCTTCTCCCTGCTGTTCTGTGCGCTGCTGGTCACGGTCACGCGCTCCTGGCCGGCGCTGATCGCGATCGTGCGCCAGCCGAGGCTTCTCGGCACCATGGCGCTCGCGGCGGTGTTCATCTACGTCAACTGGCAGGTCTTCGTCTACGGAACCATCTCCGGTCACGTGATCGAGACCTCGCTCGGCTACTTCATCAACCCGATCGTCACGGTGCTGCTCGGGGTGATCTTCCTGCGCGAGCGGCTGCGTCCCCTGCAGTGGACCGCCGTCGGCATCAGTGCGATCGCCGTGCTGGTGATCGCCGTCAACTACGGCGCCTTCCCGTGGATCGCGCTCAGCCTCGCCTTCTCCTTCGGGCTGTACGGGCTGATCAAGAAGCGGGTCGGACCGCGGGTAGATGCCCTCAGCGGCCTCATCCTGGAGACCGCGTGGCTCACCCCGGTCGCTGTCGCTCAGCTCCTCATCGTCGGGGCCACCGCCGGACTCACGTTCGGCATGGCCGGCACCGCGAACGTGCTGCTGTTGATCGGCGTCGGTGTGGCCACCGCCATCCCGCTGCTGCTGTTCGCCGCGGCATCCCGTCGTCTGCCGCTGGTGACCATCGGCTTCGTGCAGTACCTCACACCTTTGCTGCAATTCGTGCTCGGCGCGGCGCTGCTGCACGAGGAGATCACGACCGTGCGCTGGGTCGGCTTCGCCCTGGTCTGGTTCGCGCTCGCCCTGCTCTCGGTCGACCTGGTGCGTGCAGGGCGCAGCGCTCGCCGCGTCGTGCCGCCCCTGGTCTGAAGCGCGGCTAGGGTCGGATCACCCGACCTCAGCCCAAGGATTCCGATGCCCGTCCGCCGTGCCCTGCTCGCCGCAGCCCTGGTGCTGCTGCTCGCCGGCTGCACAGCGCCGCCGCCGCCCTCCCAGCCGTCGTCACCGTCGTCACAGCCGGTACCCAGCGCCACCGTCCCGACGGGAGACGGCGTGCTGCGCATCGGTACCCTGTTCCCGTCCACGGGCAGTGCGTCCTACCTCGGGCCCGCCCAGGCGGACGGGGTGAACGCGGCCGTCGCCGCGATCAACGCCGCCGGAGGCGTGCTGGGCACGCCCGTCGAGGTCGCTCATGCCGATTCGGGCGACGTCACCACCACGACGATCGAGACTTCTTTCGCGGCGCTGCAGGCGAAGGGAACGGATGTCGTCATCGGCCCCTCCTCGTCGGTGCTGGCCGAGCGGCTCTCCCCGAGGTCCATCGCCGCACGCATCCCGCTGATCAGTCCGGCGGCCACCTCGGTGCGGCTCTCCGCGCTGCGTGGTGGCTACTTCTTCCGCACCGTGCCGAGCGCCGCGGACCAGGGCACCGTGCTCGCCGCGCTGTTCTCCACGGCGGCGGCGACCAAGGCTGCGACGAACGGGGGAGCGACGGCGCGCGTCGCGATCGTGTATCTCGACGATGCGACGGGCCGCGACATCCGTTCCTCCCTCGCCACCGGTCTGCTCGCCCATGACGGCGGGCTGGTGTCGTCGCAGCCCTTCACCGCCGCGACGACCGACTTCGCGGCGCTGGCCGCGGCGGTCGCGCCGACGACGCCGGATGCCGTGGTGCTGGTCAGTCCGTTCGCCGCGATGGACCAGAACAAGGCCGCCATCACTGCGCTCACCGCCGCCGGCCTCGGGCACGAGAAGCTCTGGCTCACCAGCGCGAACATGGCCGACTTCTCGCAGGCGCTGCCCAACGGCACCCTGCAAAATGCGAACGGTCTGCTCGAGGGTGTTGACGCCGGAGCCGCCTTCACCGCCGTGCTGAGGGCCGTCGATCCGTCGATCACGAACACGCTCTATGCCGCGGAGGCCTACGACGCGACGGTGCTGGCGGCGCTCGCCGCGGAGAGCGCCGGGAGCGACTCTGGTGCCGCGATCGCCTCCGCGCTGCCGGGGGCATCATCCCGTGGCATCAAGTGCACGAACTATGCGGAATGCCTCACGGTGCTCCGTTCCCACCGCGGCATCGACTACGACGGGCTCACCGGAGCGATCGCGTTCGACGCGGCCGGTGACCCGCACCCGGCGCACTACGGGGTCTATCGCTATGACGGGGAGAACCGCTTCGCCCGCGTCGGCAGCGCGGGGGAGTGAGCGCAGGGCGCCCCCCACGCCCTCCTCTCGGGTAACGGAAAGTAACGATTGGACCGTGTTACAGGGCTGTAACACGGTCGTATTGTGCCCGCACCGTACGGGCAATAGCTTGTGACAAAGGCGTGGCCCCCGGGCACCGCTGTGTTGTGAACACATTCCACAATCAAGGAGCACAATGAGAGCATTCGCTAAGGCCACCACGGCCTCGCGCTCACGATCACTGAAGGCTGTAGTCGCTGGAGTCGCGATTCTGAGCGCGAGCGCTCTAGTTCTGAGTGGCTGCTCGTCGAGCGGTTCTGACACGTCATCATCGAAGCCGTCCAAGGACCTCACCCTCAAGATCGGCACGGTCCTGCCGCAGACCGGTTCGCTCGCGTTCCTCGGACCGCCCGAAGAAGCCGGCGTCGCTCTCGCTGCCAAGGAGATCAACGCGGCCAAGGCCGGCGTCACGGTCAAGGTCACCTATGGCGACTCTGGTGACCTCGACAACAAGGCTTACCAGACCACCGTTCCGAAGCTCCTCGACAGCGGCGTCTCCGCCATCGTCGGTGCAGCCTCCTCGGGTGTCTCGTTCAAGTTCATCGACAGCGTGGTGGACAAGGGAGTTGTGCAGATCTCCCCGGCCAACACGTCGCCGGACTTCACCACCTACGACGACAAGGGTCTGTACTTCCGTACCGCTCCGTCTGACCTTCTCCAGGGTGAGGTTCTCGGCAACACGATCGCTGAGGACGGCAACGAGACCCTCGGCATCATCTATCAGAACGACGCATACGGCACCGGGCTCGAGAAGGTCGTCAACAAGACCTTCACCGACGCCGGTGGCAAGGTCGTCTCGGCTCAGTCGTTCAACGTCGGAGACACCACCTTCGACTCGCAGATCAGTGCAGTCACCGGTGCGGACCCCGACGCGATCATCCTGATCACGTTCAACGAGATCTACACGATCGCTCCCGCTCTGAACGCGGCCGGTTACCCCAGCGACAAGCTGTACCTGGTCGATGGAAACCTCAAGCAGTTCGGCACCCAGGCAGACAACACGGACCCGAGCAACCCGCTCCCCGCGCTGCCGGCCGGCATCTTCACCGGTGCCAAGGGAACGACGCCTGGCCCGATCCTCGCCGACGACTTCCAGAAGCGTCTCAGCGAGAACTGGGTTTCGTTGGGCAACAAGGCGCTCACCGACTACAGCTACGCGGGAGAGTCCTACGACGCGACCGTGTTGCTGGCTCTGTCGGCACTGGCCGCCGGCTCGACCGATGGCGCCAAGCTTGCGAAGAAGATGCAGGAAGTCTCGGGCGGCACCGGTAAGGGCAAGAAGGCCTCGAGCTTCGCTGACGCGGCGAAGATCATCAACGCGGGCAACGTCGTCGACTACGACGGATATTCCGGTGGAATCAAGTTCGACAAGGCCGGAGACCCGACCGAGGCGAGCATCGGCATCTTCCAGTACGACGCCGAGAACAAGTTCAAGCGCATCAACAAGTAGTCAGCTCTGCAGGTGAGGGGCCCCGACCACCCGGTCGGGGCCCCTTCTGCGTGCCTGCGCAGAACCCAGTTCATGACACGCGTACCAGGGAGACAGGTCGGGCCGACGCAGCGAGTCGTCCTCCCGATCTCCTCATCACAGCACGAAGAAAGGCCCCGACCGTGTGGTCGGGGCCTTCTTCGAGCGCTATCGCGCCGTGGCTAGCTCGATCAGGCGGCGTCCTCGCCCAACGTTCCCAGGTAAAGGGAGATGACCTTCGGGTCGTGGAGCAGCTCCCGGCCGGTGCCGGTGTACGCATCGCGACCCTGGTCGAGAACGTAGCCGCGGTCGCAGATCTGGAGGCAGCGGCGAGCATTTTGCTCCACCATGATGGTCGTGACCCCCGCCTTGTTGATCTCCGACACCCGAATGAATGCCTCGTCCTGTCGAACCGGCGACAGCCCAGCAGATGGCTCGTCGAGCAGGAGCACTTGCGGATCCATCATGAGGGCCCGTGACATCGCCACCATCTGGCGCTCGCCGCCGGACAACGACCCCGCACGCTGCTTGAGCCGCTTTCCGAGCTCGGAGAAGATACTGGTCACGAACTCGAGTCGCTCACGATAGATCCGCGGGTTCTGATACAGCCCCATCTGCAGGTTCTCTTCGATGGTGAGGCTGGGAAAGACGTTGTTGTTCTGCGGCACGAAGCCGACTCCGCGACTGACCAGGCGATCCGCCTTGAGACCGACAATGCTGTCGCCGTTGAGCAGGATCTCGCCGCTGCGGACCTTCACAAGCCCGAAGATCGCCTTGAGCAGCGTCGACTTTCCCGCGCCGTTCGGACCGATGATGCCGATCAGCTCGCCCTTGGCGGCCACGAGTGAGCAGGAGTTCAGGATGTTCACGCCTGGCAGGTACCCGGCCGTGAGGTTCTCCACGCTCACGACGATGTCGGTGTAGTCGATGGTCACTGGGCCACTTCCTCTTCGGTGTATCGCCCGGTCACGACGCCGAGATCGAGTTCTTGGTGTGCGCCGAGGTAGGCATCGATCACGGCGGGGTCTTTCATCACGACGTCGGGCGGACCCTCCGCGACAATTCTTCCCTCGGCCATCACCACTACCCAGTCGGCGATGTGGCTGACCATCTGCATGTCATGCTCGACGAACAGCACGGTCATGCCCTGCACCTTGAGATCGAGGATGTGGTCGAGTAGCGACTGCGTGAGCGCCGGGTTGACGCCGGCCATCGGCTCGTCGAGCATCACCAGTGTCGGGTCGCTCATCAGGGCCCGAGCCATCTCAAGCAGCTTCCGCTGCCCGCCCGACAGGCTGGCGGCGAAGTCGTCACTCTTGGTGTCCAGCTTGAATTTGGCGAGGATGTCCATCGCCTTGAGCGCGATGGACTCGTCCTGTTTGCGCCAGAGGAAGGGGAAGATGCTCGGCAGCAGCGACTCACCGATCTGGTTGCGCGCGCCGAGCTTCATGTTCTCTAGCACGGTGAGGAGGCCCAGTGCCTTGGTCAGCTGGAATGTCCTCACCTGGCCCATCTGTGCGACCTTGAACGCCGACACGCCATTGAGCTTCTTGCCGTCGAACGTCCAGTTGCCAGAATCCGGCTTGTCAAAACCGGTGAGCAGGTTGAACAGGGTGGTCTTCCCTGCTCCGTTCGGACCGATGAGCGCGGTAATCGCACCGCGCGGGATCTCGAGGTGCTGCACGTCGACGGCTTTCAGGCCGCCGAACGCACGGGTGATGTCGTCCGCGATGATGATCGGGTCTGTCTTCGCCACGCCCGGCAGGGCCTCGCCGACGTGGAGGTCGACTGACTTGACAGGCTTACCGCTTCGGGGAACCGGATTACTTGACAAAGGTCAACTCCTTCTTGTTTCCGAAGATCCCCTGCGGGCGGAAGATCACGATGAGCATGAGGGCCACGCCGACGAACACGTAGCGCAGCACGGCCGCCTGGATGTTGGTCATCGGCAGCACCCCGATCGCGGCAAGGTTCGGCAGGACGTTGTCGAGGAAGGCCATGATGACCCAGAAGATGACGGAGCCGACCACCGGCCCGAAGACGGTCGCGGCACCTCCGAGCAGCAGGATCGTCCAGACGAAGAAGGTGAGGCTGGTTACGAAGTCGCTCGGGACCACCGCCGATGGGAGGGCGAAGACCACGCCGCCTAAAGCGCCGAAGATACCGCCAATCACCAGGGCCTGCATCTTGTAGGCGAAGACGTTCTTGCCCAGGGCGCGCACCGCGTCCTCATCCTCACGGATGCCCTTAAGCACGAGGCCCCAGGGACTGCGCATCAGAAGGAAGACGATGAGGACCGCGATGGCCAGCAGGAAGACACCGAACACGCGAACCCAGAGCTGTCCCGCGGAGTACTGGAACGGGCCGAAGCCGTAGTTACCGGGCGGGAACGGGTTGGCGGCCTGGAAACCGGCGTGGTATCCGCTCAGGCCGTCGGCGGAGTTGGTGTACTTGTCGAAGATCTGCGTCGTGAAAAGCAGCCGTACGATCTCTGCGGCGGCAATGGTCACGATTGCCAGATAGTCCGCGCGGAGTCGAAGCGTCGGTATGCCGAGGATCAGCGCGAACACCACGGAGGCGGCGACTCCGACCAGGATTCCCAACCACCACGGCAGGTTGAAGCTCAGGGTCGATATGGCATAGCCGTAGGCGCCCAGCGCCATGAAGCCGGCCATACCGAAGTTGAGCAGCCCGCCGTAGCCGAAATGCACCGCGAGTCCGACTGCTGCCAGGGCGTAGGCGATGGTGGTCGGCTGGAAGATCCAGGTAGCCGTGTTCGATAGAATTGCAGCCCAGTCCATCGGGTCCTAACCTATTCTCTCTCGTCGTCCCAGGATGCCCTGAGGACGGAACAGCAGTACTGCGATCAATACAACGAGCGCCCCGAGATACTTGAGGTCAGACGGTATCCAGAGCGTCGACAGCTCGACGAGCAGGCCGACCACGAGAGACCCGAGCAGGGCACCGAACGCTGTGCCGAGGCCACCGAGTGTGATGGCGGCGAAGATCAGCAGCAGGAACTGAGCTCCCATGTCCCACTTCACACCCGGGATGAACAGGGCCCAGAGGATGCCGGAGAGACCCGCGAGGGCGCCGGCCACGATCCAGACGATTCGTACGACGCTGTGGACGTTGATTCCTGAGGCGGCGGCGAGACTCGGGTTGTCGGAGATCGCGCGGGTCGCCTTTCCGATGCGGGTGCGGAGCAACCACCAGGCCACCGCGAGGATGACGACGATACAGACGCCCATGCTGATCATGTCCGTGACGCTCAGTGCCACAGAACCGAACAGCTTGATGCGCTTCTCGTTCGAACCGGGCAGCTGGTAGACGTTTCCTCCGATGAAGAACTGGAAGACGTAACGCAGCGTGAGCGACAGGCCGATGCTCACAATCAGAAGCTGGGTCAATCCGATGCCCCGGCGCCGCAATGGCCGCCAGACCACGGCATCCAGCGCGAAGCCGAACACCCCACTCGTGATCACCGCCAGGGGCAACGCTATATAGAGCGGGAACTTCAAAAACACGCCGAACACCAGCGCTGCGACGGCGCCGAAGGTCACCATCTCGCCGTGGGCGAAGTTGCTCAGCCCGGTCGTACCGAAGACCAGCGACGCGCCGATCGCTGCCAGCGCGAGCAGAAGGCCGAAGTTGATGCCGCTAACGATGCGCTCCACGAGTTGGTCACCGAAGCTGACGACATTGCGCACTCCCTTGCCGAGGAAGAAGTTGACGGCCTTGAGGTTCGTCAGGCCGAAATTGGCTTCAACCGTGGCCTGCCCCTTCACGACGATCACTCCCTTGGGAAGGGTCTTCTCATTGAGCGAGATCGTGTACTTCTTCTTGTCGGGAACGCCGATCTTCCATTTGCCCTCGGCGTCTGTCTTCACCGTGGCGCTGTACCCGTTGCCGGACGCCTTGATGGAGACGCCCTCCAGTGGTTTGCTGTCGTACTTCACGTTTCCGACGAAAACGTAGTCGTACTTGTCGGTGTTGATTTCGTCGGCCGATGCGCTCGTACCCGTAGCGAGGGTGACGAAGACGAAGAGCGCAGACAGAACGACTACGAGCCAACGGGCTCGTTGCGGGTTGGCACTACGGGCGAGTGTCACGAAACCTCCAGGACGGAGCCAGCCGAAAAGGGAAATCCGGGCTTCTGGCGTGTGTCGACATTGACGCTATAGACCGATTGTGTCCCCCGTGTTTCACAGAGAACACCGTTCGGTCTCGGGCAATTATGCACAGTGGAATAGCCAGCGGACGAAACGGTTAAGATTGAGTACCGGAGTTCAGTGCC
>Ga0247741_1002093_pt1 | contig 11127 bp, 8 predicted proteins | sample UWRJL213509R2_FD_180945 | JGI IMG/M metagenome (GOLD analysis project Ga0247741, IMG submission 180945) | Plant litter microbial communities from Arlington Agricultural Research Station in Wisconsin, United States - UWRJ-L213-509R-2 | ecosystem: Environmental > Terrestrial > Plant litter >...
ACCGGGCCGAAACGATCGATGGTGTGCGCGCGGATCCAGCGGTCGAGCCGGCCGATCTCGGTGTCGTCCAGGCCGGAATACGCCTTGGCCACGGGCACCAGCGTGTCGCCATCCCACACGCCGAAGGTGTAGTCGGTGAAGAGACCCGAGCGACGGCCGTGACCCGGTTGGGCGTAGAGCAGCACGGCGTCTACCGTGTATGGATCGACCTTCCACTTCCACCAGTCGCCGCGTTTGCGGCCGACACGGTACGGCGAGTCAAGGCGCTTCAGCATCAGGCCTTCGGTCTGTCGTTCGCGCGATTCGGTCCGCACGGCCGTAAGCGCATCCCAGTGTCCGCCGGTGACGATGGGCGACAGCATCACGGTCGGTCCGTGCCCGTCGACGAGACGTTCGAGCGCCTCCCGCCGGACACGCAGTGGTTGCTCACGAAGATCGATACCGTCGAGCTCGAGCAGGTCGTAAACCATCAGGCGCACGGGCGTGTCGGCGAGCAGCTTCGGTCCCGGCTTCAACTTGCCGATGCGTTTCTGCAAGGCAGCAAAGGGCAGGGGACGATCACCGTCAGGTGCCCAGGCGAGAATCTCGCCGTCGAGAACACAGCCGTCGGGCAGGTTCAGCGCCGTCTGTTCGAGTTCGGGGAATCGGCCATCGAGTCGTTCCTCACCGCGCGACCAGATCAGCACGCCGCCGTCGCGCCGCATCAGCTGCGCGCGGATCCCGTCCCACTTCCATTCGGCCAGCCAGTCCTCGCGCTCGCCGAGGCTGGCGATGTCGTGCTCCAGGGGCGACGCGAGAAAGAACGGGTAAGGCCGTTCGCCGGCGTGTTCGTCGGCACGCTCGGGCCCGGCGAGGGCTTCGAAGGCGGCGGCGCCGGGCTTCCATGTACCGGTCAGGCGATGGGCGATCAGATCGGTGGGCAACGAGGACCATTGCGCGATCGCCTGCACGACCAGCCGGTGTGACACGCCCACGCGCAGCGAGCCGGTCAGCAGCTTGTTGACGAGGAAGAGCTGGTCGCGGGGAAGCGTGTGCCACCACTCGCGAAGCAAGGCCATGCGTTCGGCGGACTCCAGCTTGCCGAGCGATGGCAGTCGTGCCTCCATCCACACGTGCAGTGGCGTGTCGTCGGTGGCGTCTTCCGGTGTGGGCAACATCAGCGCGACGGTCTCGGCCAGATCGCCGACATGGGCGTAGCAGTCGTCGATCAGCCAGTCGGCGTAACCGGTCTCCGCCGCGAGCGCGAGGCGAAGCTCGGTCGACGTCGCCGTGCGCTTCAGCTTGCCGCCGCCGAGGACATAAACCGCCCATGCCGCGTCGAGGGGCGGTGCGTCCCTGAAATAGGCCGCCATCGCATCGCGCTTGGCCGAGGTCGAGGCGGTGCGGTCGAGCGCCTCGAACAGCGCAGCGAAACGGCGCATCAGTCGCCTTCCTCGCTGTCGCGCACGTCGACCGCGGAGCCACCCAGCGAGCGAAGTGGCCGGGCATCGTGGCCGGTTTCGCGCAGATGGCGGATGAGCGCTTCGCCATCGCCGTGAGTCACGTAGATCCGCTTCGCGCCGCAGTCGCGCACGCTTTGCAGCAGGCCCGGCCAGTCCGCGTGATCGGAGACGATGAAGCCGCGGTCGTAACCGCGCCGACGTCGCGCGCCACGCACCTGCATCCATCCCGAGGCGAATCCCGTCGACGCTTTCGCGAAGCGACGCATCCAGGGCGATCCCGCCGCGGACGGCGGTGCCATGATCAGTTCGCCGGCGAAGTCCTTGCCGCGCGCGGACTCGCTGACGGGCTGCGTGGGCAGCATGCGTACGCCGGCTTCGCGATACGCCTCGACCAGTCGCAGCATCGCGCCATGCAGGTGCACGGTGCGATCGGTGCGCGTGGCAAGCTCGGCGAGGATGCGCTGGGCCTTGCCGAGCGCATAGCAGAACAGGACGGCAGGTACCGCGCGTTCGGCACATTCATCCAGCCAGGCGAGCATCTCGCCGATTACCGTATCCATCGACGGCCAGCGGTAGATCGGCAGGCCGAAGGTGGACTCGGTGACGAAGACGTCGCAGGGCACGGGCTCGAACGGGACGCAGGTGGGGTCGGGATCGCGTTTGTAGTCGCCCGAGACGACAGCCACCAGGCCGCGACCTTCGATGCGCAGCTGCGCCGCGCCGAGCACGTGGCCGGACGGATGCAACGACAGGCGCGTATCGCCCAGGGTGAACGACTCGCCGTAAGCGTAGTCACGGATCGTCGAGGTCGCCCCCAACCGTTCGCGCATCAGCCCCAGGCCGGCACTCGCCACGTGATACAGCTCGCTGCCCGACCGTGCGTGGTCGCCATGGGCATGCGTGACCACGGCACGCGGCACCGGAAGCATGGGGTCGATGAAGAAGTCGCCCGCCGGGCAATACAGGCCTTCGGGGCGCGGAAGAAGCAGATCGCTGTCCATCGCCGCACGGTAGGCGGCGAGTCGTCAACGCGGCGAAAACAAACGGTCAGGCGACGAACTGCAACCTGGCCAGTTCGGCGTAGAGACCGCCTTCACGCAGCAAGGCCTCGTGCGTGCCCTGGGCGACGATCCGCCCACCGTCCATGACGACGATGCGGTCGGCGCGCTGCACCGTGGCCAGGCGATGGGCGATGACCAGGGTGGTACGACCCTTCTCCAGTCGCTCCAGGGCGTGCTGGATGGCGGCTTCCGACTGGGCATCGAGCGCCGAGGTGGCCTCGTCGAGCAGGAGCAGCGGCGCGTCGCGAAGGATGGCGCGGGCGATGGCGACGCGTTGCTTCTGGCCCCCGGAGAGACGCACGCCGCGCTCGCCGAGCATGGCGTCGTAGCCTTCCGGCAGGGCCTGGATGAAACCGTCGGCTTCGGCCAGACGCGCGGCTTCGCGTACTTCTTCGTCGCTGGCATCCTCGCGGCCGAAACGGATGTTGTCCGCGGCGCTGCCGCCGAAGATCACCGTTTCCTGCGGCACGAGGGCGATCGCGCCACGCAATTCGGGCAGCGCCAGGGCGCGCAGTTCGACACCATCGAAGCGGATCGAACCGGCGACCGGATCGTGGAAGCGCAACAGAAGGCTGAAGACCGTGCTTTTGCCGGCGCCTGACGGGCCAACGAGGGCGACGGTCTCGCCGGGGGCGATCTCCAGATCGAAGCCGGACAGCGCGGCGACGTCGGGTCGGGACGGGTAGCGGAATTCCACCTGGTCGAAGCGCAGCGCGCCGGTCACCGGCTGCGGCAGCGGGTCGGGCGCGTCCGGCGTGGCGATGGTGGCTTTCTCGGCGAACAGCTCGCCGATACGCTCCATCGCACCCGCGGCCTGCAACACATCGCCCCAGACCTCCGACAGGCCGGCGACGGAGCCGGCGGCGAAGATGGCGTAGACGACGAACTGGGTCAGCACACCCGGTGCGAGCTCGCCGGCGATGACATCGCGGGCACCTGCCCAGAGCACGAGGGTGATGGCGCCGAAGATCAGGACGATCACCGCGGCGGTGAGCATCGAGCGCATGCCGATGCGACGACGCGCCGTGGCCAGCGCCAGGGCGATGGCGTTCGCGTAGCGGCGGCTCTCGATCGGCTCACGCGCGTAGGCTTTTACGGTCTGCGCGGCGTTGAGCGTTTCGTTGGCGACGGCGGCGGCATCGGCGAGACGATCCTGGCTGTGACGGGACAGCTTCTGGACACGGCGGCCGAAGATGAGGATCGGCAGCATGACGGCGGGAATCACCAGGGCGGTGAGGCCGGCCAGGCGCGGACTGGTCCAGGCCATGGCGGCAGCCGAGCCGATCAGCATCACGGTGCTGCGCAGTGCGACCGAAATGCCGGAGCCGACCAGGGTCTGCACCAGTTCGGTGTCGGTGCCCAGGCGCGAGGTGAGTTCACCCACGCGCGTGCTTTCGTAGAAGCCGACATCCAGGTGGATGACGTGCCGATATAGCGCGCTGCGCAGCGCAGCGAGCGAACGCTCGCCCAGCAGGGCGATGAAGAAGTAGCGAGCGGCAGTGGCGAGGGCAAGCACCACGGCAAGGCCGAACAGCGCCAGGAAGGTCCCGTTGATGGTCGCCAGGTTCGAGGCGAGGAAGCCCTTGTCGATGATGTGGCGCAGGGCGACCGGCAGCAGCAGCGACGAACCCGACGAGATACCGAGGAAGAACAGCCAGCCGATGGCCAGGTTCTTGTGCGGCCTGAGGAAGGGCCAGAGATTGCGCAATGCGCCGATGTTCCGTGACTTCTCCCTGCGTTCTACGGTCATGCGCGGCTCATTGCTCTGGTCATTTGCCAACGGATGGGGCCACCCGGTGCAGTATTCAATCGATTCGTCGCGGCTGGATACGCCCCCGGCTCAGGTCGACCAGCCGCGCGGCGATGGCGTCGAGCCGATCCACCGGGGCCAGCACGGTCAGTTCCGCACCATCGGCGACGAAGGTTTCCTGCTCGATGGTACCGTCCATCTCGCGAATCCGCGCGGTGAACAGCGCGATGTCGGCAAAGTCGCAGTGCATGAATAACCGACCCATGGCGACGATGGCGACGCGCGGCGCGAGCCTGAGGCATTCTGCCGCGGTGCCGCCATAGGCCCGGGCAAGGCCGCCGGCACCGAGTTTGATGCCGCCGTACCAGCGCGTGACCACGACGACCACGCGGTCGCAGCCCTGGCCATCGATGGCTTGCAGCATAGGGCGCCCAGCCGTGCCGCCGGGCTCGCCATCGTCGTTGAACCGATAGGCGTCGCCGATGCGGTAGGCCCAGCAGTTATGCGTGGCGGTCGCGTCACCCGCGGCCTCGACGAAGGCGAGCGCCTCCGCCGCGCTGCCGACCGGCGCCGCCTGGGCGAGGAAGCGGCTCTTACGAATGTCTTCCTCGTGCCGCCACGGCGACGCGAGGGTTTCCAGCGGAGCGTTCAAGGGTTCAGGTCGCGCAGATCTTGGGGCAGGTCGTAGTGCGGGTAGCGTTGGCGCAGATCGCGCAGTTCGCGCAGCGCCTGCGTGCGATCGCCGCGGTCGAGCAGGCGGCGGATCTCACCGACACGATCGTCGGGGCCAAGGGCGGTAGGAACCGTCTTGCGCATGAGCAGGCCCGAGGAGACCGGCGCGGGTGCGGCCGACACGATCGCGGCCTCGGCCTCGGCCGCTGCAGGTGCGGGTGGGGCTGGCGGTGCGGGTGGCGCGTACGGCTCCGGAGGTGCGGCTGGAGCCGCTGGAGCCAATGGCGCCGGTGCCGCCACGGGTGCGGCGGCTGGCGGTGCGGACACTTCGAGGCGGATGGCCTTCGCGGTCGCGGCGGGAGCGACGGCGCGATGTGTCACAGCCCGCTGCGCGGGCATCGCCGATGAATCGGCTCCCACACGAGCGGAAGATGAATCGGCTCCTGCACGAGCGGAAGCGGCGCTTGCGCGAGATGCCTGGGGTCCCGCATCGCGGGGCTTGCTCAGGTCTGCTGCGGGGGCCGCTTCTGTGGGAGCCGCTTCAGCGGCGATGCTCTCCGTCACGCGCCCGTCCGGGCTATCCGTCGTTGGGCCTTTGATCGCAGCTGGCGCGGCAGCCATCGGGATCGTCGACGTCGCAGGCGGTGGCAGCTCGCGCACCTGCCACGCCACCCCGACGGCAAGGATGAGCACGGCGGCGGAGGCCATGGCGACGGGCCAGCGGGGACGACGCTTCACCGGCATCGCCCGGGTCGCCGCGGCAAGCACGGCGGCATCGAGCGACGCGTCTGGCTCGGCCTTCGGCAAGCGCGCGTACAGCGCCGCGAGCTCGCGTTCGTCGGGCAGGTCGTCGTCGCTGGGTGGGGGCGTGATCTGGGTCATGTCATTCGGCAACGAGTTCGCGGATCCGGGCCATGGCGTAACGAAGTCGCGATTTCGCGGTTTCGCGTCCTACGCCGGTGACGGCGGCGATGTCCTCCAGGGAAAGTTCGTTCTCCATGCGCAACACGAAAGCGGTGCGCTGTTCGTCCGGCAGGCTCTCGATGGCGCGTTGCATGCGCCGACGCAACTCGAAATCCGACAGCGCGTGCTCGGGTTGTTCGCGTTCCGGTGCGGCCTGGGTCGCAATCACCGCTTCGGCTTCCTCCGCACCGGCCTGCGGGCGTTGCTTGCGGAAACTGTCGATCGCCAGGTTATGCGCGATCTGCAGTAGCCAGGTGCTGAACTTCGCTTCGACACGATAGCGCTGACGCGCCGCGATCACACGACTCCAGGTTTCCTGGAAGAGCTCGTCGGCGACCGCACGGTCCTTCACCGTCTTCAACAGGAACCGGTAGAGGGGACCCTTGTGCCTGGCGTAGAGCTCGGTGAAGGCAGCCGCGTCCCCGCCCGCCCAGGCGAGCATGAGTCCGCCATCGTCGGCCAGGGGGGCATCCATGGCCGGGGAGGGTAAGGCATTCGGGTGGGGTTCGGCGATGGGCAGGTTCGTGTTTCCGTTGGATCGCCGCTGAAGCGGCTCCCACACAAAGCGCAATCCTGCTCTGTGTGGGAGCCGATTCATCGGCGAAGGGTGCTCGCCTCAGCGAATGAAAGCCCCGGCCACCGGCTGCCCGGTCTGCATGCCGCCGGCCAGCGCCGCCAACCTCGCCATGCCGGCGCGATAACCACCCTCGTCCTTGCCGAGCGCGCCTTGCGCCAGTGTCGCGACCTTGTCGTAGCCGAAGTCGTCGGCGTATTTCCCGCCTCGCAGGTTCTCGGCGAACGCGGCAGCGGCGGCGGCGAACCGCAGGCGCTCGCTGGGCGAGGCGGCCACGCGTGCCGACAGCGGTTCCTCGATCAGCTTGCTTGCGCCACCCTCGGGAGCCTTGTAGCGCAGACGAAGGAAGGCCAGCTCAGTGCCCTTCGCCTCGGCGGGTGCGTTGCCGTAGCGCAGGGGATCCACGCGCGCACCGGGCGCACCCTTGAGCGTGATCTCGTAGAGGGCGGTGACATTCGCGCCGGCACCGATCTCGCCCGCATCGACGGCATCGTTATTGAAGTCCTCGCGGGCAAGCACGCGCTTTTCGTAGCCGATCAGGCGGTATTCGGCGACGACGCCTGGGTTGAACTCGACCTGGATCTTCACGTCCTTCGCGATGGTCATCAGCGTGGCCGACATCTCGTCGACCAGCACGCGGCGTCCCTCGTCGAGACTGTCGATGTAGTGATGGCTGCCATTGCCGACGTCGGCGAGTTCCACGGCCATTTCATCGTTGTAGTTGCCCTCGCCGAATCCGAGCGTCGTCAGCGCCACACCGCTCTTGCGCTTCTCGGCGATGCGATCCTTGAGCGCCTGGACACCCGTCGTGCCGACATTGAAATCGCCGTCGGTCGCGAGGATGACGCGGTTCACGCCGCCCTTGATATAGCCCTTCATCGCTTGCGCATAGGCAAGGTCGATGCCCGCCGCGCCATTCGTGGAACCACCGGCGCCGAGCGCATCGATCGCGGCGGTGATCGTCGCGTGCCGATCGCCTGGCGTGGACGGCAGCGCCACGCAGGTAGCACCGGCATAAGTCACGAGCGACACGCGATCCTGCGCGCGGAGCTTCGGCACGATCTGTTTCAGCGAGGCCTTCAGCAAGGGCAGCTTGTCCGGTTCATCCATCGACCCGGACACGTCGACGAGGAAGACCAGGTTCGCCGCGGGAATCTCGCTGGCGGGTACCTTGTAGCCCTGAATGCCGACCATCAGCAGCTGTCGGTGGCTGTTCCACGGTGCAGGCGCCAGTTCGGTCGTTACGCTGAAGGGGCGCGAGCGATCCGTCGGCGGCGCGTAGCCGTAATCGAAGTAGTTGATGAACTCTTCCGTTCGCACGGCATCGGCCGGCGGCCGACGACCTTCGTTGAGCATGTGGCGAACATTGGTATAGGAGCCGGTGTCCACGTCGATGCTGAAGGTGGAGACCGGGTCGCTGGCGGCGAGGTGTACGGCGTTGGCGTCGCGATGCTTGTAGTTGTCGCGATCGGTCGCGTACTGCGCGGGCAACATCGGGCCCATGATGCCGCCCATGGGTACGGGCGACCGCTGGATCTTGGACATCACGGGTGCGGCGACCGTCGGTGATGCGCTGGTGAGGGCATCGGCTTCGGCAATGGGCATGGGCGCAGGCGGAGCGGAAGGCGGCGGTGTGGCTAGCGCGACGGCCGCTCGCGAACTCGATTTCGCCGCCACGGCCATCGGTATCGGCAGCGGACGACCGGGCCCGTAGCCGCGTACCGCCTGTTCGCAGGGTGCGTCATTGACGAGCGCTGGCTCGGCGGCGATGTGCGGGCGAGACGAGCCATCGGAGGCGGCGCTACCCGCCGCGACGACGAGGCCGGCAAACAGCAGGGGCAGGGTGATGCGTAGCGTATTCATCGTGCGTGACCTCGTGGGGGACATGCAGATGAAACGTGGGTGTTGGCGAAAAGGGGTTAAATATTCTTCGGCGATCCGCTCAGGACGCGCGACGGCTCCAGGCGCGCGTCGCCCTGCGCACCGATGCGATTACGACCAGCGTTCTTCGCACGGTAGAGCGCCCGATCGGCGGCGTTGAGCAGGTCCAGTGGTCCGCCGTTGGCATTAGCCAGCAAGGTCGCCACGCCGATCGTGATGGTCAGCACGCCGAACGGGCTCAGCGGGTGCACGATGCCTTGCGCCTCGACCTGGGCGCGAAGGTCTTCGGCCAGGGCCACCGCGTCGGCGAGGCGGGTACCCGGCGCGATCACCGCGAACTCCTCGCCGCCGAAGCGGGCGATGAAGTCGCCGGCACGCAGGCCGCGACCGGACAGCACCGAAGCGAGTGCGCGCAGGCAATCGTCGCCGGCGAGATGGCCGTAGCGGTCGTTGTATTCCTTGAAGAAGTCGACGTCGAGCATGAGCAGGGCGATCGGCTCGCGCTGGGCGGGACGGTGCCATTCGCGCAGGAGGCGTTCATCCAGCGCGCGGCGGTTCGCCAGCCCGGTCAGGCTGTCGGTAAAGACCAGGCCCTGCAATTCGTCGCGGCTGCGCGAGAGGCGAAATTCCTCCTCGACCAGATCGACCTGCGCCAGCGTGCCGCGCAGGCCGATGCCGATCACGGCGGCGATGGCACCGCCAATGCCGAGCGACGGATAGACCGGGATCACCATCAGGCCGAAACCCAGGACGCTCATGGCAAGGAAGGTCGGGCTGGCACTCTGCACGAAGCGGATCAGGTACACCGGCGGATGCCAGTGGCGTTGCGGTTGCCTCGTCATGGTGACGATGAACAGCGCGAGGAAGGGCAGGTCGAGCAGGGCGTCCCAGGAGGACGTGCCGAAGTCGGGATGGCCGTTGAGCGCGACGTAGTGGTTGTACGAGTAACCGGATATCGCGTAGACGACGAAAAAAGCCATGACCGCGCGGAAGAACGCATGATCGTCGGCGCGATCGGTGGCGACGAAGCGCAGCAGGGCGGCGACGGCCAGGCACACGTTCTCGAAGTCGAGCATGTAGGCCACGTCGACTGCCTGCTGCGGGCCTATCGCACCTTCGAGCGTCACGATGGAAAAGGTACGGATGTAGAACAGCACGCCGAGCAGGCCAGCCAGGACCAGGTCGATCGCCATGGCCCATTTCTTTCGCGCCGCGACAGGGGCGGAGGAGACGGCGACGAGCACCGGCAGGACATACAGGATGTAGAAGAACATGCTGTCGCCGGGCGCCGGGTTGGAATTGTCGAGCACGTAGTTCTGTCGTGCCGACAACGACATGCCGATCGTCCACAACCCGAGGCTGGCCAGGAGGAGCCACCAGCGGTGGTCACGCGGCGTGCCCGAACGCATCCAGGCCCGCCATGCACTGAATATGGCAAGGGCGGCCACGGAGAAGAAAAACGTGTACGAGAGTGCCATGCCACTGTCGGGCAGGACCGCCAGCGCGGCGGCGTGGGCCGCGACAATGGCGGCCGCGGCGATGAATGCTTTCATGGCGTGCCTCCCCCGACCTGCAACGCATAGATCATATCGGCGGGCGGAGCAGGAAGTTGAGTTTCATCCCGCCGAATTTTACGGTTTGCGAAATGATAAATGTGAAGGTCAGGCCCCGCTCCGAACCACTTCCTCGATGTCACGGGTTTCCAGGATGGTCTTTGCATAGCCGTGCCGGGCCAGGGCGAGCAGGGCGCGCCCGACCGTCTCGGTGGTCGCCACGGTATAGGGCATGAGGGCACGGAAGATCGGCAGGATCGGCGCCATCAGCGGATAGAGCACGCGGTAGGCGCGCGTGCGCGACCGGGCGCCGTTCATGGGCTGGATGGCGCCTGGCCGAATGGCGTGGACGCGTTTGAACGGCAGCCGGGCCAAGGTGTTTTCCGTGCGCCCACGGATGCGAGCCCACATGACTTTGCCGGATTCGCTGCTATCGGCTCCGGCACCGGAGACATAGACGAAGGTCATCGCCGGATTGAGCCGGGCGAGCGTGGACGCGGCGGCCAGGGTCATGTCGTAGGTCAGATGCGTATAGGTCGCCTCGTCCATGCGAAACGAGGTCACGCCGATGCAGAAGAAGCACGCGTCGAAACCGCCGAGCCTATCCTCGATGGCGCGGTAATCGAACAGATCGGCCTGGACCAGGTCCTTCAGCTTGGGGTGGCTGGCGCCGCTCGGCGATCGCCCGATGGCAACGACCTCGTGGACGTCGGGTGCAAGCAGGCATTCGCGCAAGACGCCCTGGCCGACCATGCCGGTGGCGCCGAATAACAGGATTCTCATGCCGGTGTCCTCAGTAGGCCGGGAAGGCGGGCATGGCACCGGCACCGATGTCGGTCGAACGGCTGACCTCGGCCCAACGCTGGTCGGTGTCGCGGCGTGCCTGCTCGACCTGGCCCGCGAAAGTCGCTGCGTCACTGCCCAGGAGCAGGCGCACCGGCGGACGCGGATGCGCGGCGAGGCGGAGCACGACCTCGGCAACGCGCACTGGATCGCCTGTTTCGTTGCCGACGTAACCGGACAGCATGTTCCGCAGTGCGCCGACGCTGCCCTCATAGTCCGGCAGGAAAGACGGAAGATCGGCGCCTGCGCGGCGCGCCCAGTCCGTACGCATGCCGCCTGGCTCGATGGCGGTGACATGCACGCCCAGGGCGCCCAGTTCGGTGGCGAGGACCTCGGAGAGTCCGCCAACCGCCCATTTCGCCGCCTGGTAGGCCGACATGCCGGGGGT
>Ga0247741_1002094_pt1 | contig 11126 bp, 11 predicted proteins | sample UWRJL213509R2_FD_180945 | JGI IMG/M metagenome (GOLD analysis project Ga0247741, IMG submission 180945) | Plant litter microbial communities from Arlington Agricultural Research Station in Wisconsin, United States - UWRJ-L213-509R-2 | ecosystem: Environmental > Terrestrial > Plant litter >...
ACCTTGCCGGCCGTATGCACAAGCCGCTCCGAATAATCAAAGATGACGCGCGTGTCCGGCTTACGCAACAAGTCAATCTTGTCTCAGCCGTCCGCGCTGCGCTACTCACCCTCCCAGACGAATTTTCTGAGACGGAGCTATTTGAACGAATTGCTGGGATCAGCTATAGCGGCGACCCACGGATGATACTACCAGCTGAGAATAGAGGGAAGGTGGGGAACATTGTGAGGAAGCAGGGGGAGCAATTCAAGGAGCTTTACCAGAGGCTGGTGGTAGGCCTCCCTGGGGTCAGCTGGCCTGTTGGCTCGCTTGCTGGTGCAGGAAGGATCCAGCAGGATGTCTCTGCAAGAGCAAGAGCGGCGCATTTGAGGAAACTTCCCACTGGGTTGCTAAGCAAGGTCAAGGCGAACTATGCCAGGAGGGGAGAGTGCTCAGAGGAGCTGGCGAAGGACGAGAGTGCGTATTGGGCGCATTTGGCGGGTGATGAACGGTTGCCTGAGGTGCTGGCTCAAGGTTAGCATTTGATCCTCGGTTTATCATCAACCAAAGTTATAATTCGCTGACCATATTTCCGTTCGCCCTGCAGAGATGAGTGGTATAGTGAGATATCCAGCGACAATACAGTCTTTGAAAGGCGTTGTAAGCGCTGGGGTAGGCAAGAGTATACGATACAGTACCGCTAAGATCGGGAAATGGTGGACTGGGTCTAGATCATAGTATGTGGGGAAGGATCTCACTTTCAACTTAGACGGTCAATGGACATGATCTGAATACCCATATTTATTGGATAGCTCTGAACCCTGACGATTTCTCGCATTTTGAGAAGCCTCAGAAGGAGCAAGTTGTTTCCGCACCCTTAATTGAAAGTATGATGTGATTCTTCCTACGCGTTAGGCCTGCGTCAAATTCTACCTATATACTCTGTATCTACCGTGTATAGTATTTTGTATATCTTAATGCTGCGTGATTAATTTGTACACGACAGAAAAGACTTCTGAACTTCAGCTCGAGGTCGAGTCAGAGAAACACTAACAGTGGGATAGTGGTCTCTTACACACAAATACAGCCTATGCTTGAAACATGTTCTACTCCACCCAGACGCTCTCGACATGCGTCAAATTTCGAAGAAGGGAAGCAGAATGGAAAAAGATCGTGTTGCGCGCCAATGCGCACTCCCCTTTAGTTCACCTGCAATTTGATAATCCTGCTCAAAGTCTCCAGCGAAACACAAAGAGGAAAATGATGGAACCACTTGCAGAAGAGCGCGCTAACCAGCGGAATAAGCGCTTGTGAATAAGACTTAATATGTATTACTATCACATCTTCCTCCTGCCAGTGTGAACTGGATCATAGATGTTAAAAAAGGTTCTATGTACTTGTGACCGTCAAAAGTATGGAAACACGTGATTTTTTTGATATAACTCGACAACAAAAGAGGTGAAAACCTGAGAGTAGGATATGTTATGAAGACCTATTGAACGGACCTTCTGTAGAAGAAATCAAAAAATTTCCGCCCCTTTGTCCGGAGAAATGAGGGAAATAGCAGTCACTGTGAAAATGTAACACGTTACAGAATCATCTTTTGGAGTAAATTTCTTTTTTTTAGAAACAAAGAAATTTAGAAATAGATTCAGACACAGTTTTTTTTTTGAAGAGAATCGACCCAGAAATGAGCAAGCTATGTCCGAAATGGCCTCAATATCGTGTGAACCTTCAAAGACGAACTTTTAAATAAAGACAACTTCTCATAGGCTTCTTTGTTGGTGAATAGTAGCTGAACCGTTGTTCTAAAAAATCTGAAAATATTTACAGGGTATTTTGAAATGCAAAGGAGCATATTTGGTGAATTATAGAGCAAACAGGTATATTTTCAATGAGTTACATTTGGTAGTAGCTACTATTTTCCCTGTTTCTCCACGCAGGAGGAGGCAAAATTTTTGATTTCTTCTACAAAAGGTCCGTTGAATAAGCCTTCATAACATATCTTACTCTCAGGTTTTCGCCATTTTTTGTTGTCGATCACAAAATCACGTGTTTCCGTACTTTTGACGGGCACGAGTACACCAAGAAATTTTGGGTTACACCTTCTGACTGCTTCCACACGAGTGGAAATCAAGGACATTCTTCTGTGCCAATGGAAGAAACATATTTCTGTATATTTTCTTCCGCCGCACCATCCCAGCTTGTGCCTTCTACTACACAGGCCTTCCATGACGGCATAGCATGCGTTGCCGCGAGGATCTCAGCGACAACATCTGCATTGAGCGCTAGCGTGCGTTCAGTGGATGACGCACCCCTGGCGCTGGTTATCGTAGCCTGAAACTGCTGCGCCTGCTACGTTTGAAATGACCAGAGATGTCGTTGAATACACCGTCCGACAATACCCAATCTTGCCAACAAATGACATTGGGCATGGTCGGATTGACGCATGCAAAGGATGGAACCCACGGACGCGCATTTCGTGGAGGATGAATATAGAAGGGAAGGGTGCATAGCGATCGGTAATGTCAAGGGCGACAGCTTTACCATGGAATTGCTGAAGCTGGGGATGCTTGGAGTAGTTGACGAGCACAAACTTGCAAATCTGGTTCTTATGAACACTTGGCTTCAAGCAAAGACGAATCAAACTCACGTCGGGAATGAAACGTATGAAGAACAAATATTGATCAAAACCGCCGTGGTGGGCGGAACACACACGCAGACCATCGCGTGGTTCATGTCGGGGGTGATCTTTGGTGTCCCAAGGGATCCACCTGCGGTTTTGAGATTGGTCCACTATGTCTCATATTAGCCTCAGGGGGGCTTAGATGCTTTTCCGACTTGTGATATGTGGCTCTGAGTCCATGATAACGTGGCAGTACTCGAGGGCGATGGTACCCCCACAGACAATGCAGCGGTTCTCCCCAAGGAATACGTCTCTCTGGTCAATTCCCGTTTTAAATGCGGTTGTTGTTGATATATTTGATATATCACGCTCCTCCCAGCCGTATCCAAGGGGAGGCGCGTTTGGTGTGAGAGGAACGCGGACATATCCATGATACCTGACGCACTGACAGAAGGATTCATTTTAGGGGGTGGAAAGGGGTAGAATAAGTACACGGACAAGTAGCTACAAATACGAAGTCGCATCCATCTGAAGACTGGCTCTCAGACTGGCATTTGATTTTTGCAACTGTATCAAGTAATTAGCGACCAACCAACGATTTCTGACGTACTTCAATTATATCTACCAAAGTACTGTTGTTTTTTCTCGGCTCTCAGAAGTCTCAGAATTCGATCACCTCTGTAAGGTGTCTCAGTCGATAGGAGTTGAACAACTCAACCTTTCAATCGAACCACCATCCACTTCCACGAGAATGGATAAGACGTCGGCACTGAACCTCCCACTGGCACCAGAGGTGTTGGATCTCATATTTTACCTTTTGAGAGGTAACAACGAATCTCTAGAGGCAATTTCGCAGATAAACACAGTGTTCTCAAAACTGGTCGAACGACACCTTTATTACCACATCGAGCTCAGGCTCTTATATTACCTCCCTGGCGGGAAATGGTTTCCAGCTCAACTATCCGCATCGTCATTCGCAACTAAACTCTTTAATCTCATTGACAAATCCCCACACCTTACCTCCTATATCGAATCTCTACGAATCATCTTCGAATATGAGCTTGGTAACGGGTATTACTTTGAAGATTTTCCATTCTCTCTTTCGAGGCTACCAAGACTCAAGAAAATCAATGTGTGTATACCAGACGAAGAATCCCGGCTCCCTTGGACTCTTTTACCACGACCCTTCAGTTTTGCACTTTGAAGCACATCCAGTAGCCAAACATCGAGGAGATTCGCCTCAGTAGCTTGGGGAGCCCCCCAATCCATGAGTTGAGCAAATGCGACGCTCTCAAACGCCTGTCACTTTCGGATATCTTTTTGCTCAATGACCCAACGCTTGACGACCCAATTCTTGACGACCCGTCTCAACCCTTTCACTGCGATTTACGGCACCTCCAGTCGCTCGACGTGCGAGATTGCGACCCCAACATGTTTATGGGACTTACGCGCTACTTTTCACTTCCGGCATCCCCAGGTCGATTCTGATTCCCAATCTTCGGTCGTTGCACCTCCAAATTTCGGGTTATAGTCAACTGAGGCGACTTTCTGATATCCTCAAAGTGTATTCCGAAACGTTGGTCTCCCTCGAATTTGATGCTATTACTATGTGTGAGTGTCATCGATTATTCATTGTAATACCTCTGGGGGCTTTTGATGTTAACATCGCTATAGTTTATACACCCGCGGAACTTGGGGAAGGGACCAATATCGATCCCAATTCACTCACTTTATCACTTGCAGACGCCTCCTCACTTGAATGTTTGACGATCCATACTGTGGCTGCATCTCCATTTACCAATGCCTCTTATCATAACTTCCCCGAGACGGCAATTCCACCAATCTGCCGACTCATCAGAACCCTTCCGTCGTCTTCGCCAATGCGATGCATACGCCTCATCCTCAAATTATATACTGGTGTCTCGCCGCTAGAGCTTGAGGTCGATTGGTCCGTGTTTGAAGAGACGATCGTCTCTGGTGGTCTGCCCTCATCGATGAAGGTGGAGTTGACGGTTTCTTTTGACTCGTCCGAGTCAATGGATGAGGATTTAGAGGAGGCTCTGACGCAGTCTGCACGGATGCTGCGTGAAGATGCAGTTCTGTCGAGGTTGATCAATCGTGGGCTGCTTTCTATGAACGTTGTGACTGAGGAATAGTCATGTATAGGAATAGGATTCTAAATAAAGTTTGCAGTAACCTTCAAACTGTTATGACCTTTGAGTACATGTATAATAGCAAGGTACCATAGCTAGTATCAATGCAGTGGCTGAAAGATTGCCATTCCTTTGAGATGTTCGTTTTGTGGTGCTGAATTTGAAGAGCGCAGCACCATGGAGAATTTCGTCAAGTCGTCGCCAGGATTTCAGCGCCTGCCAGCCGGAACCACGTGAGAACTGTGTGCCTCTGGGTTGGGACAATTCAATTTTTGATTCAAACCACTTTCGCGAAAATGGATCAGACGTCCAACCTGAAGCTCCCACTAGAGGTTTTAGATCTCATCTTTGGCTTTCTGAGGGGTAACAACCGATCTCTAGAGGCAGTTTGGCAGGTGAACACGGTGTTCTCAAAAGTTGTCGAAAGACACCTGTATTGCCACATCGACGTTTCATATCACCTCCACAGGAAATTTGGCGAAGGTTCACTTTCCACATCGTCGTCCACATACAAACTCTTTAATTTTCTTCACGAGTCCCCACGCATCACATCCTATGTCGAGTCTCTACGAATTATCTTCGATCGGGGTGAATCAAGGTCGCCACCCATAAGCCCCGCAGATTTTCCGGTCTCTATTTTGGCGCTACCAAGACTCAAGAAAGTCCACCTGTATACAGGAGACGACTGGCTTCCTTGGAATCAGTTGCCACAGCCTTTTCGCCTGGCACTGTTGCGGCGTATCCAATCAACAGATACCGAGGAGTTTGTCCTCAGCAGCTTGGAGAGTTTCCCAATCCATGAGTTGAACAAATGCACCGCCCTCAAATGCCTATCGCTTTCGCATATCTTTTTGTTTGACAATACATCTCGAGACGACCAATCTCAAACACATCACTGCGATTTACGTCGCCTCCAGTCACTCTCCGTGCGGTATTGCGATCCCGATTTGTTTAGACAAGTTGCGAGCTGGTTTTTGACCCCTGCTTCCCCACCCCCGGTGCCAGCCTCTAGTCTTCGGTCGTTGCACCTTCGAATTATGGGCCGTAGGGACCTACGAATGGTTGGCGACATCCTTGAAGCATGTCTGAAGACGTTGGTCTCTCTCGAATTCGATGCTTCCAGTATGTGTGAGTACTCATCGACAATTCCTTTTAATACCCTTGGGAGCTTTGATGCTAACTTTGATACAGTTTATACTCCTGTGCAACTTACAGAAGGGAACGTCGTTGTTCCTGATCCGATCACCTTATCCCTTGAAGACGCCCCCTCACTTGAATACTTGACTATCCGTTCTGTGATGGCAACTTCGCATACGAGCGACTTTCATCACCGCTTTCCCGAAACGCCAATCCCACCGATCTGTCGACTCGTCAGAACCCTTCCAAAACCCTCGTCGCTGCGATATTTATCTCTCATCCTTGCATTTCGGGGCGACGAACCGCTGGAGCCTGGAATTGACTGGTCGGTATTGGAAGATACGATCCTCTCTGGCTGTTTACCATCGCTGATTAAGCTGGAGTTAATGGTCTGTGCCCACCAGTTGCCACACGAGCCGTCGAGGGAGGTTTTGGCACAGTGGCTGCGTGATGACGCAGTTCTGTCGAGGTTGATACATCGTGGGTTACTTTCTGTGGGTATCGAACCAGTGACAGTGCTCCAGTATAGTGACTCATAGTACAAATGGGATGCAGTGAATATTCGCGTAAATTTCTGGTGGGATTGAGCAACTATAGATTAAGTAGGTATCGAGATGCACTTTCGATCGGTCCTGGCATTACTTACAAGACACGGCGTGTTTCTCCATGACGGACAGGCCATCTACCGTTCTTCCACTCGAGCTATTGATCTTGTATTTGCCTTTCTGAGAGGCAGTAAAAAATCTCGAGAGGCATGGAAAGACAGCTTTATTACCATCTCAACGTCTCGAATTGTACTGATGGAGAACCTCCAAAATCAATTCTATACGCATCTCCATCTAAGAGTCAAGAAAATACCGCTAGTCATTGCGAAAGGTTGGGCGTGGTATATTCACGACAATATCAAACTGCGAATATAGAGGAGGTCGGCATTCGATTTCCAAATCACCAAACGCAGGCAACCCTGTCATTTGGGTGTTGTGTTGTGTTATCTTATCCTGGAGAGTTTACAACTCACACTCAAACCACCATCATCTTGAATCCCGCATTTGCCAAAATGGAGCCGTCAGCTGCTCTGAATCTTCCTCTAGAAGTCCTCGATGTCATCTTTCAGCTTCTGAGGGACAACACCGAATCGTTGAAGGCGTGCTTGCTGGTGAACCGAGCGTTCTTAAACATCGTCGAAAGCCATTTATATCATCACATCGACATCTATTTTGGTTATCGTATAAAAGATGGTCAGAGCACTCTACCGGTCTCGAAGCTCTCCGACCTTCTCTACGGATCCCCACATATCTCACATCACATTCGATCTCTCCGAATTGTGTTCCCCCCGCTCCCCAGCATGGTGCAGGGCGATGAAGGCCTCTCGACGATATTACCAAGGTTACAGAGGTTGAGAATGATATCACTGACTACCCACTACCATTGGGTTCTATGGAGGACAATACCTGAGCCTCTTCAAGCGGCCCTGTTGGTGACCATACAATCATCAAACACCGAGGAGGTTGACATCGAGCTCGTTGATGACTTCCCATTACAGAGCTTGAACGAATGCTCAAACCTCAGGAAGTTGTCATTCTCGCGGATCGAATCTTTTCGACCCGAAGACGCCCAGACCGATGCAGCTATTGGCCGTGATTCGCCTTGCGTGAAGTCACTAGCCGTAGGCTACTGCGCCTCTGCACTCCCTAATCTTTTTGGTTGGCTTCTGGCACCGACGCCACAAGGAAAACCCATGATCTCGAGTTTACGGTCGTTTGTGTTTCGGACAATTAATAGCCAGGATATGAAGTGGCTTGTGCCGATGCTCAACGCGTGTTTGAAAACATTGGTTTCGCTGGAATTCGACGCATCCGAAATATGTAGGTCACGCTGCACTCATTTATCTTCACCATATTTATCTCATGCTTTAATTCAGTTTACACACCTGCTGCAGTGAGAGGATGGAATGGCGCACAACAGGACGTGGATCCTATCGTCCTCTCCTTGTCTGACGCGCACTCCCTCGAAACCTTAACAATCCGTTGGGTCATCTCGAATTCACCCTTCGTGGGCGTTGTTCATTACAATTTGACCACTCAAATCACATCGATCTGCGGCCTACTCAAGACCCTCCCAATGCCTTCGGCGGTGCAGCACATAAACATACTTACATTTTCCGACGATCTATCAGCAAATTTGGTTGACTGGTCAATCCTGGAAGAGACCATCCACTGTGGAAGATTGCGCTCATTGATAAAGCTGGAGTTGACTGTGTTCGTCAGTCAGTACGTGGAGGACCAATCAAAGGCGATTATGTGTCGGAACCTGCGTGAAGACGCTGTTCTTTCGCGGTTGATACATCGTGGGCTGATTTCTGTGAGTGTAGAGTAAGTGCCATGGGTGAACACCAGCTATCTAAGGAGGGGTTCCGATGTAAATTGGTATTGGTCTTTGGAATGCGATAAATTTCGGAAACATGAGTTGACTCTAAAGGGGTTGTATACGAGCACTTCAGTCTTCTTCATGGTTCGGCATCCGGCACTGACATTCCCACAGAGTTGCCACGCCAACGATTCAGGGATAGGCAGGGACCCCTGATCCAACTTGGGCTAGAGGGTCTCCTCCGAGCAAGGTGTCGACTGCATATTGAGGCACGGACTGGGTGTGTAGGGCGCTTAATTTCTGGATCTCCTTTACCACATTGATATCTTCCGTATACCTGAGCAAGACAGCAATATGTGGGAGAGAACATGCTTCCGCTGTGGACAATGGGAGTGTGCGGGGTCTGCTGTGCAGGCGTGGGCGGTTTTGGCAGGCTGAGAGATTCCATTCAACGCCAACACACCTTTTCCTTCAACATTCATCGACTGCAGCGCTGCCAGCGGTTCCTTTTCTTCCCTTTCTCCCTTCTTTCCCCTTCATTTTCCTCGTTTTCTCAATAGCCCTGAACCGCGTTCATTCTGCTTCTGATTGACTTTCAATAATCAACTTCACCATCGAACACGACATCTCCTAATTTGAGTCGAGCATCAAGGGCTCCGGCACCGACTTTCTCTGACCTGCCCAACCCCATCACAACGTGTAGAGATCGTCGTCACCTATAGGCCGAGGCTTCTTGCTTTTGCTCCCTTTTCAAGCTTGTCTGAGCTTCTGTCCCTCAAATTTCCCTTGACACGCTTTCAAATCCCCAAACACTCAAAATCAAGTCATGTCGTTGTCGCCGACACAGTCGCTGGACATGTACAGCGAACAATTTGCCGACGAAGAGCATCCACACTATGCTGAGGATGACGATCAAGTAGCGCTCCACTACGAAGAAGAGGTCGAGCACCTGCTCACACCGACCGGGATGAGCCGATCCTTGTCGAGCTCGACGAATGCTATCACGCGTACCGTCGCGATGATCAAGCCGCATGCAGTTGCGCATCGGTTTGAGATCGAAAGAAGGATTCAGGAGGCTAGTTTCGAGGTGCGCGCAACTTGAGACTGTCATCTCGTCAGCCTTTTGCTAATATTAACGTAGATTGTGAAAGAGAGACAGATGGAATTTGACGTGGAGACCGATCCTGAGACATTGTATGAGCTTTTTGGTGAAGATGCAGATTGCTTTGTTGAGTGAGTGGCGGTCTTATGGTTGACTCGTGTTTTTAATTATCTTCGATTTCGTACACAACCTCCCGCTTTCTTCCCTTTCACGCCTGTCATTCACGCCTTCTATTATCCTATACACAACAACTAACTTTCCCTCGCGTCTTATTTAAATAGAGGTCCACTATGGGTATACGTCCTCGAACGTCGCCGCGCCGTTGAAGTCTGGAACACACTCATGGGTGACAGAGACATCACAATCGCGCGTCGAGAATCTCCCAACTCCTTACGCGCCCTCTACGGTCTCTCCACACAACAGAACGGCCTCATGGGATCGTCCGACAACCAAATCGCAGAAATACAAATCTCATCCCTCTTCGCCTCGTCTCCGCCCTTCCCGACGACTGAGCTCCCAGGTGAGGATAACACGGGCAAGTTCGGAAGCATAAGGAGTGTCGCGTCGAGCGTGTTGGAGAGTATGCGTAAACACGCGGTTGCTGCAGGACGAGGTGCTGGTGTTGCCAGTGTCGAGGATGAGGGCTACGCGCCATCGAGCGCCACCAACCCCTCAACAGTTGGCGGAAGCGGGAGCAGTAGTAAAGGCGCCAACAGCAGCAGCACCAGACTAAATGCGAATGGAAAACCTGGCTTCAAAGCCCGTCCTGCACCCTCATCAAATGCCAAACCTGATATCGTGCCTCGCACGACGAAAGCTGCTGCCCTCCGTGCGAACCAAGCGGCACTAGAGAAGACGGGCGGGGTGCATATTCCCCACGTGGCTCGCACCCCACCGTCGAAAGATAAACTAGCGCAGACTTTCGCGAATGTGCCTGGGCATAAACGGAGGGAGACGATTACTGTTGCGTCGACTGCTGCACCGACGATCGCTCCGCGGATGACGAGGGCGGCGAGTTTGAGATTAGGCACGACGCCTGCGAAGCCGCCACCTGGGCAGAGGAAGAGGAGTTTGACGGATGAGGATAATGAGAGAGGGAGGCCTGGGCACGGGAGGACTGCGAGTGAGAGTGTGGAGAAGATGAATGAGAGGATGTTTGAGGGTGTGCCTGGGCATAAGAGGAGAGAAAGCTTTGCGGTGGCAAGTGTGAAAGCACCGACTGTTGCGCCGAGGCTGAACAAGAGCGCGGCGTTGAGAGCGGAGAAGGATAAGGCGCCTCCTACATCCTTCATGTGTGAGTCCTTTTCACGTTCGAAAAGGCCTAATACTGATTAATCCCTGAAATTCTTACACAGTCCGTGGCCCATCTCAGACCAAAACACCAACACTCACTCGTACTTCTTCAACGTCGTCTCTAAGCCCACCGAGTCAAACCGCACGTCCAGTCTCATCTGCCTCGACACCAGCGGCGCCCTCCGCACCCCGCATGCACAGTCGTGCCTCATCCGTCGTCGGTACTCGTACACCAACGGGCAAGACCAACGGCAATGGTGGCTTGAAACCCAATGGGAACGGAAACGGCACCTCAACTTCCACCTCGAACGTCAGCCCTAGCTCCTCGACAGGCAACGTCAGTGCCAAACCCAAAGTTAACGGGAACAGCCACTCCACACCCGCACGACCAGTGTCCGCCCTCAGAGCACGCCCAAGCAGCATTGCTGCTCCACCAAGTATCGCGCCCAAGATGAATAGGAGTGCAGCG
>Ga0247741_1002095_pt1 | contig 11117 bp, 11 predicted proteins | sample UWRJL213509R2_FD_180945 | JGI IMG/M metagenome (GOLD analysis project Ga0247741, IMG submission 180945) | Plant litter microbial communities from Arlington Agricultural Research Station in Wisconsin, United States - UWRJ-L213-509R-2 | ecosystem: Environmental > Terrestrial > Plant litter >...
ATTAATTTTGCGTTTCGTCACGCGTCCTTCAAGGTTTTGAAGAGTTCTCTATCCCTTCAAGGACGTCACGCGTCACTTGGCCTGAAGAGTAGGTCGTATCAATACAGTATCCGGCATGACTTTCAATGAAGCGATGTGATATTTCGAGAACATGAGGCATCCATGAGTTATTTCTTATTAGACACCTAAGCTGGAAATCAAAGCGAGGTATGACCAAGATTTAATATATACCCTGATTCAAAACTGGGTGCACTCCCAAGCGCTCGTTATCATGCAAATTGTACTTGCCTAGGTCGTATCTGCAGCCGTGTTAATTGTTCCCTGCCCCCGGAGTATGAATGACTCCATGCACTGCATGTCCACCGCTCCAACCTATACAAGGAAAGATTTCAATGACAGGTAATTGTAAAATACTGTTGCTGTTTTCATTTTCGTGACTCGGTAGAGTATAAATACGGTGGTCATAACGTGTTCTCTCCATCTCAGTTTTACACCTACCCATCGAGACATTTCAATCTTTACATCATGAGCGGAAAACCAGGCAATGCAGGTACAGAAGGCAAACGGGGTTGTGGAGGGAACGGTGGTGGTGGAGGGGGTGGCGGCGGTGGTGGGAGGAATGGAGGCAAGGGCAATAATGGCGCTGATGGCGCTGATGCTGCTCGCTGCGGTCAACCTCCTGCCCCTGGAAATTCAGGAAATCCGAGAGGCACTGGAGGAGGTGGAGGCGGTGGAGGCGGTGGAGGTGGTAATGGAAAAGGTTGTGGTGTTACGGTCGAGGTCGAGGTGAAGAAGTTGGTGTATCACTAAAACCGTATTGTCAGGGTTATCCCCGATGGATCAATAAGTACGTTGCTCTCTGTTGTTTGCATCGGGGACGCATACTGACAGTTCAAATAGATAATCAGTTATTACTTGCAAACAGCGACAGCTTGGGCTAATGATCTGCGCATCTCGTTGATCAGGCGATCCTTATAATACAGTGTTTCCAGTATTTCATACGTCATTTGTACTTACCACCTGCATTCCGCTTCTTGTAATCTCCTTGCCGGTTGTGAACTTGTGATGCCAGTAACCTACTCGTTTTTTCTGCCTACCTTCAATAGGTCCTGGATTCAAACCCGTTCATATGCGTCTGATTGAGCTGCAGAAGTTTTCGCCAGACAATCAAGGAATCTGGCACTGGGTTATATTTAATTCGTGAGGCCGGGTATTGCGATTATTTGATTCAAGTGTGGCCTACCCTAAAAGCTGAGAGAGCCAGAATCCTCTACAGATTGAACGCGTGGATAATGTTCGCGGTGGACTGAGATTAAGTCACATATACATATGTAACGCCACGATGTATGCGGCGCCAGGCGACGACTTCGCGGAATTTGTGAAAGAAGGATTCATGATCGAGAAAACCAGGAAGGAGACAGAACAGGAGGTACTATGCTGCAGGAGAGGACGGGATCGGACTGAACGGCGGGGAGGCTCCATGATAAGGCTTGCGATGTAAATTCAAGAGAAGAGAGCGAGCTGAGGGCCTGGGGGGAAGTTTCCGTCATCGAGCTAGAGTGATCTTGGAACAGATTTGACGTATCGGGCTGTGCTGTGAATATCGAACAAGCGTTGACTACAGAGGGCTGAGCACTGAGGCCCGAGGAATCTTCAGACATCATGGAGAAGAGAGTTGTTGGCGAAGAAATCAAAGCGCCGGGCCGGGAAACTTTGATCTTACACTGCCTCCTCACGAGCCTCTTCGCTTCTGCCTTCCATCTTGACCCTCCTCAACCTATCATTCTCATACTGCAAGCAGCTTGTAAGCATGATTTTCTCTACCATCTATCTTTCAGACCCAACTCGTTCTATAGTGACGATCAACCACAGATGAGATGGACTCGGGAGGTAGCCGTGCCGCTGGACCAAACCGAGGAGTGCCATCTGGACGCAGTCAGCTTGCTCAAATATACTCCAATAGCCCGATAGGTGCGTCTTACTTATGTTGCTCTATTCATGTCCCAAGTACCAGCCGCTAACACCTGCATTGCTCCTAGTTTCGCTTTTCAACAACGCAGATAACACCAACATCACCAATAGTCATATCATCACTCATGTTCAAGGTCGGACAGGTGAGTGAGGACTTAGTTAGTCTCTCCTGCCATGAACTTAGCATACGGTTGTTCAGCTTTGGACCACTTGGGCGACCGCTCCGCCATGGGAGCACTCTACAACTCATTCGAACGTGATCTACTTGACGCTCCGAAATGCCATCCCCACACCCGCGTCGCTGTGATCAACAAGCTAATCGACTGGTTGACTGGGAAGATCCACAAAGGGGCTCTAATTATGTGGCTCTACGGAGCTGCTGGGGCCGGGAAATCGGCGATCGCGCATACCCTCGCTGAAATTTGCGACGAGAACCGATGGCTCCTGGCGACTTTCTTTTTCTGGAAGACAGCTACAGAGCGCAATAATGCAAATCGCTTTGTTGCAACCATTGCTCATCAGGTTGCACAAGCAATTCCAGCTGTACGCGAGTTCATTGAGGCTGCCCTCAACGACAATCGCCATGTTCACGACCTGTCAATGGACACTCAGCTCTCTAAGCTCATCCTGGAGCCTCTCCAGCGGCTCCATTCAACTGGTTTCGACTTTCAGAACTCTCCATTCGCTATCCTCGTCGATGGCCTGGACGAATGTCAGGGGAAAGACATACAATCTAAGATTGTGAAGTCACTGGCTGCTGTATTCCATTATTCTCCACTCCGTATTCGCATTCTCATCGCCAGTCGTCCAGAAGTCTACCTCAAGTCTACCTTTAATTTATCCCCAGTCCAGCCCCATCTTGTGCGACTCGCCCTATCCGATGAATACTCTCCCAAAAAAGACATCTATCAATTTCTGAAAGACTCGTTCGACAAAATCAAACGCGAACACCCCCTCGCTTCTTACCTTCCATCTTCTTGGCCGTCTTCCGACATCCTGGATGAACTGACCAAGAAATCGTCAGGGCTGTTCATTTTTGCCTCCACTACAGTCAAGTATGTTGGTGGAGATTTTCACGAGCTCCCACATCGTCGTCTAGATGTCGTGCGTCGCCTGGAGCCTCCCAATGGCGAGAAAGATATGCCATATGCGGAGCTGAACTCCCTTTATCACCATGTACTCTCCAACGTCAACAACATAGAGGCGGTGAAACAGGCTCTCGGGGTCTTGATCATTCTCAAACCAGAGTTCAATAAATGCTGGGACCTGATAGGTTCACCAAGTGCAATAGACAAATTCTTCTTCTGGAAAGCTGGGGAAACAGAGGCCTGCCTAAGCCAGCTCGCTTCCATCATAGAACTTGGTACATTCGGGTGGATATCCATTCTCCACGCCTCACTTTCAGACTTCCTGCTTGATCCCTCTCGATCTCGTCAGTTCTACCTATGTCGAGAGTCTGTACTGGGTGATTGTGCAGCTTTTGGTCTGTGCCATTTGCGCCAGCAGGCCGTTCTTGATGATGGTGTGTCATTTCTGCCCATTCAGATGTTTATTCTTTGAGTACTAATCTGCAGTATGTCCTATTTAAGTCCATGAGTGCCGATCTCACAAGGAAGTCGTTTTAAACTGCATTAATGCTGATCCAGTCTGCACCCCTCGACTCCGACAGGAACTGAGTCATGTATCGTTTCAGACTCTCTACACAACGTATGAGATGGACATGCTTACTTCCAACTTTTGGCCGTTGGCATCGGGGATCATTGAGATTATGTATAGCCAAGTCAGTCATCTCTGTAGCAAGTCTGTGAAGTGCGCAAAAGTACTGACAATTTCTGGCACTTGTCCTCTTCAATCATTGAGATGCTGCCGGAACAAGTAAGCCGTGATTATCTATGTTGTAGTAAAACAGTTATTAACTAATTAACTAATGCCAGAACCTCGAGGAGCAATTCCCCCATCTCATCTCCGACCTCTCGATCGTCTGCATCCAAGCTTTTCAAAAACCTCAACGAGACAAAGGATTGACCATTCTAGTCTATGAGGCACAGTACTCTCACCTTCTTGAGGTTGAAGTACTGAATTCTACTTTCGCATTTGTTTTCAATGTTTCAAAGGACATAAAACAGCAAATTCGTCATAATATAAAGAGGATCATCACTCTATATTCCCAACAGCAGATATTTGAATTCACAGGGCAGCATTATGCAGGAGTTGCCGAGTTTTTGATGAGCTTCCCCAAATTCTATCCCTATATTGACTTCAAGAGGTGGGCCTTATCTATCAGACCTTTCTATTTTCTGTACTGATAGATAGCATTATTTTAGCCTATGTCCAAGCGCTGATTCATTTCACAGTGCCAACGATTCGAGAAAGTGGAAACATTGCAACACCCTTTCGTCTCTGCTTGGCATTACCCACGTGCTTCCTCTTGCATCCAAGTCTGAAGACATTCTGGAATTGATCTTCCCATTAGAAGATCGTGCTGGCAACATACATTGCCAGCACAGGAACTTTCATGCCAAATCGACTTTGGATGGGTGGAATGACCATATCATTCAACCCGCTCGAGACGCAGTTCTCAGTTATTACAAGGTATGCAGATACAATATTTCATATGTTTGGTTCTTGCTCTTGAACTCTTTTAATCAAACCGTAACCATTTTCAGCGCTATGCAGAAGCATCGGACGTCAAAAAATACATGCGCCGCAATGGCCTATACTAATCCCTTTTTTCTTTGTTGTTTTAATTTGGTAGCTTTTCCAACCACACCTGGAGTATTATACTCATTTGTCATCTGAATTCAAGTTAAGACCCCTCTCTAGTACCATTACCTTCTGATTCGAGTGGAATTTCCACCTCCCTCCACACTAATATAAGCACTTGTAAATTATACTCGTACATGATTTCGACGAGTGTCCACCCACAAACATTTTTTAGCATTCCGTTAGATAGATCATAGAAACTTGCTATATTGTCCAACTACTATTGGAAGGGTGACCATCGCCGGGCCCATGTGGCTCATACATCGCCTAACAGGAAAGAACTCTCTGTCATATCGACACATTCTTTAACCTGCGTGTATCGACTACCGTTTCTTTGCGCAATAAATGCCGCCACGCGTCAACATCCAATGATATTGGGAGTCATGAGCATCGTGCCCAAGGCCGCCCCGAGCTCTAATTCACAGTATACGGGATGTCATACATATCAAAAGGTTTAGTGCTGAAGCTGGACACTCTCTTGTAGTCCACAACGCGGAAAGAGCTGCTGATATTTTCAGCGTACAGATTTTGCGGACGTCTGGCTGTCGGGTAAAGTGGAGCGTCAGTATTGGAAGAGGTGGTACATAGACAGACAGCTACAAAAATGAGAACGTACCGAGTGCAAAATAAAATAACACATTTTGTCGGATCGTCACCTTAACCTCGCGGACGAAATTGAGTAGAGTAAGCTATCTAGCAACCTTGTACTCCGCCGATGATGACCTGCAGATGAAAAGAACCTATTGGAGATCATCATCGTTTGAGACATGGGTGCATCACAGTTCTCCAGCTCTCACTTACACCGACGCCTTGACCTTCAGAAGGGATCAGTGGCACGGAGTTGGATGTTTGATACGCAGGCGTCAATATGAGTCAGCACCATACTCGGGTATCGAACCTATGGTCACGAACGTCAGCGAGAGACTATAGCGCATACACGAAAAATGAGCTAGAACAGAAGCTGTAGATTCAGAAAGTCAGATCCCACAGCGGGAAGTCTTTGTTGGTTAATCGGTCGCCAGGTATGACTTCTCCGCGAGCGATCACCATAGTAGAACCAAAGACTTGGACGCACCTCCGGTGAGTATCAAAACCCTCTTCAGCCGCTGACTCCGCTCCAGAGGCATGTCCATTTACAATCGTGTGATGACCAAAGATCAGCCAGACACGAATCGGTGTCCGAGTGTGAGGGGACACCAATGTCGACGTTGATACGAATTCACCAGATAGGCCGACAGTTAGGCGAATGTGTCCCCCGATGTCAGTGTCTAGAGAGTCCCACCAGTTAATAGTGGAAAGATAAGGGAACATACATAATCGTACTGGACGACGAATCCGAGCCAGGTAATCCGTTCCCTGGTACACCCTTGATCTTCTTATCATCTACGAGCCGCTCATCAACCGGGGCATTAGATTCTGCTGGCAATTCATCAGTGGAGGGGGTTTGGCTGTTTGCAGATTCGAAGGGAGGTCCTGGATTCTGAGGTGCTAGAGAAGGATGTTAGATAGAAGCAGTGTCGCCGTAACTGCGATGAAGCTGTCTCTGATAGCCATTCTTCCTTTCACTGTCCACCTTGCTTCAGAATAGGCATTCACCAAGCACGCGAGTTTCGCATGACTTGCGGATTTGAGGCTGGTGCTGGGCCTGAGGTACAAGAGAGATGTCAGTAATAAATAGCACGAAGGGGAAAAGAGTGTGCATACTAGTTGAGCACCAAATGTAGTCTTATTCCATAGCTCCGCCTTTGAATCTAACCATTCGCCAGACATTCATCAGGTGTCCGTAGAATTTGACTGTGTTTCGGATGTAGAAGCAGACAGTTCCAAGGTGTGGAGTCATGAGCCAGGTAAAAGGAGGTTATCGTTATGTCGGTTGTACAACGGCGTCACATCTAGATGTGAAAGAAAGAAAGGGAAGTCAGAATATTGTCGAAGCAAGGCAGGGGGTTCTACGGGTGAAAAGAACGTACTATCCTGCGGAGGAGTTAGGCTGACTTTATCAATAGGTACCAGGACAGAAGAAAGAAAATTAAGCAGATAGAGGTGACCTCACGCGATCTATCAATTAAGTGGAGATGCCATCGAAGGAGCGAGGGAAGGAAGAGGTGAGGTGAGACTTACCATGGCGGAGCATGCGGCAGGTCAAACTGGCTGGGAAACACCATGGAACAAAGGATTGACAAGAGCTGAGAGAAATCGCGTCGCATGCTGGATTGTGGACCGAAGATTTATTTCGAAATCGTATAAGACGACAGAGGCGTTAGAACCTGTGGGAAGAGGAAGTGACGCACATGACTGTTGCACGTGACCGCGTAGAAGACTTTTCCCTTCTTTCGCGTTCGTGTTCACTTTTCAGACCGAGATTCTCTGTTCATCTCCATGGCCACTGGTAGCTAACAAATAGTAACGTTGACGATGCGTCGTAACTTGGCCTCTTCTCTTCAAGATCAAATGCGTCAAACGGCTGAACGACAAGCATATGATCCATGCACACTGGACACATCTTGGACTCGTACCACTGCCCCAGGCCTCAGGTCTCAGTGCTTAGCGCTCAGTGCTCAAGAAAGCTAGAGGATAGGCTGATATCTGCCAGTGAGTATGGGCCTCGTCTCTCCCTTGTATGTGTTCAACACCAAACTCAGATTGTTGTTGGAATGCCGCGATCTCTTCCTCCCCTTCCTTGTCCGTATCCCACGTCATGGCCATCCGCCATCTTTTTCTTCCCACTTCTTCCCTCACCCACTTCTCCGTCCTTCAATCCAATCTAACCCCTCCTCCCCAACAGAGTAAAAGCAAGCCTGAAGAGATCCTTACCGACAGGGCGCAGGTGTTCAGATCTATCCACCGCTGGTGAAGCCAGCCTCATAACCTCTTGGACGTATGGATCATCATCATGCAGCAAAACCAACCTCTGGGGTCGCAAGTTTGGGTCCTTGGTGGCTTGAGAGCAGTCAAGATCAGGCCTGCCTATGAAGTGTACTGCAATATCCAGTATGTGTCATTTCTTCGATCACAATATGAAATATACTAACTAACCCATTCGAAATCGCAGTGTGCTGAGTTCCACCCATCACACAACTAAGCGTCGCCATGGATCGACCCTCCGTCGGCATTCTAATCGAATGCCTTCTCCGAATATGCGGTATAGAGCCGTGCACGAATGCTGTGATTACGCTCGTAAGTCCATATTTGTGTTTTATTCTACTATGCACATATCTGATCGTTCTCCAACTGCAGTTTCACCAAGTTATGGCTAGCTTACAGGCCAATATATTTGCCTCCGAGTCTTCACTGGACGGGTTCTCAACTTCCAGCTTCCAACCCCATGAGTCTATGCATACAAACCCTCTCAGCCCACCAAAACTACCAATTCTGAACCTCGTTTGGCTCTTCCCTTCCTCCCAAGGCGCTGTTATCCTTTCCGTTCTTCGATCCCTGATCGTATGGTGGTCCGAGCTGGGAGTGAACTGGGACCAAGTCGATTCACCACATCGTCAACATCTGGGCACCAGCCACTGCTCTCGACTGTTATCACGACTGGGCTACCCAACCTCGCTGCTGCTGCCTTCAAATTTGCCTCCAAAGATCCCTATCGGATCAGGAAGGTGGTTGGCCATATGCGCGTTAGCCCTCCGCGTTTGTCAGACCCGTCTCCGAGACTTTGAAGGCTTTATGCCCAGGCCTCAGGCGGAATATGGTCATCGGTGGCCATGGTCTCTTACTTTAACTTACTCAATCAGTATGTTCATCATCGCGTATAGCCCTGTTCTAAATTTAACTACTGACATACCCAACCTCTAAGGCCCTCGTGTTAGTGCACACCCATCCGAGAGCCAACTGTCAGGGGTCGGATCCAACACCCTTCGTTGTGACGCCAACTCAAGTTCCATTGGCAATATGCGCCATCGTAGGCCTATCGCCGACGATCGATACTTGTTTACGGCTCTTCTCATTCCCAACCACGCCCAAGGGATATCAAGTACCAAGTTTCAAGCAACCAACACTGGACGCATAATCGACCTCATCGACCACAGCCCACGGCCCCAACCTTTACCTCATTGAATATTAGCAAACCCCGACTAAAATCGGCAAAGGCTGGGGGTGCATCGCACCTGGTGGTGTACACCCGTAGGCTATCCTATGCCTTTCAAGCTTCGAGTATCAAGCTTTGAACTGCCGGCACTATGCGATGCAAGCATGTATACCGCGAGGCGCGAGGACACGGCACACCAGAAATACCCATGTCAACGTCGATGGTCGGCGATCGATGGCTCTGTCAGGAACCAGCGGTGCGTATTGTAGTGCAGGAATAGTGGAGAATGCCCGTAGTTTGTGAATACTTAACTCCGTGTTGACCGACAATCGAAGCCGAGAGAAGGGACGATCTGGTGGGCGATCAATAATACGAAGGATTGATTTGTGTTTGGGATGTACCTTGACTACGGTCAGCTTCGATCTTACTCTCGAGATGCTGGCTGTTGGCTGGCGGTGGAAATCGATCTACGGGTCCAAAACCAGGCAAGGTGAGTGTGTTTGTCATCCCTCCTTCGTTCACCATTGGCCATGATTGATGATCGCTAGCTTGAATGGTAGGATATCCACACAAGTCGACCTCGAGCTCCCTGAAATGACAACTCGAAGCCTATTTCATCGAGGCGATTCGTTCTCTTACTGTCGGAGACTCTGAGGCACCTGGCAATCGTTACATGTAACGCAGGCCGTCAACAGCAATATCAAGGATTCAAGAGATACCCACCAATCGAATACGCTTCACTGTAACTCGCACGCACATACCTTCGTGTATTCAGATCAGAATGCGATCTTCGAGAAGTGACCATGCATCGACGTGATACTCCTATCTGATAAGTTTCATGTGGGTTCCAGAAGCAGTTGCTTTGAAGCTTCAAGATGACCTTCTCCCGGCTGGTTATGAGTTCAGCAGAGTCTTACGTTGGGCATTGGTACAGAATCCAGCACTGAGGCGGTGTTTTGAGCAGTTAAAGTGGTCCAAACACCTCTCCAAGTGTTCGTCTGCCGGCTTCTCACTCCGTCCATGGCAGACCCGTCCGTATTATAAGTAACCTGCTGCGTACATGCACTGATCTCAACTCCCTTGCCATCATCTTCAGTCAGGATGTCTTGGGGCCTCTACTCTGCTGAATCCACTGGAGGATCATTCGGTTGGCGGAATCAGTTCTCTCATAGCGACCACTATGTACCATCAGGTGCGCTAGAGCACTTTATCTATGTCGTTATTCTAATTATTCTGAATGGTAATACTCTTACTTAGTGTCCCTTTTCGACCGTGCTGAAAACACCACCATCACGAATAGTCAAATTAATACGAACAATATCCAGATAATACAATCTCGTAGGACAGGTGCGCCAGAAAAAATCACGGAGACTCAATCTTTGAAGCTTACAAGCACTTATCTCAAACCAGGACTTATTGTTCTTGGCCAGAATTCCGCACTGGGTGCCATTTACAACTCCCTAGAACGACAGCAACTCGATGCACCAAAGTGTCATCCCAACACGCGCAAGGCAGTCATCAAAAGAATAATCGACTGGATACGTGAACCAATGGATTCGGAGGTTTTGATTCTGTGGCTCTACGGTGCCGCTGGAGCAGGAAAATCTGCAATTGCGCATACGCTTGCTGAAATATGCGAGAACCGTGGATGGCTGGTGGCATCTTTCTTCTTCTGGAAGTCAGCTGGGGAACGCAACAACGTGAATCGATTCATGGCGACGATTGCTCATCAAGTCGCTCTGGCGATCCCCATGTCGCGCGAGCTAATTGGAGCAACCGTCGACTACAACCCATTCATTTTCCAACAGTCCGTCGATGTCCAGCTGTGCAAGCTCGTCGTTGAACCACTTCGTCAGCTTTTCTCCGCCGGAAAAATGACCGACATCTCTCCCCTTGTCGTCGTCATCGACGGTTTGGATGAGTGTCAGGGTGCTGAAACTCAGTCGGGTCTTATCAAATCCCTAGCTGCTGCATTCCGCGAATTTCCATTTCGTATTCGCATTATCATTTCCAGCCGTCCGGAAGTCTATCTTCAGACCACCTTTAATTCATCCTCAGTCCGACCCCGTCTCACACGCCTCCCTCTATCCGACGAATACTCTCCCGAGGAAGATATCCGTCATTTTCTGAAGGACTCATTCGAAAGGATAAGACACGAACACCCCCTCGCCTCTTACATTCCATCTTCCTGGCCATCTTCCAATATTCTGCATGAACTTACCGAGAAATCGTCAGGGCAGTTCATCTTCGCCTCTACCACGGTCAAGTATATTGGTGGAAACCCTCATCAGCTCCCACATCGTCGTCTAGATGTTGTGTGTCGCCTACAGCCTCCCGACAGTGAGCAAGA
>Ga0247741_1002096_pt1 | contig 11115 bp, 15 predicted proteins | sample UWRJL213509R2_FD_180945 | JGI IMG/M metagenome (GOLD analysis project Ga0247741, IMG submission 180945) | Plant litter microbial communities from Arlington Agricultural Research Station in Wisconsin, United States - UWRJ-L213-509R-2 | ecosystem: Environmental > Terrestrial > Plant litter >...
CAGAGATGACTCAGATCGTATTCGTGCACGGCATGTTCCAGAATCCGAAAAGCTGGGACCATTGGGTCCGTTTGTTGACAGACAAGGGATACGAATGCCTCGCGCCCGCTTGGCCGCTTCATGACGGTGAGCCTGCAGCGCTTCGCCAGAACCCGCCCTCAAGTCTCGGTGAACTCAGCCTCGACGAAGTCTATGCGAAAATCGTCGGTGTGGTGGCCAACCTTGATCGACCGATCGTCGTCGGCCACTCAGTTGGCGGATTGATCGCCCAGAAGCTTCTGGCAGCGGATCTGGTGTCCGGCGCGGTGGCTATCTCGTCAGTCGCCCCGAACGCGATGCTCGATTTCGACTGGGGCTTCATCAAGAATAGCGCCATCATCGCCAATCCATTGAAGGGCGACGAACCGGTCTTCATGGACGCCGAAACCTTCCACGACACCTTCGCAAACACGCTGACCGAAGAACAGGCCGCGGCCGCCTTCGTCGAGACCGCGACACACGACAGCCGCAACGTGCTCCGCGACTGCATGGGTGCCTCTGGCAAGATAGACCTTTCACGTCCGCATGCACCGCTGCTCTTGATCGCCGGGGAAAAGGACGAAATCATCCCGACCCATTTGAGCGAGAAGAACTTTAGGGCGTACGAAGACGAAGGAAGCGTGACGGCTTTCAAGGAGTTTGCCAACCGAAGTCACTACATCTGCAACGAGCCCGGTTGGGAAGAGGTCGCGACGTTTATCGCAGGCTGGTTAGAACAGTCGTTCCCGGCGTCGCTGCGGGATGTTGGAACATCCGTCACGGAAGTTCCTTCCACAATTATCGTCTGACAGCCAATTGAACGGAGGCCGCTGCGTGCCGCCAGGACGACTGATCGGGGTGCAGCGGCCACGACCTTTCGATCGCGATCGAAGATACCGAACGCTTGGCGCATAAGTTTCAATCGACCAAAAATGCGCATTTCTTTGAGGAGCGCCGTTGCATGGAACCGCTTGCGCCCGCATGGGTTAGTCCAGTGAGGGACAACCACGGAGAAGACATATGTCGTTCAACGTTTTGATTGTCGAAGACCAGCCTTTGATTGCTTTGAACCTCCAGGACACCGTGGAGGAGCTTGGTCACAATACGATTGGCATCGCCAGCAATATGTATCAGGCGCTTCTGCTTTCCAGCGGAGCCGAAATTGCGCTTGTCGACGTCAACCTCGAAGACGGGCCAACGGGTCCGATCATCGGTCGCTCGCTCGCCGAACAGGACGTATCTGTCCTGTTCATGACGAGCGATCCCGGTGCTATCAGAGGCGGCGTTGCGGGCGCTCTCGGCGTCATTCAGAAGCCGGTCCTCGATCTGGAGCTCATAGAGGCGATACAGTACGTCGCCAACCGCAGGGCAGGGAAGTCAGACATCCCGCCCCCAAACTGCTTCACCGAATTCGACACCGATGACGCGGTAGCGACGTCGTTTCTGTAGAGGCGGCAATGAAATCGAACTCGCATCCGTCACGTAACAGCAAGCGTCCTGGTTGCCGCGTCCGACCCCTCGCGCATCAAGCCGAAAACTTCCGAAGTGGGCAGCCGGGATGTCTATTTATCTGCACAAAACGTCCGAAGGCTAGGCAGCCAAAACCCCGACGGCGAGGCGACTGTCAGTTTCAGTGAGCTGGACAACGTCGGCGTCCTTATGGCCCCGGAAGGCGTCTAAAGCGAGACACCCATGCTCGCGGACTTCGATATCATAACCGGTACAACGTCAGATGAGAGCATTTGTGACGAGTGGCCGGCAATTCGCAAGAAATATTGACCACAGACATCGTAATACCCGGCATGCGGACTTGTATGGCGCCCGGATTCAGGTGAGCAAGCGCACCTGAGCGCATGCACGCGTTTTGGGAGAGGCCGACGGACACGGACGGTTGATGTCGTATGGTCGCGTCGCAGCCGTCGCGGTTGTCCGCAAACAAGAAGGCGCTCATCACGTGTGTGGCCGAGCCCTATCAAGCTTTGAACGACGTCGGTCCTGCGCCCCGTTCCAATGCAGTCGGTGACTGTGGTGAGGCTATTGTTAACACCAACGTCATGATCTTGAAACAAACCCTGACATTGTGGCAGCTGCCGTCGACACGCCTTCGCGGAAACACGGTGCATCTGGCACGTTGATAAAAGCCCACCCGTTCAATGGCGATATGTAAGCCGAACCGGATCGGCTGCGTAGGCGGAGCGCGAATAAGAGGGTTTCCGACCAAGAGTCTGGCGCTGCTTCATGGTACGGAAACAGTCGGTTACAATACCCGCGTCGATAAATAAATCATTGGAACCTATACGTTTTGTGGGTGTTTCCGTTGCATCCAACAGGAGGAAACATCAATGAAGATAATCACACTTGCCACCGCCGGTATGCTCCTTGTTGCCACTGGCGCATTCGCTCAGAGCGAGACTCCAAGCACCTCGCAGACGACTCCGGCGGTCAATACCGAGCAAAATCCCGGCGCTCCGGTCGCTGGAAAGAACAGCTTCACCGAGGCTCAGGCGAAGTCCCGTATCGAAGAGGCAGGTTACACCGACGTTGCCGGCCTGAAGCTCGATGATCAGGGCGTATGGCGCGCCACCGCTTCCAAGGACGGTAAGCCCGGCAATGTTTCCCTGGATTTCCAGGGCAACATTACGCTCGCAAAGTAAAAAACTTAACGGAGGAATTCCCATGAAAACCACGATCACAGGACTTTATGACAGCTACGATGATGCCAAGGCGGCGGTAAAGGCGCTTGAAAATGCGGGCGTGTCGTCGGACGACATCAGCATTGTCACCAACAAGGCCAATGGCGACGTCGATGTCGAAGGGCAGGGTAACATGGCAGGTGAAGGTGCCGGGACCGGTGCTGGCATCGGTGCCCTCGCAGGCGGTGCAGGCGGTCTCCTGACTGGCCTGGGTCTGCTTGCGATCCCCGGCGTCGGCCCGGTCGTTGCCGCTGGCTGGCTCGCCGCGACTGCGGCTGGTGCGGTGGCAGGTGCTGTTGCCGGCGGTGCGGTTGGCGGGATTGTCGGTGCCATGGTCGAATCCGGTGTACCGGAGGAAGACGCCCACTTCTACGCTGAGAGCATCCGTCGCGGCGGTTCTGTCGTGACGGCGCGTGTGGAGGATGGCGACCGCGCATCCGCGGACGCAATCCTCAACAGTTCGCCGCGCGTCGACGTCGCTGCTCGCCGTGCGAGCTATGCCGAGCAGGGTTGGACGCGCTTCGACGAAGCAGCAGATCCGTACACGCCCGATCAGATCAACGCCGAGCGGGACCGCTACCGCGTCAACCGGCTGTAAGCCGCCGGATCTCGTAACCATCGGAAGGCCTCGCATCTATGCGAGGCTTTTTGATGTTATCACCGGCACCTATTGTCGGTTGCGACGTTGTCTTCGTAAGATCGAGAATGTCATCAAAAGCAACCGTCGCAAAACAGCGCGATATTCAGTGGCAGGTCGCGAGAGCGGACGAGAAGCCGAAGAACAAGCCGAGCGGAGCTATGCAGGCGGAGGCACGGATGTATCCTGAACCACCGCTTCCGTAAGTGCACCAGGACAAGCCCGGATCAGAGGCCGATCGTCCGCTTGCGCCGATGTACGATGCGCCGTTCTCCAATGGCTCTGGAAAGCTCAAGGACAAGGTGGCCCTCATTACCGGCGGTGACTCCGGCATCGGCCGGTCGGTTGCGGCTCGTTCTCGAGGAAATACACAAAACGCCGTCTTGTACCGCGAGTCCAACTTCTGAGGAGACCGATCATGGTCACGAACAGCAACGACACCGGATCGCCGAAAGTTACGGAGACTGCCACCGAGGCCCGGCAGGGCAGCTACGGCAAACCCGTGTTCATGGTTCTCGTCTGCGGGTTGCTGCTGGCGCTGCTTGCCTGGGGCGGCGTCGAAATCTGGGGTGAGAGCATCGATCGGGATACGGTTCCGTCAGCGTCGACGAAAACCGATCCCATCAATGCGCAGCCATCGGGCGCCGGCACGTTCGACAACAACGCAGCCGACGGCAGCAGTCGCCCGCCTACAGCGACCGACCAGTCTCCAACCCCAAGCGGCAGTGGTAGTAGCTCGACGCAGGTCACGACGCCTTCGGGAGCCGAGAAAACGCAGTAATCGAATGATCCTCCCGTTACATGGCAATCTCGAATTTCGAAAGTTCACATTTCGGGGTTCCGGTAAGAGCGCATCGTCGTTTGAAGGGAATAAATCTATCGTCCCCTGTTGTTGGTACTCAGGAAACGCAAAGGGCCGCTACACGGGGGACCCAGATAGAGAGACCGCTCAGGCCGCGTTCGGGCTCTGACGCCCTGCATTTGCTTGGGTTTGAGCGAGGTGGGTGAGCTTCTTCTCGGTCGCTTCCTCCTCGGCCAGGGTTGGATTGGAGAGGTGGGACTGCGTCTTTGAGCCTGACTTCCTGCAGGCGCTAAGCGTGCTATAGCGGTCGATTGCATAATGTTCGACAGCCTAAGCCGTCGAAAATCAGGCATCGAGGGCGGGCGATCCCTTGAAATCTTCCATGATACCCTCGCCTTAAGCGAGGATCCCTGACCGCCTCGCAGGTTTTGCCGCGGACAGGCTTTCCGATCATTTCAAGACCTGATCGATCTGCGCCTTTGTGTCGTCGCGATTCTGAAGACATCCAGCCTTGCCGTCTTCCGACTGGGCCCACGCGCTATCTTGGGCAGATCCTTCAAAACCTGTTTCTCCGCGTAATTAATGTCTCTGAGCGCGGCGAGCGTCCACAGTCTAGATGGTTGCCATCATGTCCTCCGTTGACGTGTTGCCATTCATGAGAGGCGAACACTTATCGCGAGCGCAAGCTTACGGCGTATAGGAAACAAAAGTTAGCCTACATGTAGGAGATTTGCTCCGGTCTCACGCAATCGGAAAATAGAAACAAAAAGGCCCGGCGCATCGACAATAATGTCGACCCACCAGGCCGTGGAAACCGACCTCCGATTTTAAAATTTCCGAACGCCGACAGCGAGCAGGTTCTTCTTCGCCGCGTTGTTTCCGCCCAGTGCGGCCGCAACCGAGGAAATGAACGCGCCGATCAACAATGATATGGCACCCACCACGGCTGAGCGTTTCGAATACCGAATGGGGCAAGGTCCGGCTAGCTCATTCGAACGGGAACTTCGCCCTGGTCTTCACCGTCCCAGTATTGAATGGATTTCGCCGTAACCTTGATGAGTACAATGCCGGGCGTATCAACGCCATCGGGGAACCAGCGATCCAGACCCGAAACCCAGTGCTCTTCGAACGACGCCTTATCGCGGATGAGAGTGGCGGCGCCTTCTACTGCAATAAAAATACCCGGCTTGCCAAATAAGCTTGAGCCCGCAGTGAAAGTCAGCAGGACGTCGTCAATGGCGTCCAGCTGTCCGACTTTCTTCGTATCGTCGTACGAGAAAAACCAGGAGTCACCGTCGTATTCGACGTCACCATTGTTGCTCATTGGCCGGCTAGAAATCCGACCGGAACCGGCGTTCGTCGAAAACATGCAAAAGTCGATCTTCTTGAGATGGGACGAGAGTTCGTCAAGCGTCATTGTGGACATGGTCGTCTCCCTGATGTGAGGTGCTAGACAGAAGCGTCCATCGCGCGTGATTGTTCCCCGGCACCCGCCCACCGCAGAACGGAACTTCTGCGGTTCGCTACGTTGCAGTCCGCAACCCAACAGGAGATGACCAATGAGCGAGTTCAAGAAAGGTGAAAGCGTGATGTGGGAGACCAGCCAAGGGAAGACCAGAGGCAAGTCGTGAAGAAACAGACCACGCCGACGAAGATTAAAGGCCACGAGGTCAAGGCGTTGAAGTCCAACCCCGAATACATCGTTGAGAGCGAAAAATCCGGCAAGCGTGCGGCACATAGGCCCGGCGGACTCTCAAGGACCTAACACCTCTTTCGCGACATTGGTCGCGCAATCGAAGGCTTTCACGACACGCGTTGCAATCATCGGCTCGGAAACGACAGGAATATACACGCTTCGAGGGCTTATCGACGCATCCCGTCCACTAACGATCACCGTCCCCAGGGGGACGCCGAAAGCCGGAAAGGGCACACCGTACTTTCGGGCGGTGAACGACAGCGCGATGCTCGCCAATATCGCCAGCATCGAACTCCCGCCGATCCAAAAGTCTGTTCGGATGGCGTCGTTGCAGAATTTGATGAAAAGCTCCAGGAGCTAGGCGCCGAACGGCAGGCGATTGATGTCCTCGATTTCTACCTGCGCGTCGTGCTCGCAGACTATTTCTATGACCAGTTCTGAATGTTAGTGAAGTGCGGGGGTGCTGCCGGCCACTCAATCGACGTTAAAGCCAGACACAAGATGCTCGATATTAAGCTTAGAAAAGGACAACATCGCCCTGTCGTTGGCAGCTCGCGGCAGCGCGGTTGAAGACGCCAACTCCGATCATGTCATGATGGCCGCCAATGCCGAGGTTGCGCCAGTATATTTCTCCCTCCATGGCCTGCCGGCGCGCGGTTCGAGGCATCGACATCGATGACGACTTCCGACCGCGCGTCTAACCATGACTGACCATTTATCGCCACTGCGTGCCCGTGCCGTTGCTCCTTCGCATGCGTCCGTCGTGCTGGGGATTATTAGCAGGAATGAAATAGGGACGCGACTGGCGCGCGCCATCCTAGCCTCACTTGTCCGGGACGAGCGTCTGTTTTAGTTATGAGGGTTTCGAGGCAGCCACGTAGACGGCGTCACCGACACACACCTCTCCCTCACGGGTCACGCCCGCATAGACACCGAACCGGCGGCCACGCCCTCTCACTATGGAACGCAATATGTCAGGATCTTCGGAGACGCCTGGTTGCGCGAGCATGGTCATGCCGCAGCGTTTGGTGACTTCGACGACGGTGCCGCTGTAGGAGCCGGCTTCAAGCTCATCGCCCACCCATGTATCTTCAAGCTCGATGCCGTCGATGACGAGGTTGGGGCGAAAGCGCCGGACGTCGATGACTGAACCCGGCACCGCTGCTTGAAGGTTGGCAAGGTTGGGAGTCGTGAGAATATGCAGTGGGCTGACCTTGTAGCGCGAAGCGTACTGACCCGTTGAAGAAATTGAATCGTCCGAATCTCCGACACGCCGAATGCCGCAGGGAAAACCCATGAATTCGGAAAGAGCGTGATCAAGCGCGGCGTCGCCGACTTCAAACTCCCAGTCCGCCGACGACACCAGCGCTTGACGGGATTGTAGAGATCGCGCTGCAAGAAGTACGCAACGCCGCCATCGTAGCGTCGTCTCCGGAGCGGCGACTTCGCCCGTTGCAACGTCTACCAGCACGTATTCCCGATCGCTACGAACGCCACCCCCCGTTATAGCGAGGCGCGACAATCGCTCACCGCCTAGTGAACTGACCGGGTACCGCCAGAGTTGCTGAACGGTACCAACGTATCGGTTTGCAGAGGGGGCGCGAATGTTGAGCTCCGTCACGATGGCATCTGAAGCCATCACATCGACGACGACGGGACGACCCCGAGTGTTGGGGTTAGAAAGACATCGCCATCGGTGCGATCGTTTGTTGCCGCAGCAATCGCTAACCTGACCTCCCCTTCTTCCCACCCGGCATCGACAGCCGACACGATCAGTTCGGCTTGCTTCTCGGCGTCGGATGATTTCGACGTTTCATTCATATGCTTGCGCGCGGTGTCCAGACATTGCTTCAGATCTTCAATGCGAGCAAGATCGCCGAGGGGGTGGCTTGGGGACGCAACGTAGGTCATGGTCGATCCTTTGGTTTTGGGAATTAACCGCGAGCATGGTCGAAAGTTCCGCGCCAGCTCCCGGCCTCGCCTCTGACGGCTTCTTAAGGGAAACGTAGCCCCGCTCATAAGCGAATAGCGCAACGCCGAATGCTCCTTGTCCTCGTTTTCGGCCCCTCCCGAACAGCCGGCATGGCGAAGTGGCGTCGGGCGCAAGAGCAGCATGGCAGGAGCAAGCGAGACGCCGCCGACGTTGCCGCGGCCAACCAGCACACCTTTAATGGATCCAACTGCGAAGGACAGAAAAAGGCGTCCAGACGGACAGGCCGCCGTCACGGTTCCCACGGATTGGGACGTTTACGCAAATCAAGTCGCTAGCCACTCCCCGGCGATACGCTGTCGTCGCCCTTGTCCGGCAGCAATCCAGCACCAGGTGTCTTGCTCTCGTCCTGAAGATGCGCTTTGTCATGCGGACCTGCGGGCGGATGGCCTCGCCCCTCAACAGGCTTCTTGTTCGTCTCTTCGATCTCCTGCTGCGCTTTCGTGTCCTTGTTCATGCCGGCACTCCTTACCTTGGTTACAAGAAACCCGCCGCGTTCAAGAGAGTTCCGCTAAGAGCAAAGCCGCCGGAGCGGGTCCGCGCGAGGGTACCGTGCGCGACATTCGTTTGAAAGAAGCGTTTGCCTGCGCCGTGCCACGATGCAATTGCCAGATGACCGACCAGACCTACACGCCAGAGCCCTTCGCAATTACCCTATGCACACTTGGTTCTAGCACTTTGCAATGGCATGTTTCTGGGCGGGTTCATGACCGATCTTACTTATTGGAAGAGCGCCGAGATGACCTGGGCCAGTTCTCTGCCCGACCCCATGCCGCAGGACTGGTCGATGGGCCGCAGCGTTGGTGAGCGTCTTAGACCGGTCGATGGCCGCTTGGTGGGAATGCATCGACCAACATTGGGCTATCTTGTCGGCAAAGTCATCATTCTCGCATTCTCCTTCTTTAACGCCTGGTTCACAGCCGCGATGCCCGGACATCCGTTGTGCCGGTGGTTTTGGCCTGTGGGCTGCCGTGGTGGCCCCGATGGTGGCAACAAGCCTCATTAACCGCTCGCGCGCGTACTGAAGGAGAAATGACATGATTGGGCGCAACGAATTTGCCGAGCAACCAGTTCGGCTTCGCGCCTCCCTGCTTTGCACCTGCGCCATCATCCTGTCTGGCTGCAGCAACGATGACGCATCCAACGGCGACGAGGATTTCGGACCTCGGCCGGTTAACCCGGAGCAGACGCGATATCTCGTCCACAGATGCGGATTGTACTGTTGTTGGCTGGGAGGACGGCGAAACTCCCTCCGTGGCAACCGGTCTTCAGATCAAAGCCCTCGCTTCTGGTCTGAAACACTCCCATTCGGTCTACACGCTTTCGAATAGCGATATTCTGGCAGCCGAATCCGTGGCGCCACCCCCGGCGTCGGTGAGCCGCCCGAAGGACGTGATCATGGGATTGTTGCAAACTTTTGTGACCGGCGGCGGGAGTGTCGAGGCCAGCAATCGAATCATGTTACTGCGTGACGCCGACGGAGACGGCATTGCCGAGGTTCGGGAGGTTTTTCTCGACCATCTTAACTCGCCCTTCGGCGTCGCTTTGTTGGGCGGCGACCTCTACGTTGCGGCGCTTTCGACCGAAAACACGGCAGTTGGAACCGCAATCAGTTTGCCGGCTATGAGGTGGTATTCATTTCCTTCAAGGACAGTCATCCCGATGGAATGCCGCAGGATGCCCTGATAGGTTTTGTTGATGCCAAAGGACCAGGCTTGGGAGACGGCCGATCGGCTGGGCCATCGATCAAGAAGGGAGGGCTGTTGATTGCCGACTACGTCGGCAACACAGTCTGGCGCGTGTCTGCCGAACAGTAAGATAGCCATCTTCATCAATAAAGCCACGACGTCATTGCGTCGTGGCTTTTAATTTTGGCTCGGTTTCGTACGCATTGGTCGCGGATGATTATCTCGAGAAAGTCTTTTCCTCCTTCGTTCCAAGACAACCAACCCGCTGCCAACGACAGATCCGGTTCCAATCTGCTGGTGAAAATGCCGTTGACCGAAACGTACACCGCTCGCGAGCCTATGGGACCCGTCATGTCGTCAAACCGCAGCGGCCATTCGACCTACCCATTGAACATGGAACCAATCGTGCCGTTATGGGTTTCCCGGACACGAAAGCGTTGTGAACGCACGGCGGCGCTCGCTCGCAGTCACCGAGCCAGTCACTGCAGCGCCCTTTCGACAACAATATGTGCAAGTGCAGACCAATGTGATCCGGGGGCCATTCTATGACCATACGCTACAGCCTCGGATGTGATTTGTCTTACGACGTGAAGTCGCCGACGGTGTTTATATTTAATATGGAAGTCGCCAAGCTCGTGCGTCACCACGATCTTGTTGAACGGCTGTCGGTCACACCTCGGCACGACACCAGGATTTACATCGTGCCTGACATACGAAACCGCTACTTCAGCCTGGATGCCAAACCCGGTCCTTTGAATGTTCGCTATGAGGCTGAGGTGACGTTGGACGTTTACCGGGCTGATCCATGCACAATCGACGAGACGCCGCTGAATGCCATCCCGCTCGACATCATGCCCTTTCTGCTTCCATCCCGCTTTGTCCCGTCGGACCGGCTTGCTGCTTTCGCGCAAAAGGAGTTCGGCTCGCTCCCGCAAGGCCATCGTCGCGTTACGGCGGTGTGCAACTGGATCTACGACAATATTGACTACCAGCGTGGCTCATCCAACGAGACCACCACCGCAAGCGAAAGCCTGATAAAGCGCGCGGGCGTCTGCCGTGATTTCTCGCACATAGGCATCGCGTTCTGCCGCGCACTCAACATCCCCGCGCGCTTCGTTCCCTGCTATGCCTATGGCCTGGAGCCGCGCGATTTCCATGCCGTGTTCGAGGCGTATCTTGACGGTCGATGGTGGTTGTTCGATGCGACCCGCCAGGCCAACCTCGACGGTCTCGTTCGCATCGGCGTCGGCCGCGACGCGGCTGAGATAGCATTTGCCTCGCCCTTCGGCGAGATGGAGGCGGGGCCGGTTAAGATCACCATTGAGCATGCGGATGGTTCGCCCGAGCTTCCCGGACGGACGACCGACGCAATCTCAACGGAGGAACCAGCGCCCAACGCTGGGGCGCATTGAGCGCATTCTCCAACATGACGGTGACATACCGTCAGCCGTAGCTTCGTCACTGCCAACAATCGATCGGATCAAGATGCCTCACTTTAAAATAGGAGACCGCGTGCGTCTAGCCAAAGGCACCATGCTTTGCAGCTCCCGGGATGACCTCAATGGCGCACTTGGCACGATCACCGAGCTTG
>Ga0247741_1002098_pt1 | contig 11105 bp, 11 predicted proteins | sample UWRJL213509R2_FD_180945 | JGI IMG/M metagenome (GOLD analysis project Ga0247741, IMG submission 180945) | Plant litter microbial communities from Arlington Agricultural Research Station in Wisconsin, United States - UWRJ-L213-509R-2 | ecosystem: Environmental > Terrestrial > Plant litter >...
GAGGGGGTAAAATGTCGAGTATTGATGAATGGATCGCAGAAGAGGATGAACGAGTAGAGGATAAAATGAGAGGATGTCATGGCGCAAGGGAAAGGGTCGTGTAAAGCTAGAGCGGGTGTGAGGCTCAAGGGGAGTTACCCAAGGCCACGGTGGTTTTTCGGAGAGGCCAGAGGAGGGATTCTGCGCAACATATCTAATCGAAGATTATTGCACAGTCCAGAGTAGAAAATAAGTTGAACATACAACATGAACGTCACATGTTCATAAACCTTTGCTTGAAGACTTGGTTACTCTCGGGATTCTCGTGTTCTACAAAGTGATGAACACATAGTCAAAGTCGTGGTGGGTTATTGAGTGTGAGGTCAGATGTGAAGATAGAATGTGATTCCAATTTCATGGCGGGTGGCAGATCAGGATGACCACACCGTTACTAGCAGGCAGGCTTCAAGAAGCGAGGCGGAGAGCATATCTTTTGAACGAAGGAGAGAAAGCGAAAGATTTAAAAAACCAAAGCTTCAATTCCGGACAAGAATGAAGAATAAACTTGTTTCAACTTTCAAGGTTCTAAGCCCATGAGCCAGCCGAGCGGCAAGTCACGTTTCCTGTAAACTGGACGCGCGGCGTGCGTCTTCGTACGCGTTTTAGACCCGCCGTTCACGGTTCTAAATTTCAACCGTAAAACTGGTCGGTCTACTTTATGTTACTGCTCTAGGAGAATCGACAAAACACGAGATTTCAGGTTCTAGGACATGGAAGTCTGAAGGTCAGTTCAAGCGGAGCCTAAATACAGGCTATCACTAATACCCTCGTGTCAGAAAACACTTGAACGCATGTCTTCCAGCGTTGATCCCAACGCCGCGCCCCCTATCGCAGAAAAAGATAGTTGGATACGTACGTGAATCTTTACATTATCTACCCACCCCAGATTCATCTCTAAAACGACGATAGATCATGTCTCGCAATGTGAACACCATGAAGAGATACATAGGGAAGATCCTTACGGAGATCGAGAAAGTATGGAACACTACTGGTAAGCATAATCAAATTTAGAGAACCTTGTACTCGATAGCGCCCAAGGATTCACAGCTGCGTCTGACACACTCACGTCAGAAACAGACCTGTCCAAGTCACCTGAAATTCAGCTCGGTAAACGTCATAATCCCAGACGCTATATCGCAGGCAAGTTTCGAATTACGAATGGCAATTCCTGTGACTCAAACGTGATCACCAGATCCATGTCTTGAATGCGTGGCTGGAAGCGCTGATCTCCCGGCTCATGAAACACTCAAGCTCGCCATTTTTGGAGGCGAACCAGAGGAAGGGAAGATTGTTTTTTTGAAAAGGGAGTCACATGAAATGTGGAGACAAAACACTTTCGCCGAGCTGTGAGAATTTGACGATACGTGATTATTGGTATAAGTTATGACGCCAAATTGATTTCAGACCTAAGGATATTGACGAACTAGGAATAACGGTTACATTTGGGGAATGGGCAAACCTTGCACACATTTGGTTCACGAAGGGTGAACTGGCGTTCGCTTCAGAGAGCCACGAAAAGCGTAAGTTTATCATCTGAATCTGTGCGTCGCGATCCACTCATTTAATTTCAATACTAGGGATAGCCAAAATGATCACTTCTGAAGGGGTTTCACCAGCATTTAAGCTATCATTTGCGATCACAGAGATTCCTCAGACAGGAATCAGAGGAGACACAATCAGTCTGGATGAATCACTTCATATCGGTATGTTTGCACCTCGTTTCTTGGAATTAAATTATGCTTACACATTGTAGCCACTCGATTAGGCATTCGCGGAATTGAACTGTACAATCACTTCCAAAGCATGGGAAATCTACCTGATATTGAAAATGCCATATCAGCCCTACAACTCGCTGTTCGAATTACTCCCGATAGCCATGGCGAAAGACCGGCTTGGCTCAACAATCTCGGAGTTTTCCTTCGATGTCGCTTCGAGCGAACGGGAAATACGCTAGACGTCTCAGAAGCCATCTCTCTACAGCAGCGGGCAGTTCATCTCACTCCCAATGACCACGCTGACATGGCTGGACGTTTGGCCAACTTAGGAACCCCGTTTTCACGGCGTTTCGAACGTACGGGGGTTCTCACTGACATCTCGAACGCTATTTCCTATCAGAAGCAAGCAATTCTCCTCACTCCCGATGGGCATGCCCATATGCCATTCCAGTTAAACAACCTTGGGATTTCAATGAGGTATCGCTTCGAACGCAACGGCGATCTCAACGACATTTCGGAGGCCATCTCTTTGCAGCAGCGTGCTGTTCAACTCACCCCTGACGGCGGCCTTGACAAACTATTATGGGTATTTAACTTGGGAACCTCATTTATGCGTCGCTTCGAACGTACCGGTGATCTCCCCGACATTACAGAGGCCATTTCTTTGCAGCAGCAGGCCATCCAACTTACTCCCAAGGGCCACACCAACATAGCCATGCTATTGGACCACCTTGGAGTCTCGTTTATGACTCGCTTCGAACGCAATGGAGATCTCTGCGACATTTCGGAGGCAATCTCCCTACAGCAGCGGGCAGTTATGCTCACTCATGACGGGGGCGCTGATATGCTATCGCGTATGAATCACCTTGGAGTGTCACTGATGCGTCGCTTCCAACGCACTGGCGACTTGTCCGACATCTCAGCCGCCATCGCCTTACAGCAGCGAGTACTCCAATTTGCTCCCAAGGACCACGTCAACATCCCAGTATGGCAAAATAACTTAGGATCATTGCTCATGTATCGGTTCGAGCATACCGGGAATGTCGACGATATTTCGGAAGCCATATCTGTGCAGCAGCAGGCAGTCCGACTCACTCCAAATGGACATGCTCATATGCCGTTACAGTTGAATGACCTTGGACTTTCATTTACGCGTCGCTTCGAACGTACTGGAGATCTCTCTGACATCTCCAAAGCCATCTCCTTACAAGAGCAAGCCGTCAAACTTATTCCCGATGGCCACACGGACTTTCCATCTCTGCTGAATAACCTTGCTCAATCACTTCTACGACGCTTCGAACGTACTGGTAATGTCCAAGACATATCCGAGGCGATCTCTTTGCAGCAGCAGGCAATTGAACTCACTCCGAATGGTCACAGTAGCCTATCATCATGGTTAAACGGTCTTGGAGTTTCATTTATGTGTCGCTTTGAACGCACCGGTGGGCTCCTTGACATCGCAGAAGCAATTTCACTGCAACAGCGGGCCGTTCAACTTACTCCTCATGACGACTTTGAAATGGCATCACGACTAGCTAACCTTGGAAACTCGTTTGTGGCTCGTTTCCAATATACGGACAACCTCAGTGATATCTCAGAAGCCATCTCTTGTCAGCAAAAGGCAGTTCAACTCACTCCCAATGGACATCCTAGCATATCATTACAGTTGGATAATCTTGGACACTCATTGCGGCGTCGGTTCGAACGCAACGGCGATTTGGACGACATCTCTGAGTCCATCGCTTTGCACCAGAGGGCTGTTGAACTCGCTCCCGTTGATCACGCTTACAAATTAAAATGGCTGAATAACCTTGGAGTCTCCTTTCTCCGTCGCTTCGAATCCACCCATAATCCACTCGACATTAACGAAGCCATCTCCTACCAGCAGCAAGCTGTTCAACTCACTCCAAATGGCCACACATATATGCCATTGTTATTGAATAATCTTGGAGTTGCACTTATACGCCGTTTCGAACACAATGGAGATCTCCATGACGTTTCCGAGGCCATCTCTTTGCAACAGCAGGCAGTTCAACTCACTCCTGACGAAGACGCTAACTTACCATCATGTGTGAATAACCTTGGAGTTTCATTCATGCATCGGTTCGAACGCACTGATGACCTGTCGGACATCTTGGAAGCCATCGTATTACAGCAGCGGGCAGTTCAGTTCACTCCTGATGGTCACTCACAGCAGACAGTATGGTTGAATAACCTTGCACTTTCCTACATGCTTCGCTTCCAGAGCACTCATGATCTCTACGATGTCCAGAAAGCGGCATCCATTTATCAACAATCCACCTCAACTCTTGGACCCCCTGTACATCGCCTCACCGCTGCTTGGAAATGGGGGGAAATTTCCGCCGCACATGATCTGCCCCATGGCTTGAAAGCATTCAATACTGCGATTGATCTCATGTCAGAGGTTGCCGGTATGCACCGCACCATCGAGCAACGTCACACCAATCTCGGTAATATTTCACGGTTAACAACTGCTGCTGCTTCAGTTGCGTTCGCTCATGGGGATCATGAGAAAGCTCTTGAGTGGCTCGAACAAGGCCGCTGCCTCGTCTGGAGCCAACTCAATCAACTCCGTACACCCGTGGATACTCTTCGCGAACACGATGAACATCTGGCCCAGCGCTTTTTGGATGTCTCTGGTGCACTGGAGTCTTCTGGATCCCGTAGTGGACTAGGAAGTCTCGGTATAGATGCTCCAATGTCGCATAAAATAACATTACAATCCAAAGCTGACGCTCACGTCAAGCTTGCCCGTGAATGGACCAATCTACTTGACGAGATCCGTAGCGTTCCCGAATTCCATGACTTCCTTCGACCACCCCAAGCCTCAGAGCTTCTCAAAAATCTCCCACACGATGGTCCTATTATTTTAGTTAACATCCACGAATCTCGATGTGACGCCTTGGCTCTCATATCGGATTTCGATATGCCTGTCCACATCCCTCTCGACAATTTCTCTTACAAACAGGCATCTGATCTTAAGGAACGTCTCCACAACTTCCTTTTATCCAAGAGGGTTCGAATGCGGGAAGTACAACGCGCCGGACGCCCTGTGCAGCCTCGCAATATCGAAAAGCAGAGTGATATGCATTTCGTTCTGAAGGAGCTTTGGGTGCGTGTAGTGAGGCCGATCTTGGACGGTCTTTCATATTCTGTGAGTTCAACGCCAATCGAAAACATAACACCCAATCTCATTGGTTCAAGGACAATACACCACCAGAGCTTGGTCGAATTTGGTGGTGTCCAACTGGTCCTCTCGCGTTCCTCCCACTTCACGCCGCGGGAATTTACAATCAAAATGAGCGGCTCCCACCCGGATCATGTATCTCAGACCTTGCAGTACCCTCGTATACCCCGACTGTCAGTGCGCTCCTCGAGAAGCTCAAGAGATCCTCAAGCACAGATCAGGTATCAGAAACCAGCCTACTCATTATCAGTCAACCGACCACACCCGGGTGCACCCCAATTCCAGGCACGACAAAGGAAATGAAACTTATCTTGGAGACTATTGGGATCGATAGTGGCAAATCCCTTAGTTTGGAGGGGAAAGCAGCCACGGTCAGCCGAGTGAAACTGCAAATGGAATCACACGAATCAGTCCATTTCGCGTGCCACGCGAGCCAGAACATCGAGAATCCCCTTAAAAGCGCTTTCTATCTACACGACGGATGCCTCGAGCTTGCGGACATAATGAGGCAAAAGATTTCTTACTGCGAGTTGGCATTTTTGTCGGCATGTCAGACGAGCACAGGAGACGAGAAGCTTTCTGAAGAGGCTGTTCATCTAGCGGCTGGAATGCTGGCCGTTGGATATCGGGGCGTAGTAGCGACGATGTGGTCGATCAATGACAACTACGGTCCCACGGTTGCGGAAAGCTTTTACAAGTATCTCGTCGACAAAGGGGCACTTCTGGGAAAGCCCATCATTGACAGCGCTAATGGAGCATATGCACTCCATCGCGCTGTCCAGAGTATTCGAGAGGAGGTGGGTGACACTGAGCAAGGTCTTTTGATGTGGACCCCGTATGTACACTTTGGTATTTGAGGGGTCCAAGGGGAAGAAAATGACAAGTAGGGTATTTTGATTCTCAACCAGTGCCTTATGTATCTCATAGTCGTACTACACATGCTGGTAGGAATGGATAGTGCTACGGGTAAGTGCAGCCAATGCTATCGTCAATGCCACTGGTGTGACTTGAAATACCGGCATATCCCACATTCAAAACATATTTGTATCCAGATCAAAAATATGTAAATTTTAACTTGCTACACTGCAAAACCTGTTCATACGATTACTCGACCTCTGCCACCACTCTGTTTTCCATCCACCTCACCAACGTTTGTTCAATAGTGGCGATTGGTATTTTGACTTGTGCGAGAGCAATACTATTAGTCGTGGATCTCCATTCACGGAAATCCTGGAAAGAGCTGGACGAGACAAAACGGATTGTGGGTGGTCCGATTCTTCCTTGCTCAAACCAATATTTGTACTCGGCATCGCACATCAGGCGTTCATTCAGCTGAGCTATAATTGAGGGACCATTTATATCCCCTAGAATGCGCATCAAAATCTAAACCTTGAGTGTGATAAGTTTTTCCCCACCTTGCTGGCCATCGAGCTCGACGAAGTATCCGTAACATCGAACAGCCTTCCGTGTGTCCAGGTAGGCCATGAACTCAAGAACGAGACCAGCAGCATCTTGAATGCACAAAATGCAATCTGCCAGGTACTTCTCTGACAAAAATTCGCCTGCTATGCGAAATTTAATGCTGAAAAAAGCAGCCCAAGCCAGGTATGTTATGTTGGGAGTTCGATCAGAACACAGTCAACGGCTCACCCTCGCCGCTCAACAAATCGAAGGAGGGGCTGACCGTCCTTGGGGCAGAATCCCGCAATTTCTGCCACATCCCCATGTCGATACCGCCACAGGCCATCTCTGGTTGTTGCAACCAATTCGTACTTTTTCCCAACTTCAAGTCCTGTCTGGAAATCCGAGTAAGCACGTTTCCATCGTGAATCAGATCGACGTCATTACTCACATAGGTCGTCAGGTTCTCCACAGTTGCATCCTTCGTAATATCTAGAAACTCAAAGTACTCGTATGTTGTCATCTTGTAAAGATTCAGGTCCTGGCTCGTATAAGTAGAAGCAATTGAACACTCAGTGCTTCCCCAATAGCGACTTGAGATTGTCACTTCGGGGCCAAGTGCTTCGCGCAACTAAAACGGGCAGTCAAATTTAAATAACTTGTTTAAGATTTTCGACCATACTCTACCTTCACAATAGGAAGGGCGTAAATCCCACTCCCGTTCGTGAGGACAAACGTGAGGTTAGGCCAGACTTCTCTCAGCCAGCCGAACGATCCAACTTCAATTTGGCGCAGCGCCCTCGCTCGCTCAGGCTGTGGTTGGATATGCTCCTAACGATTTCAAGTTGTTGATCATACGCCTCTTAGGACCGCGAGTCAGACGAGAACATACCTCGATTGCTTCCCGATATTCGCCAAGACAGGCAATTGGTGGAGTAGACCCGTACTCTATGCCGGCCACCATGACCTCCCAGTGATCCTGAAGCATACGTATAGCATCCCACAATCGAGTGGAGAACTGGGCAGTCAACACCTCCAGGCGTCGCTCCGAGAGGGCGAAGAACATATGCATGATCATCACCGATTTCTCAGATGAGAGAAAGCAAACTCCTAAAGGGGAGACGTCCGAACAATCTGAGATATAGTCAGAAAAGTGTTGTTTATATGCACAAGTAGAACAGGCGACTAACACTTGATCCTGGAAAACTCCATTTCCCTTCCTACTGAGATTCCAAGGCGAATCATCGTTCCTCCAACGGTAATACTGGCTATTGGAAGAGCCCGGCAAACCCCATCCGTTCCGCGTAGCTCGATGGTCTCCGTCACACGAAGAGTTGTCAACGAGCACGTCATGAGTTCGTTCCCTATAACTGATCCTGGAAGTGCGTTCCGGTAAATCGGATGATCGTATTTGGGAAAATTTTTTGAAAGAGATCCTGAAGTGCCAGACGTTTTGGCTAGGAACAGCGGAAGTCCCGGTGCTAAGAGGTCTGTGACAGCTTTCGCTTGGCATGACTCAGGCCCTTGCACGAAGAATCGATCCACGAAAGGACGATAGTCCTCATAGTCGGTGAGTGGTACATTGGATTTGAAGAGTTCCAGTAGAGTTGAGTCACTCATATCAAAAGCACCAGCGACGATGTTGTGGAAACCAGAGAGGGAGGTTGCTTCGTGGCAAAAGGTCGTCGATTTATTGGCCTTCAAGATATCCAGCAACGTCCTGTTTGACCTATGAAGGAGGTCATCTTTGAGCTGAGGTGTCAAGGTGAGCTGCCAGTGAGGGATAGGGTCTGGGATGCTACTGCTCCCCATGTGAATACCAACGAGTGAAGTTGGCGCTCGAGACCGACTTTCAAGTCACTTTTGAGGCTCCACATTCACAGCCGCAATGCGAATTCGAGTTTGAATCCAAGATCGGGTATTCGCTGACGTGGCCCATGGTGGTATGACAGGTATTAATCAAATTTGATCAGACAACCCCATTAAATCTGGAGCGGTGTGCGTTATTGCTCGCTAGTGGGTTGATACCTCCGGAAATCGGCATTGACCACGTCGTGTATTACTACTACTGCTGTTTCCAGAATAGGTGGAATCCCATCCGTTGTATGTCTTGAAATTTAGAAGCGACGTAGTAAAATGATTGGCGGTGAATCTTCGAACATTAAATAATAAGTAGTATCTAGGTCGTTCTTGAAGAGATACATCAGAGACGTGCTCTTTTAACACCCAATTTCGACATTTTTTTCTACTCTCCAGCCAAATTCTACTTTGATCATCGTCAGGAAGGCCGATCCTATTCTCCTGTCGACCCCTTTGAGATACCTTGTGTTATTTGACAGGAGCTCATCCACTTTCCGAATAACCTGTGCAGAATCCTGATTTGTAATGTGTGACTAATTAGACTGTAAGAATGAAGGGGACGTCTGTCACCTACTGACCTGTAGCAACGCGAAGCTCGACAAAGAAGCCACTCACCCTAATCGATTTACGATCGTCCAGGAGAGTCAAAATGTTATAATGGATTAAAACTATCCTACGACAAAATTGCCTAAGCTTAAACTAAAGAGTGGAAGCTCGGATAGAGTTGGGGTCTGCGTGGGGTCTGCGTGGGGTCTGCGTGGGGTCTGCGGGAGGTATGTTATGATCGGCCCCACGAGATCTTAGAAAGCTAGAATGGCTCCCGCGAACTGCGTTTCGGAGATTAATTGATCAGAAATTCTCAATTTATCAAGAGATATGATGTGTCCGTGTAGTCTAATGTCTATTTGGTAACAAAAATGCCGTCGAGAATCAAATATTAAATAAGCTTTTTGAGTCAAAGTGGGAAGACTAGCTCTCGAATAACACTATTTGAGAAGAATTCTTTGGACCCAGCGTCCGTGATTGAAACTGGTACCTTGACTTGACCCCCTGAGGTACGAGCTTTCCACTCTCTATACTTGAAGAATGTTCCAGCAGCCACCACGCGGACCGTTGCCGCCTCAATGCGACCGACTGTAGACCATTTCGCATAGCCTGAGTTCGTCATCAAAACACCATGCAATGCAACGAGGGCCTTGTCAACATCCGGACCTAGAAAGACGAATGAAAGACCAATATGTAAATTGAGAACGGCATTAAAAGTGAAACGATAACGAACCGATGTCTTCCTCGAGCTCCACGAAGAAGCCGTAAGCCGCTGTTTGCTTACGAGTATCCGCCTCGACGGTGAATTGAACCACGTGTTTCAAGAATACCTCCATCGCCTTCACCGCTTCGCCAAGCAGTGATTCATTGACGAATTCACCTGCTATCCGAACCTTGCATCTTCACGAAGGGTAAAAATCAACAGAAATTATCCCAGGAATAATCAGAACTTACCCTCGACGCTCAATGAACCGAACGAGGGGCATGCTGTCCTCTGGATCGAATCCAGCAACCTCCACAATGTCTCCGATACGGTAGCGCCAGAGCCCATCTTGAGTAGTAACAATGATTTCATATTGCTTTCCAGTTTCGACGTCCCACTGACAGAAATATAATCATCAGCATCGTTGGAAAAAGGTAGGTAGAATAAATGACGTACGGTTCGAACGAGGTGCTCGTACGAATCCTCCTCGCTGGGGAGGAACTCCATATATTCGTATGGACGAATTTTGTAGAGATTGAGGTCACTGGCGTCGTATGGCACGCCCATCGAGCATTCTGATGAGCCGAGAACCCTTGTTCGAAAGCTCACACTGTCACCAAAGGCATGTCGAAGCTGGAAGTACGAGTAAATATAGACTGAAGGCGACAAAGAGCGACATATACATACTTTGGGAACGGGAGCGGAGAACTGAACCCCACTTGCGCTCGCTCTGACTAACTGCAAATCCGGCCAAACTTCGTTTAACCAACCCTGCTTTCCGACTGAGATTTGTCTTAGCTCGGTAGCACGAGTGGGATCGGCTTGGAGGTGCATCTTGAAGGATGATTAATGCTATAAAGACTGCGATTTCTGAAAGGACGTACCTCCAGACACGGACGATATTCTCCATAGTCGAGTATATCTGGAAGTATCCCCTTCTCAATGGCAGTGATGATATCTTCCCAATGATCCTCGAGGAAAGATAAACTGTCACTCAAAACGGTAGTAAATGAGGTGGTGATCGTCCCAAGAGATCGTTCGGCCACGGCAAAGAGTAGATGGCTTAACAAACCCGCTTTGGATGTGATCAACCCAACCGCAAGAGGGGCCACTGCAGACGGGCCTGCACATCGACCACGGTCAGCGTGCGCTTAGGAAGAGAGGCTTTCAACTTACGTTTAATGCTCGCCATTTTCGACTCGTTATCAGGGGTTATCCCGTAAATAACTCTAAAAAATCCGCTGGTGATAATCGTGACCGGAATCTTGTCCGCTCCATCTTCTTCAAACTCGATCGTCTTCATACTGTGTAAACCATAAAAAGCCGCGGTTTTCAACTGTGCGACACCAGGAGGAGAACTGGGTGGTCCTTGCGTGAAAAGGGGGTGGGGATACTTGGGGAAGTACTTGAATTCCGAACCTGAGGTTCCCGAGGACTGTGCAATGAAGAGAGGGAGCCCAGGTGAAAGGAGGTCGCGTACTTCATGACTTGGATATGGAGTTGGGCGAAGAAATCGAACGACGAATGGTCGATAGTCCTCGTAGGTTGAGAGAGGAACAAGTGTAGAGAAGGCTGTTAGGATCGACGTATCCCCAGCACTAGCGGGAGTGAGTTGGCCACGTAGGTCTGATAA
>Ga0247741_1002099_pt1 | contig 11103 bp, 7 predicted proteins | sample UWRJL213509R2_FD_180945 | JGI IMG/M metagenome (GOLD analysis project Ga0247741, IMG submission 180945) | Plant litter microbial communities from Arlington Agricultural Research Station in Wisconsin, United States - UWRJ-L213-509R-2 | ecosystem: Environmental > Terrestrial > Plant litter >...
CACATACGCAGAGTTCTTTTTCGCGAGCAACTAACAGCGCTATACGTGCCCGGGTTGCATCTGCGAGTGTTTTGCAAATTAGGTCGGGAGTGAAACTGGTCATTTGGAGATTATCAATACATATGGAAAATCGAATATACGAAATTTCATATATCTATACAAGAATCAATTTTAATTCCCGTTAAGGTCGCAATAAAGCCGTAACAAATGTTGTTTAAGGTGTCACGACTTAAATCACCCTGGAACAACATCATGAATAATAAAGTTAAAGGCCTGGCTCTCGCAGGCATGATTTCAATTGCGAGCTTACATACGCAGGCGGCACCTATTTTACTGGGCATTGGTAGCCTAAGTGGCGATGCAGATAAGTCCGGCTTAACCGGAACTTTAGAGAGCGGTGTGAAGGCTAATGTATTTGGTGGCGTTGGATCTGGTCTTACTTACGCTGGAAATAATACCTTTATCGCACTGCCTGATCGCGGTCCAAATGCGCAGGCATACACCGGTGGCACAGCGATTGATAACACCACGACTTATATTCCGCGTTTACAAACTATTAATATGCAACTTGCTGCAAACAATACAGGCTTACCTTTTAGCATTACGCCAACCTTGACCAGCACTACTTTGTTATACAGTGCAACACCGCTGAATTATGCTGCGGATGGTGCACCACAACAAAACGATTCAACGCACTTTTATTTTTCTGGCCGCTCCGATAATTTCGCTGCAGGCGGCTCAACTAATCCCAATAATGCGCGCCTTGATCCAGAAGGTCTCCGTATTTCCAACGATGGAAAAAGCGTTTTTATTTCCGATGAATATGGGCCTTACGTTTATCAATTTGATCGCACCACTGGCGAGCGCATTAAAACATTTGAATTGCCAAGCGATTTAGCAGTCAGCAACCCGCAGGCAACGGAAACCGCTGAAATAAGCGGGAATACTTTAGGCCGTACGACCAATAAAGGTATGGAAGGCTTAGCAATTACACCTGATGGAAAAACCCTCGTTGGCATTATGCAAGCGCCTTTATTGCAAGACACCAATAAAGTCGTTCGCATAGTGACTGTGGATGTTGCCTCCGGTGCGACGCACGAATACGCCTATCAATTAACAACCGGTTCAGGTGTTAGTGAAATTGTAGCGATTAACGATCACGAATTTTTAGTAGATGAGCGCGATGGAAAAGGGCTTGGCGATAATAGCGATGCAAAAGTTAAACAAATTTTTAGAATCGATTTAAATGGCGCGCAAGAAATTACTGGATTGTCCGGCGATCTGTCCGCTAAAGCAGTTGGTAAAACATTGAGCCTGGATTTTAAAAACGAATTGGTTAATGCAGGCATAGCAGCACAAAATATTCCCGCAAAAATTGAAGGCATGACGTTTGGTGAAGATATTTTTTACAATAACGAAACCTTACACACATTATGGGTCACCAACGACAATGATTTTTTATCAAGCGTGATTGACAGTAAGCATCCCGTAGAATTTGCTAACCCGAGTAATTTTTATGTGTTTGGATTTAACGATGCAGACTTGAAAAATTATATTGCCCAAAACCTAAAAGTCGACGCACCTGAACCCTCAAGCTGGGCCATGGTGTTTTTAGGTTTGGCCGGTTTAATACTTCAACGTCGTCGCACACGCAAAGCTGCGTAAAGTAAAAATTCCTCACCTGTTCCCTTAATCAGGGTGCAGGTGATGTTATAGTCAGAACAAACGTAAGTAATTCTGTCTCATTCCTCAGCAAGCGCCCGGTAAACTGACTCCGACACCTCCTCCTCATATCAAAACAACCCTATTTTCATCTGCTCGTTTCTGGGACAATAGTGCCTGTTTTTTACCAATCAGCAGTACCCGCTATGAATACCGACGCTATTAACCTGTTTGATCATCCACGTTATTGGGCCGAATGTTATGGTCCAGCGCCCTTTTTGCCCATGAGCCGCGCTGAAATGGACAAACTCGGCTGGGATAGCTGCGACATTATCATTGTGTGCGGAGATGCCTATGTAGATCATCCAAGCTTTGGTATGGCCGTAATCGGGCGCTTTTTGGAGTCGCAAGGTTTTCGTGTAGGGATCATTGCCCAGCCTGATTGGAAAAGTGCCGAACCTTTCAAAGCCCTGGGCAAACCCAATTTATTTTTCGGGGTAAGCGCGGGCAACATGGACTCCATGATCAACCGCTACACCGCCGATTTACGTATGCGCTCAGACGATGCTTACACGCCCGGCGGCATGGGCGGAAAACGCCCCGACCGTTGCGTCACGGTATACAGCCAACGCTGCAAAGAAGCCTATAAAGATGTGCCCATTGTGCTCGGCGGAATTGAAGCGAGTTTGCGCCGCATCGCCCAGTACGATTACTGGAGCAACGAAGTACGCCGCTCGGTGTTGATCGACGCCACTGCAGACATTTTGTTATACGGCAACGCCGAACGCGCGATTGCTGATATCGCCCACGCCTTGGCACAAGGCAAAGATATTAAAGATTTGGATAGCATTCGCGGCACAGTGGTCGTGAAAAAAGAAGCACCCGCCGGCTGGACTGAAATTGATTCAACGCGCATTGATTGGCCAAGTCATATCGACAAACTGCCAAATCCCTACGAATACCAACACGATCCAAAATCCGTTGTGGATATTGCGAAAACTGACGTGAATAATTCGCAGATTGGTTTGCGCCAACTCGATCCCGAAAAAATGGAAGCGCAAATTGCAGCGTTAAATCCTTCCGAAGCATTACAAACAATCGGTTGCCCTGCGCAAGGTGATATTTCTGAAAAATCACTCAACGCCGATGAGCCACAAGCTATTCGCATTATTCCCATGCCGCTACAAAATCGCAGCGACTTGGCCGGTGACGATAATGTATATGTGCGCTTGCCTGCGTTTGAAAAAGTGCGCAACGATCCAATTTTATACGCGCATGCGTCGCGCGTTTTGCATCAGGAAGCAAATCCATACAACGCGCGACCGCTCGTACAAAAACACGGTAACCGCGAAATTTGGGTAAACCCACCGCCGATTCCGTTAGAAACAGATGAGTTGGATGGTGTATTTGATTTGCCTTATGCGCGTGTGCCGCATCCCGTTTATGGAAAAGAAAAAATTCCTGCCTACGACATGATTAAAACTTCTGTGAATATTATGCGCGGATGTTTTGGCGGTTGTACCTTCTGTTCCATCACCGAGCATGAAGGCCGTATTATTCAAAGCCGTTCGCAAGAATCTATTCTGAAAGAAATTGAAGATATTCGCGAAAAAGTCCCGGGCTTTACGGGGCACATTTCTGATCTTGGCGGCCCAACGGCGAATATGTATCGCCTCACCTGTAAAGATATGCCGACGCTTTCCAAATGCCGTCGCTTGTCGTGCGTATATCCCACGATTTGTAAAAATTTAATTACCGATCACAAGCACACAACTGCGCTTTATCGCGCAGCGCGTAAATTAAAAGGTGTGAATCGTATTTCCATTGCGTCAGGTTTGCGTTATGACTTGGCGATTCGCGATCCGGAATACGTAAAAGAATTAGTGACGCATCACGTTGGCGGTTATTTGAAAATTGCTCCCGAACACACCGAAGACGGCGTGCTTGAGCAAATGATGAAACCGAAGATGGAGAGTTACTACGACTTCAAAAAAATGTTTGAAAAATTCTCGCGCGAAGCGGGCAAAAAACAATATTTGATTCCGTATTTTATTGCAGCGCATCCCGGCACCAAAGATGAAGACATGGTGAACATGGCGCTGTGGTTAAAGAAAAATAATTTTGAAGTGGATCAGGTACAAACCTTTTATCCATCGCCCATGTCGCTAGCAACCGCGATGTATGTGAGCGAAAGAAATCCGCTGAAAAAATTAACCTACAAGAGCGGAAAAATTGCGATTCCACGCGGTTTGGAACAGCGCCGTTTACACAAAGCTTTGTTGCGCTACCACGACTCAGCTGGCTGGCCAGTCATTCGCGAAGCCTTAATTAAAATGCGCAAAGGTCATTTGATTGGTTCGGCGGCATCGGCATTGATTCCAGCGGAGGATCCAAAACAAAATGCAGCTCGGGGCGCGAAGCCTAATACGCGCAATGCGAATCCAAATGCACGTGTGCAAGCGGCGTCGAAATCCTATACCAAAGCATCGCCACAAAAAGCAGCGGCTCCTGCTGCCGCTAAAAAGCCAGCAGCAAAAGCCTTTGGCGATAAATTTGAAAGTGCGAAAAAATTTAACGCGAAAATAGATACAAATAAAATAGGCGAAAAAAGACCTTTTCAATCCAAACCGCCGAAGAAAAAGTGATGAAATTAATGTATAAAAAAATAATTAGAGCATTTCTTGCCCATGCATAGCGGCATACAAGAAAGTGCTGATGCAGATCCAGTTGCAACCGATATGCAACTGCCGGGTTATAGCATTCTGCGCAAATTAAATAGTGGCGGTATGGCCACGGTTTTTTTGGCAACGCAGTTGAGTTTAAACCGAACTGTCGCTTTAAAAATAATGAAACCGGAACTGGATTATGATCCTGAGTTTCACAACCGATTCCAGCGTGAAGCAGAAATTGTTGGTCAGTTATCCCACCCTAATATAATTCCCATTTACGACATAGGTCGTTATAACGGCATGAATTATATTTCCATGGAATACCTACCAGCTGGCTCGCTCGACCAAAAAATTATCAAAGGTATTACCGCAAATCTCGCGGCAAATTATGTGATGGCTATGGCGAGCGCCTTGGCTCATGCACATATTAAAGGTTATGTGCACCGCGATATAAAACCGGAAAATATTTTATTCCGTGCGGATGGCTCGCCGGTATTAACGGATTTCGGAATCGCGCGGTTAGTGAAATCTGATTCAAGCATGACGCAAGTGGGCAATGTTATGGGCACGCCCTATTATATGAGCCCGGAGCAGGCAAAGGGCGAAGCCATTGATGGTCGCTCGGATTTGTATAGCCTCGGTGTATTATTTTATGAAATGCTCACAGGCACGCGTCCATTTCAAAATGAGGATGCGCTCTCACTTGCGTTACAACACATCGGCGAGCAAGCACCCAGGCTGCCGGCGGAAGTTTCTGCGTATCAGGATGTAGTGGATAAATTACTCGCCAAAAAACCTGCACAGCGTTTCCAAAATGGTCGCGAATTAATTCAGGAGTTGAAGCGTGTAAAAAGTGCGAGTAATCCTGCACTTAATCAAATACAAACCAACACGCAATCATTTGCTGCTGTGGATGATGGAATCTTTTCCAACGTTCAAATAGCTTTGCGAAAACATTTTCATCGTTTGCGAAATTCAATCACATCAACCGCTAATCGCCACCAATCATCTACGTTGTCCAACAAGACCTTAGATGAAACTCAGGTTTTGAATATATCTGTAGAAAATCCAGTTGGGAAACGCTGGCGGTCAACGTATTTGATAATAATGTTGCTAGCCGCTTGCGTTATTGGTTATGGAGTTTATCTCGCGAATGGTGAAATTGAATCTGGAGATTCTGCAACCGTAAAACTCATGCCATTTCGAGTCATCACTGAGCCTAATTTTGCCAAAGTTCGCATTCTCAATATTAAAGATAAATACCAACCTGACATGGCCTTAGCGCAAGGAAATTACCAATTAGAAATCAGTGCGCCGGGTTACGACACTAAAACCGAGTGGATTCACTTTTCAAAAGCAAACGAACCCATTAAATACGAACTTTATAAATCAGTCGCAGATAGCGGTAATTTACTATCACCTGAGCTGGTAGAAATTGTTGTCGATTCAAATCATCCAGAAAACAACGAGTCGGCACCTTATAAAATTAAACTGGATAAGAATTTTTATATCGGCAAATACGAAGTGACTTTTGATGAGTACGATTATTTTGCCAAGGCTAATAAACTCGATTTACCTGACGATAATGGTTGGGGGCGCGGTAAAAGACCCGTCATTAATGTGAGTTGGAATGATGCACAAGCCTATTTAAGCTGGTTGAGTAAAACCACTGGCAAACGTTACCGCATGCCTACGGACGCAGAGTGGGAATTTTCAGCGCGCGGTTACAGCACCGAGCAATTCTGGTGGGGTAAAGAGGCCGACGACGCAAGTTCATTTGCAAATTGTCGTTACGGTTGTAAGCCATGGCTTTCTGCTTTATTCGCGAATAAAACTAAAACAATTGGTGCATATCCGCCAAACACTTTTGGCCTTTACGATACCGCGGGTAATGTTGCCGAATGGGTAGCAGATTGTGGGGATAGCTCAACTGAAAGTTTACTTTGCAAAGAGCGAGTTATTCGCGGCGGTTCATTTAACGACAGCGTTAAAAATATTGCGCTGAATGCAAAACTAGTTTTAGCCTCTAGCAAAAGCAACATCACCACAGGCTTTAGAATCGCACGGGATATTGATGAGGAAATCCAAACACCCGCAACAGAATCATCGTCCCCCTTAGCTCCCGCTAAGGATCGCGTACAGCGATTTTTTCGGCGGTTATTTAAATAGCAGTCGTAAAATACACTTTAAAAAACTGCGTTGATCCGTTCAACGCAGCCTCTCACCGTTCGCGTTGCATCTAAACCGTCCATCATATTGTTTAACAAAATCAGACTGTATTACATAAAATTAACTGTCTGACTTTTAATGATCCAATAAAAATAAAACCATAAATCATCAGGTCACGATAACTGGCTTGTTTGCCATTTTATTATTTGCCGCCATAGGCTACCGCAACCTTTGTGTTGAACCCCAGCTCCAGCATCAGAAATTTGAATGGATAATATTTATCGCATTCAAATTTTATATCGCGTTTGATCTTAATGTATTTATATATTCTTCCAACGAGAGATTAATCATGAACTTAAAAATAAAGAAAGCTTGGTCGCAAAAAAATGGGCGGTACCTATATGGCTTTATTTTAACATCCGCAGCTTTTTTTACATCAGCCGCGCAAGCAGCAACCTGTACTTATACTCTAAACAATGAATGGGATACCGGTTTTCAAGGCTCTATCACTATCGTAAATAACAGCACAACTGCAATAAATGGCTGGACTCTTGGCTGGCAATATACCTCTAACAAAATTACCAGTTCATGGAACGCGAATTTAAGTGGTTCAAACCCCTATACAGCGAGCAATGTAGATTGGAACAAAACGATTCAAGCGGGACAATCCATTAGCTTTGGTGTTCAAGGTAATAAAAATGGTAGCGCAGCGGAAAAACCGATTATCTCTGGGAATATTTGTTCTGCTATAACATCTAGCAGCTCATCTATTGCATCAAGTGCAATTAGCTCCAGAGTTAAAAGTTCAAGCAGTAAAAGTTCAGCAGTCAGCTCCGTAGTTTTTTCGTCAAGTGTAAAAAGCTCTTCGTCTACCGCCAGTAGCCTTACGTCAAGTGTAGCAACTGGACAACAATGTAATTGGTACGGCACGCTTTACCCGTTGTGTAAAACTACGACAAGCGGCTGGGGCTATGAAAATAATAAGAGTTGTATTACAGCCGTAACCTGCTCAACTCAGCCAGCGCCTTATGGAATTGTTAGTGTGTCTTCATCAATTTCATCTGTTTCGGTAAGTTCTATTAGTTCATCAAAGTCACTTAGTTCAGCGAGTTCAGTTAAATCTTCCAGCTCAATTAAATCCTCTAGCTCAATTAATTCATCCAGCTCTACAAGTTCAGTTAGCTCAGTGAACTCGTCTAGTTCAACCAGCTCGTCTAGTTCAATTAGTTCGTTTAGTTCTGCAAGTTCATCCAGCTCACAAGATCTAGAATCCATTACGATAATGGGAGCACCAACTGAGGAAAATGTTTCAAATTATCAACTTAAAAACCAGGGACTTGATCGCGAATTTTCATTTTTCCGCCCTGCTAACCCCGAGCGAAAAAAATTACCACTCGTCATAGATTTTCATGGTGCCGGCGGTGTAGTTGCACCAACTTTTGCAACAAATTACTGGCTCACAATAGCGCGTCGTGAACAATTCTTTGTGCTAAAGCCTCAAGCAGTTAGCGATAGCTACGTTCCTTATTCTTATTGGGATACGGGTTGGGGAGGTAGGGATGATGTGCTTTTTGTTAAAACAATTTTGGATGCGCTATTGGCACAACAGGATATAGACACCGATAGAATTTACGTTACAGGTATGTCGAGCGGCGGGCACATGTCTTTCTTCACATCAATTGCATTGAAAGATCAGTTGGCTGCAGTGGCGTCCATTGCCGGTTCAATAATGACAACTCGACTAAGTACTTACGATTTCAAAAAGCCCATGCCGCTATTAAAAATTCACGGCAATGCAGATACGGTTGTGAAGATGGAAGGTGAAGATTGGTATGCGCCTTGGTCAAGTATTCTAGCGGTATGGCTGACTAATAACGGAATCAGTAATCCCCCTACTATTACCCAATTACCTGACATTAACGTAAACGATAGATCTACCGTTACCAAATATGAATACCGCGGTGCAACCGTTGCGAGTGATATTGATGACTACCTAATCAATAACGGGTATCACGCCATTCCCGGTATTGAAAGCTACGCAAATTACGATATAAACGCCTACGAAGTTATTTGGGAGTTTTTCAAAAAACATAAATTAAGTGACTCGTATCAATTTCAAAAAGCTAACAATTAGATCCCAATAATTATTATTAAATTTAAAATTTCCAGGAATTATGTAAATACTTTTTATCTGATCCAAAAAAAAGCCGCTGATTTCTCAGCGGCTTTTTTGTTTCAATTTATATTAAGGGTTGCCATAACTCATCAAGCGTTGGTAACGGCGTTCGAGAAGTGAATCAATTGGTTCTTTGGACAGTTTATCAACTTGCAAAATTAAACGTTCCTGCAGCTTTCGTGACATGGCATCCACATCGCGATGTGCGCCGCCAAGTGGCTCAGGAATTGTTTCATCAACTATTCCAAGGTCTTGCAGAATTTTTGAAGTCACACCCATCGCCTGCGCTGCTTCTGGCGCTTTGGCAACGGTCTTCCAAATAATATTCGCGCAACCTTCAGGGGAAATTACAAAGTAGGTTGAATATTGCAGCATGTTAAGTTGATCGCCCACACCAATCGCCAAGGCACCACCGGAAGAACCTTCACCAATTACGGTACAGATAATTGGGGTGCGTAAACGCGACATTACTGCGAGATTTTGTGCGATGGATTCGGAAATGCCGCGCTCTTCAGAATCGATTCCTGGGTATGCACCGGGTGTGTCGATAAGTGTAATCACCGGCATTTTAAAACGTTGCGCCATTTCCATTAAGCGTAGGGCTTTGCGATAGCCTTCTGGTTTTGGCATACCGAAATTGCGCATAACTTTTTCATGTACAGTGCGGCCTTTTTCTTCGCCGATAACCATAACGGGTTTGCCGTCTAAACGGGCAACGCCGCCGATGATAGCTTTGTCATCGCCAAAATGACGGTCACCGTGTAGCTCTTCAAATTCGGTAAAGATTCGCGGAATGTAGTCTGATGTATAAGGGCGCTGTGGGTGACGGGCAATTTTCACCACATCCCAAGCAGTTAGTTTGGCGTAAATGGTTTCGGTAAGTTTGCTGCTTTTTTGGCGCAGCTTGGCGATTTCATCGGCGATATTCACATCGCTGGAATTGCCAACGAGCTGCAATTCCTCAATTTTGCCTTCGAGTTCGGCAATGGGCTGTTCAAAATCCAGATAATTCAGATTCATAGCAATTATTGGCTCTGTATTTAGGAGTGGGCTACGCCGGAAAATTCTAATGCTGCTGCGCACAAATTTGACTGTAAATAAAAGTCAAAAAGGGCGCGATAATTGGGTGGCTACCTTACGCGAAAGAGTACATTTAGTCGATCATTTCTAGCGAGATTCACTCATTTAGCCGTGATATTACCGCATGTTCTGCTTAAAAAATCGCCTTACCTACTCCTTTGATGACGCGCCAAACACGGTGTATTTAATAAACCAGTTTCACTCTGCCAGAGCCGTAATTGTCACGCAGCCGCTGCAAAAGTTCATCTTCAGGTCGAATATTCCAGCCTGCTCCAAGCCTGATTTGGGCTTTGGCGTTGCTACGACGATAATCGATAACCAATGGACAACGCGCCGGTTGATTTGCAGTGTTGCGATAGGGCTCGAGAATCTCTGAGATTTGACGAATAAAATTGGCAGGTAATGCGCCTGATTCCAACTCCAGACACAACTCGCGCGCACGCTCTTCGCGCAAATCCGCAAGTGGACGAATAGTCAAAGCGCGCATTTTAAGCATGCCGCTAAAATCGTCGATGCTGACTTGCCCGGCGATAACCAGCAAGCCATCTTTCAGTAAAACATCGCGACATTGAATATAAGTATCTGCAAATACAGCGATCTCAATGCGGCCGGTGCGATCATCCAGCGTTACAAATGCCATAGTATCGCCGCGCTTGGTTTTCATGGTGCGCTGTGCAACCACCAAACCTGCAACTGATTGACGAGGTTTTTCATCGCCCTTGCCTTTTTCGCCGCGCGCTTCGTATTTGTCGGGTTTGAGATCGGCAATACGCGAGCTAACCAAATGCGGCAACTCACTCTCGTATTCGTCGATAGGATGACCGGTTAAATATAATCCGAGGGTTTCTTTTTCCGCGTGCAGGCGCTCTTTCATAGTCCAGGTGCGTACGCGACGGAAATCGCTGTAGGGATCAGTGTTGCTATCACCACTCGCAATCATTTCGCCAAACAAATCCATCATACCGGCGTTAGTATTTGCAGCGGCTTGCTCCGCAGTCTTTACCGCTTCGCTCATGGAGGCAAACATCACGGCGCGGTCATGATCGAGATTATGCTGCGGCGTCTTTACCGTGGGTCCAAGATTGTCAGCCGCGCCGGAGCGAATTAAGGCTTCCAATGCACGCTTATTAATTTTGCGAGGATCTACCCGTGAACAAAAATCGAATAAATCCTTGAATGCTCCGCCCTTGTTACGCGCCGTGATAATGGCTTCTACAGGGCCTTCGCCCAAGCCTTTAATTGCGCCCAAACCGTAGATAATATTGCCTTCATCGTTTACCGTGAATTTGAAATCACCAGAATTTACATCGGGCGGCAGCAGCTTCAATTTCATGTGTCGACATTCTT
>Ga0247741_1002100_pt1 | contig 11101 bp, 13 predicted proteins | sample UWRJL213509R2_FD_180945 | JGI IMG/M metagenome (GOLD analysis project Ga0247741, IMG submission 180945) | Plant litter microbial communities from Arlington Agricultural Research Station in Wisconsin, United States - UWRJ-L213-509R-2 | ecosystem: Environmental > Terrestrial > Plant litter >...
CCAATCACATCAACTGAAAAAACCAAAAACCCCGCCTTGCTTTTCAAGATGGGGTTCTCGGTGATTTCGATGAAACAAATTTGCATTTAGTATTTTGTTTATCCATTGTCGGGAATAACTGGCTCGACAAGCTTTGCAAGCTGCTCAAGTGATTCTTGCCATCCCAAATAACACATTTCAGTTGGAATTATTGAAGGGATACCTTCCTGAACAATACTGATATCAGTTCCGCACAAAACGGTTTTGAGAGTGATAGAAACTGTCATTTCACCAGGAAGGTTTTCATCATCAAAACGATCTTTATGTTGAATATATTGATTCGGCACTAGCTCCGTAAATTTCACGCTAAACGAATGAGCGCTGCCTGTACCGAAGTTGGTGAAAGACATTTTATAACCACCGCCAACGCGAGCATCCAAGGTGTGGATTAATCCAGTGAATCCGTAAGGTGGCAGCCAACGCTCTAACGCGCTTTTATCGATAAATGCTTTATAAACTCGCTCGGCGGGAGCACGCAGAACTCGGTGTAACCGAACAGTATTTGCTTCATTTGACATAGCAACTTCTCCTATATAAATAGCTGAGCTAATTCTCTTGCCGCTGAATAGTCGAACCGCAAATTGCTAAATCGACATCTTTATTAAATATTTTTCTGCCGAAATATTACCTACGTTTTCACACTTCTTGCGGTGACTGTTTTACCGTAATTCCTTTCAAAATGATGTCGGCATGTTGTGCCGCCAACTTCTCAAGATTTAGGGCGTAAGGGCTCTGACTCCCAAAGACTTCGTGAAAAAGTAAAGCCATTATCATCGGGCCCATAATCGATATAGCTAAAAGATTCGGATCATCAACGCTTACTTCCTCGCGAGCTTGCGCTGCTTTAATAAGGTCACTTAATTTTCCTAGCGTGCGCGCAATGACTTCATCATGCCAAATTCGAGCGAGATTGGGGAAGGCTCGACTTTCGGATAAAACCATACGAAGTATTGCAGGAAAACGGCTGTCGCCCATTCGGCCCGCCGCGCGATTTAGTAGCATTGGAATCAGCTCAGATAAGCTGCCATCGAACACAACTGCTGCTTGCTCAATTGCACTCAGGTTGGCTGTCAATGCATGCTTCACTACCGCATGAAACAATTGTTCTTTCGTTTCAAAGTAGCGAAACAAAGTTCCTTTAGCAACGCCAGCACGTTTAGCGACATCGGTAAGTTTAGTTGCCGCAAAACCCTTTTCGACGAACTCGTCCATTGCGGCACTAATGATCTCTGCCGGACGCTCTTGTTTGCGCCGGTTCCATTTAAGTTTAATTTCCGTCATATCGATTTTTATTACAGAGTTTTATTCAAATTAAAATTTCTGGAACTGAAATACCGATCCAATGTTTCTGTTGAAGCAGCATCATCAACTAAAGCGACGTAAGTGTCTGGCCTTAACAAATAGACAGCATTTTGAGCCAAGCCTGCGTTGTAGTGCGATTCAGTCCACTCGAATACATGTAGCAGCATGTCGTGCTGCGCACACCAAGACTTGATATCTGGACTAACTGCGCCATACACATGTATTTGCCATTCAATAGGTGATAACGAAGCGTAGTTATCGGAAGACTCAGTGCGCACCCAAGGTAGTCGATCACCTCCCCTCGTTGAAGCCGCCTCGCCTTCACTTAGAGGGCTGCCGTGATAATCAATAGTAGTTTGAGAGATGAGTCGAAACATGAACTCGCGAACGCTATCAATTCTGTAAGCGATACTCACAAACGTCGGTGCAATTCGGGTCTTCACAAAATCGGCGAAATTGCCTTCGGTAGTTACGAATGTGAAAAGCCTGTCAGTGGTAGCCACTAATTTGCGGGCAAACGCCTGACGCTCTAACGCATAGGAATCTAACAAGCCATCAGAAGCCTGCCCTCTTATAACCGCTGTCAGTTTCCATGCGAGATTAATAGCGTCGTTGATGCCAGTGTTCATGCCTTGGCCACCCACTGGACTGTGCACGTGCGCGGCGTCACCCAGTAAAAAGGCGCGCCCACTGCGGAAGTCGGCAGCTACACGATGATGCACTCGGTAAGTCGAGAACCAATTTACTTTCGCGATCTGAATTCCCAAGCCAAGAATCGCGTCGTGTTTTACATCATCAAATGTCAGTGCCTCAACACGTTCCGCACGCTCGTCTTTCACTGTGCCTATCAAGCGGTATAAGTTTCCCTCGCCGTAAGACATCAAAAGTATGAAGTCTTCTTTGTCGAGGACAATATGAACCTCGCCCGCCGGTTCAAGCCCAGTGACCTCTACATCGGCGACGTAAAAAATCTGTTTATAGGTTCCTCCGTCAAACTCGGTGCCAAGCTGATGTCGGATCGGAGAACGAGCACCGTCGCAGCCAGCCAGATAACGCGCCTCACATACTTGCTCGGTGTCGTCGGGCATGCGCAGGCGCGCGACGACCAAGTCACCCCTATCTTCAAAACTGAGGAATTCGGTTTCTCTTTCAACCGTTACCCCGAGCGAACGTAGGTGTTCCTCTAGCAACCGTTCATGTTTATCTTGGGGATAGACAAGAACAAATGGATAAGGCGTGATGTTCGAGCCGGCGTCACCAAAGGAAATATGCGCCTTGCGCTTACCACGTGCCCACATATTCACAGCTGGATTTTTATGACCCGCCGAAATAACTGCTTCGGCCAAATCAAGCTGGCGATAAAGTTCTAGCGTGCGTGCCTGAACCGCCATCGCCCGTGATGTCTCGCCCGGGCCAGCACTCTTATCAACAATCCGAACGTTAATTCCCTGCTTAGTTAGCCATAACGCCAGTGTCAGCCCAGTTGGACCGGACCCCACAATAAGTACGTCCAGCATCGCAACCTCCTATTAAATAAATGACCTGCGGGTCATTTTAGGCTCAAATTTAAAGGTTGGTCAATTTTCTTCAGTTGAGACGGAATAACTGCGGCCGCTTGCATTCAACTAGGTATGGGTATTTAAACTGGCTAATCGAAGTGAATTGAAAGAAATTGTTGCTTTAAATCGGGAAAGATATGCTTCAAGTTGGAATGATTTTATATGCACTAAATCATCAATTTTTATCAAAGTAATCAAACACAATTATCGATTAAATATTCGCGTCAATTAACGAGCATATTTTTATTTTCTACTATTGCAGGTATTGCAGGCTTTATAAAATTAAGTTTTAAGAGTCATCAGCGAAAACTTCAAATATTCAGTGACAGAAAATAATTACAGAATGGAATTTAAGTTAATGAAACTCTAACTTAAAATTTTCCACGAATTAGTTTTTGGAAAACTGCGATTTTCTTGAAATTTTCCATCGTGACTATAAATCTTAAGTAGACATGATTTATCTTTCAAAAAAACATTTGCTTTGTAGATTACTTCTTTTTTCTGTTTTGCGGAAACAATTACAAGGTCACTGCTATCCTTCGTAAGTTGCCAACAATTTTTATACTTGGTAATGAGATATATGTCCATACTGTACTCCATAGGCATCAAATCATGGATGAACGGTATCAATTCATAATATCGCGCAGTATTTGGGGTATTCCCCAATTATTGGTCAGCAACCAACTTTAAATCTAGCTAGAAATATTGATTCAGTGTTTTTCGACTAAATCTTCAAGCGCAACGCCTGGATCTTCTTCGCCGCAAACGGACAGATCATCTGGGCCAGCTGCTTCAGCTTCTTTGCGGGTTAATACTGCATCCTTTTCATGGAGTTTTATCACCACGTTAGACTCAAGATTGCTACTCATTTTTGTCTCCAAGCCACTTTAGTGAATATATTAGCTGATATGAGATTAGCTAAAAAATTAACTGACGTCAGTGTGTCACCGTACTCTTAAAATAAAGTAATTTTTAAAAAAAAGTGTTATCGAAAAGGAGTTTGCAAACAAGATCTTTAAAAATAAAGTCAAAGAAAGCCTGCGATTACTCATTACCCTCAATGGGTCGGCACGCTGCAAGAATTCAACGATAAGGGAATTTTTAAATTGGTGTCTGTTAACTAAGGAGGAGTCCGCAATAAAGTCACGGCTATAAACATTGCGAAACTTGTAATTGAAGGCGCAATCGCATCTATAAGCCAGTCTTAACACCGCCTCCCCGAACCCGGAACTTTAGCCAATATTTTTCTGAATTGCAGAAACGAAAAACCCCGCCTTGCGTTACAAGGCGGGGTTTGGGTGATGCCGAAACATCAACTTTGCATTTGGTACAACTAAATTTGGTACCAGTGGTCGGACTCGAACCGACACGCTTTTAAGGGCGCGGGATTTTGAATCCCGTGTGTCTACCAATTTCACCACACTGGCAAAGTGGGGCGCATTATATCAACGAGTTTTGTGGCGTCAACGAGAATTTTTGGTTTTATAGCGCTATTTTTAAAGACTGGCTGAAAAGACTACAGAGGGCTGGCTTATCGATCAACATGAGCAAGTAGCAGCCTGCCCGTAGGGTTAATCAAAATACATATCCTTAGGTACTTTGATATTGTTCGGATACTTCGGCTTTTGGCCGCGGCCTTTACGGTAGCTTTTCAGCTGGAATACATAGGCGAGCACCTGAGCGACCGCCAAATAGAGGCCGGACGGAATTTCATTATCAAGCTCAGTGGTATGGAAAATTGCGCGCGCTAATACCGGGGATTCGATAATTTCAATATTATGGGCTTTTGCAATTTCACGGATTTTCAATGCGATATTGTCGCCGCCTTTTGCTAATAAAATTGGTGTCGACATAGCTTCGGGGTTGTATTTTAACGCGACCGCATAGTGTGTTGGGTTGGTGATAATAACATCGGCAGTGGGAACGTTGGACATCATTCGGCGCTGCGCCATTTCGCGTTGCAATTGGCGAATGCGCCCTTTTACTTCCGGTTTTCCGTCTGTGTCTTTCGATTCGTCTTTTAATTCCTGCTTGGACATTTTTAATTTTTTATTGTATTCGTAAATCTGCAAGGGAACGTCAAATGCGGCGATGATTAGTGTGCAGGCTGACAAGGCAATGGCGGCGTAAGCGCTAATTTTTACCGAGTGAATGATGGCGAGATTAATATCCTCATCACTCATGCGAAACATAGGTTGTGAATAGTGTTTCAGCAACATAACAGTTGCGCCAATAATAATCGTTACCTTTGCTGTCGCCTTGAGCAATTCGATGAGAGATTTCATCGAAAACATTCTTTTTAAACCTGCCATTGGATCCATGCGGCTCATTTTTGGCATTAAGGCATCTGCACTGAATAGCCAACCGCCCAATGCTACCGGGCCAATCACCGAGGCAGCTAACATGAGCGCCATAAACGGCATCATGCTCACGAGCCCCATGTAAAACGTTGATACAAAATGACCAATCATGGCATTGGGGTCAAAAATAGTTTCGCGAGACAATATAAAATTTTCGCGCGTCATTTCGACATATTTTTCGCCCATAAAATCCGAAAAATATAACAGACCAATTGAGCCCACCAGTAATACAACTGAAGTTGTTAGGTCACGAGAACGAGGTACTTGCCCTTCTTCACGTGCCTTCTCAATCTTTCGTCCACTGGCCTCTTCCGTCTTTTCCTGGCTGTCGTCATCTGCCATCTATGGCGACCCCACTAAAGTGTTTGCCAGGCTCAAACCTTCTTCGATGATTTGATTGAATAATGGCAAAAAGTTGGAAAGCGAATACCACATCAAAATAAAACCAAACATTAATGTGATGGGAAAACCGACGTTTAAAATATTGAGTTGAGGCGCTGAGCGACCCATAACACCAAAAGAAATATTCACAATCATCATTGAGGTAAACAACGGCAAACTAATTAATAAACCTGCAGCGAACATCCACGAAAACATATGAACGATTAAAACATAATCATCGTTTGATAGACCTGGCCCACCGACAGGAAAAGTCGTAAAACTATTTACCAACATATTAATAACGGCGAGATGACCGTTAATCGCGAGGAATAATAAAGTCGCTAACAACAAATAAAATTGCGATAGGACGGTAACACTAACACCGCTTGAAGGATCGTTTTGTGCCGCAAAACCCAAACCTAGTTTCAACGCAATTAATTGCCCAGCCAATACGAAAACATGCATAACGATTTGCAAAGCAAAACCCAAGGCAAGGCCGATAATAATTTCCTTGGTCATCATCAACATGCCTTCTACAGACATAAACGAAACTGTGGGTGCATTAGGTAAAAGCGGGACGACGAGTAAGGCGGTGAATAAAGAAAGCATAATACGAATGCGAGCTGGCACAGTTCGCGCGCCTATAACCGGCACCGCAAAATAAAAAGCACTGATGCGCATTAGCGGCCATAAATACTGACCAATAAATTGATTAATTTGCGCTTCGTTGACAACTAATTCTTGCATGCATTAATTACCGTGACGCTACCCAATTAATGTCGGTATGCTGGTAAATAACCGCGTAAATAAATCAGTAAACTTGGTGATAATCCACGGTCCAGCCATACCTATAGTGGCAATGGTCATTACAAAACGAGGTAAAAAACTCAAGGTTTGTTCGTTAATTTGCGTTGCCGCTTGAAACATACTAACGATTAAACCCACCGCCAAACTTGGGCCAACAATTACCAGCACCATCAATACCGTGAGATAAAGTGCTTCGGAAAAAATATCCATGACAACTTCGGGTGTCATAATTTACTCCTCAATTAAGTTGCGGTTAAACACCATAGTTTTTCATTAAACACCGTAGCTCGCCGCGAGTGTACCTACAATCATTGCCCAGCCATCTACCAATACAAACAACATGATTTTAAATGGCAATGAAATAATGAGCGGCGACAACATCATCATACCCATAGCCATAAGCACGCTGGATACCACTATATCGATTACCAAAAAAGGAATGAAAATAATAAAACCAATTTGGAACGCCGTTTTTAATTCGCTGATGATAAATGCAGGAATTAAAATATTAAACGGCGTGTCTTGCGGTGTCGCGATGGGTGGATGCTTGGCAATACCTACAAACAAATTAATATCACTCTCACGGGTTTGCGCGAGCATAAAACCGTGAAATGGCGCTGCTACACGTTCAATAGCTACGTTCGCCGTTATTTGTTGATTGATGTAAGGCTGCAATCCATCGCGGTTAGCTTTATCGAATACTGGCTGCATAATAAAAAATGTTAAAAATAACGCGAGACCAATTAAAATCTGGTTAGACGGCGATTGCTGCAAACCCAAAGCCTGACGCAAAATCGAAAACACAATAATAATGCGTGTGAATGATGTAACCATCATCAACAATGCTGGCAAAAAAGTCAGCATTGTCATAATGCCGAGAATTTGCAGGGTTACCGTATATTCCTGCGTGCCGTCTTTGTTCGTTTTTACTGTGAGCGCTGGCAAACCAGGAATTGCAGGTAACGAACCACCCACATTAACGAGCGATGACGTTGGCGCATTAGGTTGAGTTGGCGCGGTGGCTTGCGCTGAGGAATTTACGCTAATAAGCATTAGCGCCATTACTAGCAAATACTTTGTAACGCGAAATAATTCTCGTAAGTTTACCGTCGACATAATAATTCCTTACGAATTTGATTTTTTATGCGAGTCATCGTCTGGCGATGTAAAATTTTTCTGCTGCAGAATTGCCATTAGTTTCTGGCTGAATTCCGATGCTGCTGGTTGAGTTTTTTCAGATTGACTTTTTTCCGCGTTAACGACGGGCTCGTCAAATACATGCAAGGTATTAATTTGCGTTGCAGTAACACCAATTAATAATTGTTTTCCACCCACATCCACCAACATTAAACGTTCACGCGTACCTAACGGCATTGCGGACACAATCTTCATGGTAGGGTTGTGCATAAACCCACCCTGCGTAAAACGTTTTACAAACCAAGAGAGCCCGTAGATAAGCACCAAAATCAACGCCAACCCACCAATTAAATTAGCGAGCTGAGAGGAACTGTTAATTTTTTGCGGAGCGCCAATAGGTTTTGGGGCAGTAACAGGAGAATTTTGAACGGGAATTGTTGTTAAAGCTGCGGATGTTTGTACCGAATTAGTAGATGGTGTTTCGGCAGTGGCATTAGTAGCTGCAACGGTAGGAGATTGTGTTGCGGTCGAGGCATCATTTGCAAACGCAGAAATTGAAACACAAAATAACAATATACCTAAAGCATAACCACGCCCGGCGATAGCTTTTTTATGTGAGCCGGTGAAATTTTGCATATGACCACCTTTTAAGGTCGATATTCTCAAAAGCTTTATTCACGATGAAAAAAATCTTGAAATGTCCGCGTAATTAAATCATTACCCGCAAAACTTACAGAGAATATCGGTAAACTTATTTAAACAAACGAATAATTAGCGCAGCTTTTTAATACGCTCAGCCGGGCTGATTACATCAGTCATGCGAATACCAAATTTTTCGTTCACAACGACAACTTCGCCATGCGCAATGAGTGTACCGTTTACCAATACATCCAATGGCTCACCGGCCAAACGATCTAATTCAATGACCGAACCCTGGTTCAGTTGCAATAAATTTCTAATCGTAATTGACGTGCGCCCTACTTCCATGGAAATAGTAACGGGAATGTCTAAAATAACTTCCAGCTCTGGATTTGTAGTTACTTTATTATGATCGCTATGTAATTCTTCAAAGGCAATGGGATTGGCAAGAGTTTCGTCCGCATCCGCCTGTTCCGCCATGGCCGCAGCCCAATCGTCAGCCATATCATCATCGTTTGCCATTATTAACTCCTGGTGTACCTGTTATATTTTGCGCGCTAGAGCGATCAAAAAATTCTTTAATTTTTAATGCAAGATTTCCACGATGTTGCCCCAACTGCGTTCTAAACATTGGAACGCCGTTAGCGGTTAACACATGGAAGTCCGGGAATTCAATGGGAATAACATCTCCCTCTTTTAAATCTACAATATCGCGTAATGTAATATCTCGACGAACAACATCGCACTCCAATTCAACCTTCGCCGCGAGCACATCTTCGCGCAATGCTTTAACCCAGCGCTCGTCTTGCTCATCACTATCGGATTGCAAACCGGCATCGAGAACTTCGCGAATAGGTTCAATCATTGAGTAAGGCATAGTGATATGTAATTCACCGCCGCCGCCATCCAGCTCTACGTGAAAAGTACTTACCACTACCACCTCACTTGGGCTAACGATATTGGCGAGCGATGGATTCACCTCGGAATGCACGTATTCAAAATTAATAGGCATTATCGCTTTCCAGGCTTCAGTTAAATCCACAAAAGCCTGATTCAATACCATTTGCACAACACGCAATTCTGTAGGCGTAAATTCACGACCTTCAATTTTTGCGTGACGACCATCACCACCGAAAAAATTATCTACTAGTTTAAAAACTAATTTCGCATCGAGAATAACTAATGCGGTGCCGCGCAAAGGCCGAAACTTCACCATATTTAAACTGGTGGGAACGTAAAGGGTATGAACGTATTCACCGAATTTTTGAATTTGAATTCCGCCAACCGAAACATCTGCCGTGCGGCGCAACATATTAAACATACTGATTCGGGTATAACGTGCAAAACGTTCATTAATCATTTCAAGCGTTGGCATGCGCCCGCGCACAATACGATCCTGACTCGTCAGGTCATAGTTTTTTACCGCACCGGGCTCAAGCTCCGCTTCGGTTTCTATGTCGCCGTCATCAACGCCATGTAGGAGCGCGTCAATTTCGTCTTGCGATAACAGGTCTTGCACGAGTGCTATCCTTTAATGTTCAAATTAAAAACTTGTAACATACAATATTGAAAAGAATAAATTTTTAAATATTTATTGCATTACAAATTGTGTGAAAAGTACTTGTTCGATATTAGGTTCAGGTTTTTTGGATTTCTCTTTACCCTTCTCTTTTTTATCGTCTTCTTTTTCTTTACTTTTTTCTGCTAAGGCAGCAGTTTCTTTGGTGATAATATCTTGCACCGTTTGCAACGCTGCTGCGCGCAATTTTTCTTTGCCTTCCGCAGTTTGTAATTCTTCAAATACCTGGCCGCTCAATAACAGAACTAAACCATTACGAATTGCAGGCATGTGTAGTTCGAGTGTTTTTTCCAAGGTCGCATCGCGATACAAAAGCGTTAACTCAGCCTGTAAAAAACGTTGGCGGCCATTGACGTCGTAATTGACGGTGAAATTGGGCTTCAAAGCCAAATAAATAGCAGGAGCTGCGGCCGCTTCAGAGGTGCTGGATTCCGATGCTTCATCGCCCTCTTCACTATTCGCATTTTTAGAAGCCATCATTTTGGATACGACAAAAAAAGTCGCTCCCACTGAAATGGCTACTAATAAAATTGCCAAACCGATAAATAAAAATAACTTCTTCTTTTTTTTCTTTGCCTCAGCAGCTGCATCGTCAGTTTGCGGTTCTGCTTTATCCGCTTTGTCGTCTTTTTTACCTGCAGCCATGTCAAAACTCCGTCACTTTTCGTCGCCAATAGGGTTTTAGCAACAGCTGTGCCAGCTATTGCTCACTAAAGAGTAGCAGCGGATATCTCGATTGCTAGGCGCGAATAGGAATGAAAGCGACTTTTTTGACGGAGGAAGCGAAAGCTGTTTGTAATAGCGACAGTATGTACAAATAATCGGCGGCAAAAAATGTGGGCGCGAGAGGAATATAAATGAGACCGACTTATGGCCTCATTTACTGGTGAAGGATTAGCTTTTAAGCGTAATGATCAACTAAACGTTGCTGAACAATATTAGTTACAGCGACTAGCGTTTCTTCTTCGGGAGTTGCGCTATTTGTACCGCCCTGACCTTTTTGATCTTTGGCATCGCCTTGCTGGCGACTGAAGGATTTATCCGAAACATCCACATTCACTAAATTTAAACCTTGCTCGCTAAACATATCGCGTAAACGATTGAGGTTTTGATCCAGAACTTCGCGCACAACCGGGTGATGACTGGTAAAACTAACAGTGGTTTGCTCCTGATTAACGCTGACCCTAACTTGCATTGGACCTAAATCTTTCGGGTGCAGATTGATTTCGGCAGAGCTGATATTTTGCGCCGCTAACCACAATACTTTTTCACCGACAGCCTGACTCCACTGCGGCTGG
>Ga0247741_1002101_pt1 | contig 11094 bp, 15 predicted proteins | sample UWRJL213509R2_FD_180945 | JGI IMG/M metagenome (GOLD analysis project Ga0247741, IMG submission 180945) | Plant litter microbial communities from Arlington Agricultural Research Station in Wisconsin, United States - UWRJ-L213-509R-2 | ecosystem: Environmental > Terrestrial > Plant litter >...
CACCATCTCCATTACAGGACATGTAAACTCACTCTCGAGCAACTTGACTTCGCTCAGTGATCCATAACACGAAAGATACTAAAGCGGGCCAATCGTCGTCGCGCACAACTACGCTGTTATCGTGAAATCTCACCTTGGTTAACACTTCTTCCGTAATATCTTTTGGCAGGCCTGTGAATTGTGAATTAGTCCCTTCAAATATGCGGAGTAGACAGAATTTTACCTCGAATGTACAAACGCTTGGATGATAACGAGGGCATTGCGAGTTGCAAAGAAATGAGGAGGTTGTAGGAAGAGAAAGTGAGCTGCTGGAGAAAGGTCATGCACACAGATCAGTAAATTGGGCTCCGACGAGCCTTCGAACGTTCTCGACAAATTCCTGAGCTGCCACTCGACTTCGGGAAGGTCTGATTGAGTAGGTAAGCGCATGTCATTCCAGGCACTGAGGTTTCTTTATATACACTAAGATTTTTCGGCTACTACCACGAATTTACAGCTTCGACTTGACCTATAAAGCTGCGTCAATGGAAGTTCATGACAACTTTATGCAGGAACGCATACAACACCAAGTTTTGCGAGGGCCTGCCGCAAATCCGCCTTGAGGTCCTAGGCACAATCATAAGAAGCAACTTTTATAAGCGGTTTAGACACCTACTTGGACATCTTCAACGCCAACGCTCAACCTGATGAGTCTCGGGTCCGAACTTGGATCACTCTGCAGCCGGTGTTCCACAAGCGATTCTACCCCACCAAGACTGGTTGCAGACTGGGCAGCATGTGAGGTATATCACCAGTAAAACTTTCTAGATACATACCACAAAATACTTGAGTAGATGGGGGAATTCAAGGGCGTACTCTGGTTTGGCGAGCTATCACCTCGGTTAATTGTCAAATTTAGTCATTTGATGGCAAAAGGTTACCTGAATGGCGAAAGTGGCGTTCCATCCACCTTGCATTTGTTTTCTGGGATCAAAACCGCGCTTGTCAACGCCTTGGAGACTTGAATGCCAGATCTTTGATACAATGCCTCCAGGAGCACCATCGTATGACTTCCCACTAGGAGTCTGGGCGACGGAATTTAACCACTGAGCAAGGACGGTAGCCGTTGCGGACTGGCGGGGCACCCTGAGATGAAGAGTCCGCAAGGATCGTAGAAGTAGCCACGATTCTAGCGAGCCCATCATGTTGCCTTGGTATGTACGGTCGATAATAAGCTATGTCGACGTTCAGTATTGGCCAGAAAAGGTGGTGGTCAGGGAATCACGAACTGTGTTCCACTCCTCGAGCGTTTTGACAACCAGAACGCCCGCCAGTAGATCGGAATGGCCTCCGAAGTACTTCGTTGCTGAGGGTGATGATATCAAAATTCAGCACCAGACGAGAAGGAGATCTTTTACCTGAATGGAGAACACTGACATGCAGGGTCAGAGTTCGCTGGCTGCCAACATACGGAGAAATACTCTAACATACCAGTCGGCTCCAAACTTGAATGGGTATTGCAACGGTGGAGGTCCAAAAGTCGAGTCAACAATTATTTTGCCACCTGCTTTGTGTACCTGACGTGAATGGAGTGCATGTGTTATTTGACTAGTCGCAACCCGAGAATAAACCAGGATGGAACCTTGTCAGCATAATATTGAATGTCTCTGGAAGCAATTCGTAAGCGAAGGGACGATGAAGAGGAACAAAGAATTCCCACCTAGACTCTCCTGTGGGATTGAGAGGCGTTTCAAGCCAGCAAAGGTCGCCTTCGCGATATTCTGCCTCCAAGTCTATCAATTCGAGGGTGACTCCACGGGATTTCTTGTAAACATCGATAGTCGCATGAACACCATGATAACCACCACTGATAGCAATTCTTTTGGGTTGAAAGAACACAAGGGCCTAAGGACCAGGTAATGAGTACATGCTGCATCGAAAAAAATATGCTGAAGCGCATACAGCTTGAGATGCTGCGAGGCCTGATGCATACGTTAACGCAAAGCCATCCTGTAAGAAAATCCTCCGTTATTCTCAAAGCAGCATATACAAGGTCAAAATTTCACTTACATTGATCTGGCTGAGAATTCGTTCAGCACGGGTGCTAATTTGCTGCGTATACCTTGAGTAGACATGTCGAGATGGATTGCGCATGTCAAGCCTGAGTTCATCCAAACCCTCATGCTTAAGAGGGTTAGGAGCTCTAAATGCTATGTCAAACCCAGGTATAAGCCGCGAGTGGAGACAAATGGAGCGGTGAACATACTGGTCGAGACTGAGATCGACGGCGCGACCTCTGAGCTTGCGAATCCAGAATCCCCGTGGATAAGGTCAGTTCCGTTCAGCGCAATGGGCTTGCTCGAGGATACCATGGTGGGGTTGAGGCAACTAGGGTTCGAACGTGTCTTTGTCATTTCTTTGTCATTCGAGTCATGTTGTGTTTTCTGCTTCTTGATGCAAGACGTGAAAACATCGAAAATCACGTCACAACGGCCCGGTATACGACAAAACGTCTATTGAATATGAAAAGGAAAGAGTCGGGAATGTTTTAAGATTATGACTACATATTTATACAACGACAACAAAGCAAGTGACACAGGTTGAGTTTCTGGGTGTGGATTATAAATAGTGCTGGAAATAAAGTAGGTATGGTATGGTACTTAATTATCGTAAGTAGATTTAACCTTGAAGATCTCAAAGTCCGGTAGTGAAATCAAACATGGTAGGAAGGGCGCCACTGCTACCCCCAATCATACCCCCATCCCTAGGGGGTTGCATAAACCCCGAGTCTTTCATAAATGAAAGCCATTGTTCATCCATGCCAGAGTCTCCTGTCATCATCATCCCAAAGTCGGGTACACTTTCTTGCTTCGTCTCCATTGTGGGCATGGCGAGGAAATCTCTGTCCATGGTCTGAAACCCGCCTGAGAAAGGACTATCCCTCGAAGATGGACTCGAGAAAGTCGCTTGGGACGTTGTCGTAGGTGAGAACGATGAACTTCCAGATAGCCAGTTCTCCCATGAAGGGTGAGCAGATTGGCCTGCAGCAGCAGCATTTGATGTCGAGAAATGGGTATTTCTTGGTTCAGGGACATTCGTGTTGGTAGACACCAATGGAGAAGGCTCGTATCTGGAGAGGTATTCGACAAGAGATGGATGTACATCTTGACTCCCGTCCCCTTCAGAGGACGACGGGCTAGAGGTAGCTAGTGCCGGATCCGGAGAAGAGGAAGAAGTGGCGATTGTGGCTTCTTTTGCCTCTTTTTTGGTCTTGTGCGACCTTGAAAGTAGCTTTGATACGAGAACTTTCGTCTGGCCGCCGAACAATGCTAACTCGTCCTCGCCATAATCGGGCTGCCCAACAGAGAGAGGGCCAGCAGGTTCGCCAGTTCGCATCTGCGAAAATACTTGGAAAGCCCGCTGACGCATCCTGTATATTATAGCCTGGAAAGAAGCGTTAGAGGTGTTAAATCAAAAACAAGGGAAAGTGTACCATAGCGCTTCGTGCCCTCCGCGATGTCATGGGACACTTCTCAAACAAGTCACTTGCAAGACCTAGTTCAATAAATGCGCTCGATGCCATGCTTGACCGAGGCGATCTTGTGACAATGCACCCTACGATGATCTGAGGGAGCTAGATTTTAGAGGAGGTTGGCAAAAAAACCAAAAGGTACCCACAGATGCAGAGAACACTGCCGGAAATATTAACCTTCGATCAGTTCTCGACGAAAGGCGGGAAAGGAACGCAAACTAACGATGTGTCCATATTTGCCACCATCTTCCGCACAGGGCAGGAAAGCGATTGTAATGATTCAAGGTTAACTTGATGACCCCGGATGCACATCGATAGGCTGCCAAAAATGAAGGCGCGTAGACACTTTTCAGAGGATTCTCAGGATGATCAAGCATAGCTTGAGCGAAGAAGCTTCGATGAAGGTAAAGTAACGCTATCAAAACAACTTTAGGCTGGCATCAACACGAATAAATAGAAAGTTACTTACTGACGGAGCGAAATTGGCTGAGAAGGCATCGCCGCATGTATGTCGACGGTGTAATTTGATCGTCATACGGTGGAACGACGAACGCGCTAAGGTGAGGAGGGAGGAGCTTTTCACGGGCCTTGCGATCCAAATCAAGAATGGTCTGATACTTGGGAATTTTCGCAGTCAACGAACACTCGATCACCAAGTAGAAGACCTCCTTCGCCCATTCGTATTTCCAGCGATAATCTACGAATAGGGCATTAGTCGTTCGACCTATTGAAAGTACAGAAATACTCACATCCTACCAACGTGTTGCCATGATCGTCGACTGTCATGTCATCATCTTCCGGAAGTTGACAGTCGATGTAGGGCATGGCTATTGAAGGGGGCCGTCCAAGTGCGAGGCTCTGCAGTAAAAGTCAGAGTCACAATTACTCTCCTATCGGTATGAATCTCACGTAGAAGAGCTCGCTGGAGAACATTTCCCAAAACAGTTCGCGCCTGCGCTGAATTTTCTTTGGGTCCGATTCAAATCTGGTTGGATCACGGTCTAAATGTGGTGGGATAAACAAAGTGCGTGTATCTGAATCGTTGAAGTCGCTCACGAAGACCAAGCTATTCCAAGACATCAGCGATGCATACAATGTAGAAATTTTGGATCTGACGTACACCCTGACCAATTTTCGTTGCTAGCGACATCATGGTCCACTGTATCCTCTTAAGTATAAAGAAAAGCAATACTCTAGGCGAGACTCACAGAACTATGCATGGTATAACGCATACCACCCATGTCTGATGCATATTTTGCTAACAATAGCACAGCCTGGACGGTGCAAATATCTGGAGAATCAAAGACTGAACGAAGGGAGAGACATGCACGAGCGACATGATGATATATCTCTGCTTCTTTGCTGACTATAGGACGAACTGAGATGTGAAGACTGAGACCACTGAGATAACACTCACATGGTTCCAAAGTAAGATCCACCAAAGCACCCGAGCCAAAAACCGCAAATAGCACAGCAAATTTGTGAGGTGAGAGTTTGAGATGATCAAAACATTGAGATGCATTTTTCAGCTTCACGGCCTTGTAAATTGGGGATAGAACGTCTTCGATAAGCTCGTCGCGCTTGATTGGTCTGAAACCCCACGAAGCTTGCTCTATGTAGGTTTCGCAGAGTGACCACGCCCGCGGCTCTGGTGGTAGGTATTCGAAGATAACATCAAGTTGCTGTTCAAAGTTATACCAGTTTCCGAAGGGAAATGCTGCGGACAACTTAAGGACTTCGGGAGGGATTATTGTGCGCTCCTCTCCCCATGAACCGCTATCCATCTCAGCTCCTGCCTGAAAAAAGAAATTGGTAAACCATTTACGGGATGTAATATTGATATATCGTTACCAGGAAGAGCACCTAAGTCTTCTATCAGTCAGAGCAACAAAATATTGCATCGGCATACGTACCTCAGATCCAGCAGAGGGGCCAAAGTAGCTAGTCGCAGAGCTATCCCCTTCCCCTATGCTCATCGTTCCCAAAGCTTCGATCAGGGTTTCAGACTCGGTGTCGTCAGGTACTATGATCGACTTTTCTTGAACGCGACCCTTCTCGGGACCAAATTTGATGGCCAACAGCTCTTCTTTGAGTAAAGGGTGTACCTCGTTAGAGACTCCAGTCTGAAAGATAGCGAGAGCATCTTCGAGCTGTTGTATTCGATGTCCCATTTCTGTGATCTTGGCATGCAATTGTGTAGTGTCCGAGAGGACATATCTACGCTATGCATTAGTTTATGTATCCACCAGATGAGCAGCAGACCTACCTAGTTCCCTGTCCAGTAGCAAGTGTTCCATTTGGACAGATAGAGGGACAACCGCGTCGAACTGTATGGTCGTTAATGATGACATCACGTGGGGCGACAATGAACGCACTGCACGAGCTGCAAGGAAGTTTCTTGTCGCATTTGAGTTTCAGCCTGGAAATATATTAGTTAAATGACTTTCAAGCACCATAGGTAGAACATTCTACCGTCGGCACTCAGCACACGAAATCTAGTCCGTCGTTCGTCAGCTTGTGATCAATGCAGTTAGACGATATATCACCTCTCCACGAGCGCGTCGAGAATCTATCTCATCTTCACCAGGTTGCTTGCGGCTTGCCCTTCTAACGGAAGGATTGTGCGATGGATCCGGTGGCATGATGGTAAGTAGGAGGTTGGGGATTGTCTTTGGAATGTCCGGTTCGGATATCGGCAGTTGCCGAAGCATTACTGATCACAGTACACGGTACCGATGTGACTCGTTCCTCGATCAAAGACCTGACAGCCAAGTTGAACACGGGCGCTTAAGTGGTCAAATAAGCGGTGGATGACTTCTAATAGTATTTAGAGACCTATGGTATTTTCTGAACATCCTGACACGTTGCCAGCGTCGGAAACTCAACCATGAGATGTCATCGCCCCGATGGGCGGGATTGAACCCAAATCCGGGAGACCTACGCCCTAGCGGCGGGATGGCGTCGCCAGACAAACGGCACCTGCCAACGACGTTTAGAAATTGGGTTTAAGTCTAGAAGGGGGGTGTGGGACCCTCGTCTAGATTCAAATTTGCAGAGGTAAACGAACCTGAATCGTTTTCCAGGGACTCCAGGAGTCTTAGTCACCCGATATTGACACATAACCTTCTTCATTTAGAAACTTTTATTTTGCGTGTAAGGGCCTTGCCGAGTCGGCTTGGCAGTTGACGATCTTACCATTTCTGGAATTGATCTCAGCGTTCGTCTTTAGCCTACTACTGCCTGCATATCTCCTGCTCGCCGCCGCCAAACCTGCCCGCCGTTGACTACCGCGCTATATTTCTTCAACATGAAAGTATGCAAAGCAGGTCTTGCCATTCTTTTCGTGATAGGCGGTTTGGCTGCGAGTGGAAATGTCATGGCGAGGCATGCATCTCCCACTCGAATGAGATTTGAGAGCGGATATACAATCGTTCATTCGCTTATTGGCGATTCCTTCGATCCACGGGATGGATGGCAAGCTGTGAATGTCACGGACCTTCCTTACAAGTACAGACGGGATTCCGACTCAGATGACGAGTGGCGGGTCGCCGACATGAATGTTGGCACGGTGGTGGAAAGAAGAAAGCAAGGGATCACCGGAACCATCGCGCAAGCTTTGAAATCGACATTCAAAGGGCTGAGGGGGAAAGGGCCGCAAAAGCCCGCTACCATCACTTGGTGAGTAACTCATTTCTACATATGGCGCGACCTCATCTCGGACGATAGGTATACAGGACACGACTTACTGAATCCCAGCTGCTGGGCAGATGGAAAATGGGCACCAACTGTAAGAGCACAACTTCTTGGCCATTTGCCGACCTAATCAACCGATAGGATGACTCGTTCGCTGCCGCTCTGACGCTCGAAGGATGGACAGACCGTCCAAAATGCTTCCAGTTCTTGGAGCGTAAGTGACCCATTATTACTAAATCCGCTTCGGACTGACACTTACGCATTTTGTAGTCTGCAATAAATCCAATAAATGTATTTTCGTTCGCGTCGTGGATACTTGTGCTGGTTGTGCACCAGGATCCAAGCATATCGATCTCACCAAAGCGGCTTTCGAAGCACTGGCTGATCTTGACACTGGTCTTCTGACGGTGAATTTCCGACGAGCCACACAGCCTACGAACTGGTAAGCACTATAAGTGCCTCCTCAACTGCAAAATTGCATTAAAGTCTTCATCAGGTCCGTGAAACTCTGGGGCCCGAAGGTCAAAGACGATTGATTCGTTGAAAGTCGAAGTTGGAGCTACCATTTAACAGTTTGTCAGCCATGCCCTCGTACAATACTTTGTAACACTTACTATGTTATACCACTATACTACATACCACAATCATGCCTTGAGATTGACTCTCTTGCGCTTCTTGCCTTCAGCTATTCTCGCTTTCACTTTTTCTTCATCCATTCCTTCCTCTTCGTAGAACTGAGCCACCCGTTCAGAGTCGTTCTTCCTGCGGATGAATTGCAGCGCAACTAAATTGTAACCAATCACATCTTTTTGAGCCTGTAACGCAGAGCGAAGGTGTTTACGAAGTGGGATTAGTGTCGTCCTCATTATGCGGTTGGCAACGATTTGGTGGTGGTGCGTTTTCAAGAGGAAGAATATAATCCTCGAAACCAGTGTAATGTTCCAACCCTGCAGGGGCGTTAAAAACTGAAAAGGATTAGATAGGTTTTAGTGGTCACCTTTTGGGCCCAGATGTTCAGGTATACCATAAGCGACACCACCTTGCCAAACGGCAGAACGAGCAGTGCATCCTGAAGCGCAGTGCTAGGCACTTTTTCCACAACTCTTAGCACCCACGCTTCTGGCTCCATGTCGTATGCCGCGAGCACAGGATTGCGAGGAGGGGGCTGCAATCTCATCGCGTCGTTTTCTGAAAGACGTGACATCGCCTCCTCGTATTCTCGGAATGTTTCCCGTTCCGTGTCTGCGAGATCCAGAGCTTCCATAATACGCTCCCCAGCCATCAAGGTTTCGGTTGTTTGCTTGGTGACCGCCCCTACCTCAGCCTCAGATGTATCAATAGCTTGACCCCCTTCCGCCCCGCTTCCAATGGGGGCGTCGACTCGGTTCATGGAGTCTGCGATACCGCTCTCGTAAAGTCTCTCGAGCTCCCTCTCACGCTCTTCTTCGAGGAAAAGCTATCAGATTTTTGTCAGAATCAAGTCAATCGACCAGATCTAGAGCCAGCCATACAGGTTCATCCAGCTTCTCCCAGACTCGTATGGACTTGTCGTGAGAGCCAGTAACAACGAATTTGCCGTGATGACTTAGAGCTAAAGCCCAGATTTCACCATGGTGGCCATCAAGTTTCTGAATCCCTTCGAACTGCGAGGATGAATAAGTCAACGACAGAAAGGCCGAGAAGACAACCAACCTTGTCACCATCCCAGTACTTCAGCATTTTATCCTTACCGACTGTCCAGAAGTAATGCGAGCCCTTCTCAAAAGCGACTTGCATGATGCTCTCTTCGTGCGCAAATATCGACTTGTGGCAATCGCCAAAATCGAGGCCCCAGATCTTCACATTCTTGTCCGCGGAGCAGGTCACAATGAGTTTGGAGTCATCAGAGATGTCCATTGAAAGAACAGGTAGCTGAATAGACCTTTAGCATGGACTATCGGATCATGTTGGAGGTGTGTGTACCTTGTGTCCATATAATGATAGGAAGAATTTAAGGCTGTCTTGGTAGAACACCTTGACGGTAGAGTCCAATAGAGATACCGCGAGGAATTTCCCGTTCGGGCTGTACTTGACTGCCAAAACCTCATCAGACATCTTGAGCGTGCGGATGTGGACTAGGGAAAGCAATCTTCCGCTTTGAACCTACAGAGAAAATAAATAAAGTGCACACCCCACGGAGGAAGCTACTCACGCTTTCTTCCGTGGCGTCTTTGCGCTCGAACTCCCAGAATTTGACATCCTTGTCTGCACCACCAGTGACAAAGGCTCGCTCGTCTGCACGAACATGCATCGACCAAACCGTGCCAGAATGTGCTTGAATAGTATCGATTAGGGTTGAGGATGCAATGTCGTATATTAATATCTCTCCGGATTTCGTTCCAACGGCGATCTACAGTTGAAACTGTGACAAAGAGGCAGGCGTACTTCGTGTAGGTACTTACATGTCGGTCTCCTGGCAAGAAAACACTGCAGATAGCGTAGCCGCATTCCATGGTTCGAATGCATTGAGTAGTCTTCATGTTCCATATTTTCAATGAACCTTGAACATGAAGTCAGTTAAGTTAAATCGGCAGATAAGAGTGTCTAATACCATTCGACGCCGACGCTAATATCTGGTCGTCCGAGCTGATGCACAGAGTACGAACATCGGTCCTATGGCCAGGAAGATCGACAGAGTAGCTTCGAATCGCTTCTGGAGATTCTTCCTTCCCTTTTGTCGGGGGTGGGACATTATAGACTTCGATGGCGTTGTTTGATAGAGCGACGAACAACTTTGAGGTACAAGTCAATATAGAAAAAAGGTAAGTAGATCCTGGACAGACCTGCACAACACCTTTTGAATTTGACTCTTTGGATCCGAAATCGAACGAACGGATTTTTCCACTTGCACGGACCACGAGATGAGGTGTGAAATAATCAACCAGGTTAGCCTCCATCGCCACATCATCGTCCTCTGGCTCCAAATCCGGTTCTTCAGGCGGATTTTTACCCTTGCTTTTACCCTGCTCTTGGTGTTTCTTTTCTTTGGCCCTTTTCTTCCTTCTTGTTTGCTTCTTTTTTACTTCTTCCTCACTTCGAACGCGGAAAATTTCTACTGATCGATCGTGCGACTGAATTGCAAGATAGGGTTGGGATGGGTGGAACGATATTTGAGAAACTCGGTGCTTGGAGGCGAGTGGCAAGTTTGATACCGGGTGTATCATTTTCCTGACCTGGAATCCGTTTCAGAGGTAAGCTTGAAGCCTATGAAAAGAGACATACATCTCCCGTTTCGGTTTTTTTCAGGCCTTCTGCTAAGGCCTCACGATCGATTTTCCAAGCTTTCAGTTCACCTTCTCCGCTCCCAGTAAACACCAAGTCCTCGTTCTCATTGATGTCTAATGACCATATCTCAGAACGATGTGCAACAACTGTCTGAACACAGTGCTGCGTTGAGAGGTCCCAGAGTTTCATAAAAGTGTCCTTTGAGGTGGTGAGGAGCAGACCTGCCGCTGCTGCCGTCGAGGTCGAGGGCTGATCATCTGGAAGTGAGAGAAATTCTATGGCGGTTATTTGATCCCGATGCCCTCGCAAGCTACGCAAAAATGAACATAGTCCAGAAGCAGCATAAAAAGAGCTTACCGATACAAGCCCGCTTCACCAACAACGTCCCATAATATGAGGTCCGTGTCTTGAGACCCGGACGCCAGACGTGTTCCCGCGTTGTCGAAGGCGAGTGCAGTAACGGACTTTTTGTGGCCGTTAAATGTGGTCACGACAGAGCCTGTCGATGAATTCCATAACCTGACGGAACCGTCTGCATAGCCCACAGCAAAGAATTCTTGCTGGGGAGATTGCACGATGCAAGTGACCTCTTCCCTATGCCCGGTTTCATGCCACATTGCTTTCTA
>Ga0247741_1002102_pt1 | contig 11093 bp, 9 predicted proteins | sample UWRJL213509R2_FD_180945 | JGI IMG/M metagenome (GOLD analysis project Ga0247741, IMG submission 180945) | Plant litter microbial communities from Arlington Agricultural Research Station in Wisconsin, United States - UWRJ-L213-509R-2 | ecosystem: Environmental > Terrestrial > Plant litter >...
TGCGCGCGAGGTGGTCGACACGCTTGCGGCGTGGAACGAGCCCGAGCCCTTTTTCCGCGGCATGCTGGTCGAGAGCGGGTACCGCCTGGCGATCCTGCCGTTCGACCGGCCCGAGCGCGCGGCGGGTGAGACCAAGAACAATCTTGGCGCGCTCTATTCCTTCGCGCTGTCCGGGCTTGCCGGATCGGCCAAGTCGCTGCTGCGCCTGCCGATCCCGCTCGCGTTCATCGCGGCCGCGGCGGTGGTGCCGCTTGCAGCGGCCGCGGTGGCGGCCGCGATCATGGGTGGCAGCGCCTGGCCGCTGTTCGGGCTGACGATCGCCACCGCGATGTTCGCGGTCATCCTCCTGTTCCTCGGCCTGATCGGCGAGCAGGTGCGCATGCTCGCCGAGCGCAGTCGCAACGTGCCGCTGGTGATCGAGGAGGAACGGCTCAACTTCCCTGCCGCCCGCGCCCGGCCCGCCGCGCGGACCCTGGTCCGCCGGCCATGAGTACGCGGACGCGGCTTTCCCTGCTGCCCGAGATCGTGCTGGCGCTTGCCGTGGTGGCGAGCGTCGCCTGGACCGCAATGCAGTTCCGCGCGACGGGCTTCCTGCCCCAGCCGTTTGTGTTCGACACCAACGACACCTTCATGGACTGGTTCAACACCGCTTATTGGGCGAACCATCCCGGCGCTTTCTCGGTGTGGCGGACGGTCTATCCGCCCTTGTCCTTCGTGTTCCTCGATCTGTTCAGCCTGCCAGGCTGCTATCTTCAGTCGCCCTTTTACGCGCGCGACTGCGACTGGTTCGCCCGCGCGACGATCATCGGCTTCTATCTGCTCGATGTCGTGCTGGTCTGGTGGAGCTTCCATCGCAACGACCCGCGCACCGCGCCGATGCGCGCGATCGCCTTCGGGCTTGGCCTGCCGTTGCTGTTCACGCTGGAGCGCGGCAACCTGATCCTGGTCGCCCTGCCCTGCTTCATCGTCGCGCATGGCCCGATCGTCCGTTCAAGCGCGTGGCGCGCGCTCGCCGCCGCCGCGACGATCAACTTCAAGCCCTATCTGCTGCTCCCCGTGCTGGCCCAGGCCGTGAAGCGCGACTGGCGCGGGCTCGAACTGGCGGGCCTCGCAACCATCGCGCTCTATCTCGTCACGCTGGCGCTCATCGGCAGCGGCACCCCGGGCGAGATCGCAGCCAACACCGCCAATTGGGTCACTTTCCAGGGCGGGCAGGTGTGGAACGAGATCCATTATTCGACCAGCTATGCGCCGCTGCTTCAGGTCCGCACTTCGCAGATCCCGGTGCTCGATTTCGTGCCGTCGCGCACGGTCGAGACGATCGAATATATCGTGCCGCTGCTGATCCGCGCCAGCCAGGGCGTCGCGGTGCTGGCGCTGGCCGCCGCCTGGCTTCAGCCGCGCGCGCTGCCGCCGCACCGGATCGCGACGATCCTGCTCGGCGCGTTCCTCGTGACGCAGTCGCCAGGCGGCTACACCCAGGCCTTTCTGTTGTTCCTCGTGCTGCTCGAGCCGTGGCGCAGCCCGGGCCCGATCACCGCGATCGTCTGTGCCTATCTGCTCTGCCTCGTCGCCGACTGGCCGCTCTCGACGGTGCTCGACCTCTCGCTCGACAGCTGGCTCGGCGGCCGTCCGGTGAGCCCGAGTTTCGGCCTCGCCATCGGGCATTTCGTCCGGCCGGGGCTGGTCGCGCTGATCCTCTGGGCGCTCGCGCTCGACAGCGTGGTGCGCGTGATCCGCGCGCACGCGTCTCATTGCCCCTCGCTCGGGCTGATGCCGGCATGATCCTGAAACAGGATCTCGAGGCGGTGCACAAAGCGCTCGCGCCGCTCTGGTGGCGCCTCGCGGGCGCGCGCATCTTCATGACCGGCGGCACCGGGTTCATCGGCCGCTGGATGCTTGAGGCACTGGCCCGCGCCGAGACCGATATCGAAGTGACCTTGCTGAGCCGCGACCCCGCCGCCTTCACTGCCAGGGTGCCGCATCTGGCACGCCGTTTCCGGCTCGTCGCGGGCGATGTCACCGACTTTACGCCACCCGAGGGCCGCTTCACGCATGTGATCCACGCCGCGACCGACGCCAGCGCCGCGCTCAACGCCAATGATCCGCGCCGCATGTTCGACACGATCGTCACGGGTACCCGCCGTGCGCTCGACTTCGCGGCCGATCGCGGCGCCGAGCGCTTCTTCTTCCTCAGTTCGGGTGCGGTCTATGGCGCGCAGCCCTGGGACGTCGCGCATGTGAGCGAGGACTGGATGGGCGGCCCCGACCCGCGCGATCCGCGCTCGGCCTATGGCGAAGGCAAGCGCGCTGCCGAGATGCTCTGCGCCATCTACGGCAAGCAGTTCGGGATCGAGACGGTCAATGCCCGCATCTTCGCGCTGCTTGGCCCGCTCCTGTCGCTCGACGTGCATTTCGCCGCCGGCAATTTCATCCGCGACGCGATCGCCGGCCGGACCATCCGAGTCGAGGGCGCGGGAACGGCGGTACGATCCTATCTCTATGCCGCCGACCTGACGGTGTGGCTGTGGACATTGCTGATCGCCGGCGAGCACGGCGCGGTCTTCAATGTCGGATCGGAGGAAGCCGTCTCGATCGCCGAGCTGGCGACGCGCACCGCTGCGTTGCTCGGCGCGCCCGATGTCGAGATTCTCGGCCGGCCCGATCGCGGCTGGAACCCGGGCCGCTATGTGCCATCGACCGCGGCGATCCGCGGTGCGCTCGGCCTTACCCCCACGATTGGCCTCGACGAGGCGATCCGGCGCACCGCGCTTTCGAACGGATGGACTCAATGACCCTGATGAAACTCTCCGACTGGGTGGCTGAACGGCTTGCCCGGCATGGCATCGAGCATGTCTTCATGCTCACCGGCGGCGGGGCCATGCACCTCAACCACTCGCTCGGCACGCATCCCGATCTCGCCACGACCTTCACGCATCACGAGCAGGCGCTGTCGATGGCGGCGGAGGCCTATTACCGGCTGACCAACCGGCTGGCCGTGGTGAACGTGACCTCAGGCCCGGGCGGCACCAATGCGATCACCGGGGTGTACGGCGCCTATGTCGATTCGATCGGCATGCTGGTGGTGTCGGGCCAGGTGAAGCGCGAGACCACGGTGCGCGCGACGGGCCTGCCTTTACGACAATATGGCGACCAGGAGCTCGACATCGAGGAGCTGATCCGCCCGATCACGAAATATGCCACGATGGTCAACGATCCGCAGACGATCCGCTACCATCTGGAAAAAGCGCTTCACCTCGCGACCAGCGGGCGGCCCGGGCCAGTCTGGCTCGACATTCCGCTCGACGTGCAGGCATCGAAGATCGATCCAGATTCGCTGCCCGGTTTCGACCCGGCCGAGCTGGACGAGCCGTGGACCGCCACCGACCTTTCGGCGACGGCCGGCACAATCCTCGACCTGATCCGCGGTGCCGAGCGGCCAGTGGTGTTCGCCGGCGGCGGCGTGCGACTGTCGGGCGCCTATGACGATTTCCTGAAGCTGATCGAGAAGCTCGGCGTGCCTGTCGTCACCGGCTGGAACGCGCATGACGTGCTGTGGAACGAGCACCCGCTCTATGCCGGGCGCCCCGGCACGGTGGGCGACCGCGCGGGCAATATGGTCACGCAGAGCGCCGATCTGCTGCTGGTGCTCGGCAGCCGGCTCAACATCCGCCAGGTCAGCTATAACTGGCAGAGCTTCGCGCGCGAGGCGTTCAAGATCTGGGTCGACATCGACCCCGTGGAGCTGCGCAAGCCCAATGTCGTGCCCGACATGCCGGTGGTCGCCGACCTGGCCGGGCTGATCCCGGCACTGCTCGACCAGCCCTATGCCGGCCCCAATGAAGATCACCGCGAATGGATGGAGTGGGCGCGCGAGCGCGTGCGCCGCTTCCCGGTCGTGCTGCCCGAATATCACGACCATGGGCCGCTGATGCACCCCTATGTCGCGATGGACGCGCTGTTCCGGCAATTGGGCGAAGACGACCTGGTCGTCACCGGCAATGGCAGCGCCTGCGTGGTCAGCTTCCAGGCCGCCGAGATCAAGCGTGGCCAGCGGCTGTGGACCAATTCGGGCTGCGCCACGATGGGATATGAGCTGCCCGCCGCGATCGGCGTGTGTGCGGCAACCGGCGGGAAGCAGCGCGTCATCGCGATCGCCGGCGACGGCAGCATCATGATGAACCTGCAGGAGCTGCAGACGATCGCCGGCTACGGCCTGCCGGTGAAGATCTTCCTGATCAACAACAGCGGCTATGTCTCGATCTTCCAGACTCACCGCAACTTCTTCAACGGCGTGGAAGTGGGCGGCGGGCCCAAGAGCAACGTGACCTTCCCAGACTTCGGCAAGGTCGCCGGTGCCTTCGGCTTCGCCTATTTCCGCGCCGACACCCACAACGCACTGCCCGGCGCCATCGCTGCGGCGCTTGCGACCGAGGGCCCGGTATTGTGCGAACTGTTCGTCGACGAGCATGTATCCTTCGCGCCCAAGCTGGGCGCCAAGGCGCATCCCGACGGGCGGATCACCTCGCCCGCGCTTGAGGATTTATCGCCCTTCCTGCCGCGCGAGGTGTTGCGCGAGAATATGCGGATCCCGTTGTGGGAAGAATCATGATCGCCGGCGGGACGCGGCGCCCGCTGCGCTTTCTCGTGGCGGGCGCGGCGAACACCGTGTTCGGCCTCGCTGTCTATCCGCTGCTGCTGTGGAGCTCGCCGACGCTCCACCGCCATTACCTGATCGCGCTCGGCATCGCGCAGGCGATCAGCCTGTGCTTCGCCTTTGCGACCTACAAGCTCGGCGTATTCAGGACGCGCGGCAATCTCGCGCGCGAGTTCGGCAGTTTCTCCAGCTTCTACCTATTCAACTATGCCGCCAACTGGGCGGCGCTGCCGCTGCTGGTCGAAGTCGCCGGCCTGCCGCCGGTGGTCGCGCAGCTCGGCTTCACCGCCGTGCTGATCGTCGGCAGCTGGTTCTGGCACAACAACGTCACCTTCCGGCAGACCGGAGATGGGGCATGATCGGACACGGTTTCCTGCAGCGTGCCTGCCCGCTCTGCGCCAGCGACGATGCGCGTGCCGAAGTCCATAGCCGCCAGCGCGCCGAGGAGATGTCGCTCGATGCGCTTCGCCCTTTCTGGTCGGGGCTGTTCAAGGAGAAATGCTTCTTCTCCTATCATCGCTGCGCCGCGTGCGGGCTGCTCTACACGCCGGCGTTCTTCGACGGGCCGCAGCTCGCCGATCTCTATTCCAGCATGGCGCCCAATATGGACCTGATCGCGAGCGACGCGATCGCCGCGACCCAGCGCGGCTATTTCGAGGCGGCGGCCGCGCGCGCGCCACTCGACGGCAGCTATCTCGAGATCGGGCCGGACATCGGGTATATCGTCGCGGAAGCGGCACGCCGGGGCAGTTTCGACCATTTCTGGCTGTTCGAGCCCAATCGCGCGATCCACGAGCCATTGCGTGCCGCGGCGGGCGGGCACCCCGCAACGCTGATCCCCGATATGGACGATCTGTCGGCCGTGCCGGACGGTTCGGTGGGGCTGGCGGTGATGGTGCATGTGCTAGACCATCTGCTCGATCCGCTCGCCACCCTCACCCAGATCCGCACCAAGCTGCGTCCGGGCGGCACCTTGATGATCGTGACTCATGACGAGCAGTCACTGCTCCGCCGGGTGATGGGTGTGCGCTGGCCGCCCTTCTGCCTGCAGCACCCCGAACTCTATAATCCGACGACGATGTGGAATCTGCTTACTCGCGCCGGTTATGGCGCGGTCGCGGTCGATCGCAGCCGCAACCATTTCCCGATCGACTTCCTCGCGCGCCAGGCAGCCTGGACTCTCGGCGTGAAACTGAACCGCGTGCCGCTGCCCTCGGTCTCGATCGGGCTGCGGCTGGGCAATATCCTGACCCTGGCGAGCGCGCCGGCTCAGGCGGCCGAGCGCGTCTCGATGCGATCAGTGATGGCTTGATAATCGGCGATCTGCGCGCGGGTGACCGCTCGCGCATCGGCACCACCCGCGACGCCCTTGTGCCAGCTCACGATCCAGTCCAGCGCTTCGTCCAGCGCAAGCGCCGGGCGCCAGCCAAGCGCCGCGCGCGCTTTCGAGCAATCGAGCCGCAGCAATCCCGCCTCATGTGGGCGCGGGCCCGTATCCGGCAGCGCGTCCGCCGCCCCGCCGCCCCAAGCCGCGCGCATCCGATCGACGATCCAGGACACCGGCCGGGCATCCTCGTCGGACGGACCGAAGTTCCAGGCATCGGCGAACTGCCGCTCGCCGGCGAGCAGCCGCTCGGCGATCATCAGATAGCCGCCCAGCGCCTCCAGCACATGCTGCCATGGCCGCACCGCATCGGGTGCGCGGATCAGCGGCGCGACGCCCGCCTCGAACGCGCGGACCAGATCGGGCAGAAGGCGATCGGCCGCCCAGTCGCCGCCGCCGATGACATTGCCGGCACGGACCGAGGCAAGCAATGCCCCGCCATTTTCGAAGAACGACCGGCGCCAGGCCGACACGACCAGCTCGGCCGCGCCCTTGCTGCTGCTATAGGGGTCGTGACCGCCCATCGGGTCGCTCTCGCGATAGGGCCAGATCCATTCGCGGTTTTCATAGCATTTGTCGCTGGTGACGCAGACAACCGCCTTCACGCCGGGGGTACGCCGCGTCGCATCGAGCAGGTGGACGGTACCCATCACATTGGTGGCATAGGTCTCGACCGGCTCGGCATAGGACAGCCGGACCAGCGGCTGAGCGGCAAGATGAAAGATGACTTCTGGTCGGGTCGCCTCGACCACCGCGCGCATAGCGGCGAGATCCCGCACATCGCCTTCGACATGCCTGACCACCCCGGCGATCCGCGCTGCCTCGAACAAGCTCGGATCGCTTGGCGGCGCCAGCGCGAAGCCGGTGACCTCGGCGCCCATCATATGGAGCCACAGGCTGAGCCAGCTGCCCTTGAACCCGGTATGCCCCGTGACGAGCACCCGGCGCCCACGCCAGGCGCCGCTCACCAGCGCTTCCACGGCGCGTTGCCGGCGCGCCACAATTCGTCGAGCTGGATCTTGTCGCGCAGCGTATCCATCGGCTGCCAGAAACCGTCATGCCGATAGCTCATCAACTCCCCGCGCCGGGCGAGCTGCTCGAGCGGCCCGGATTCCCACACCGTCTCCGGCCCGTCGACCAGGTCGAGCACCGAGGGGTCGGCGACGAAGAAGCCGCCATTGATCCGCCCGCCATCGCCGGCCGGCTTTTCGCGGAAATCAGTCACCAGGTCGCCGTCGAACTCGAGTGCGCCGAATCGGCCCGGTGGCGTTACCGACGTGATCGTCGCGCGGTGGCCATGGGCCTTGTGGAAGCGCACCAGTTCCCCGACATCGATGTCCGCCACGCCGTCGCCATAGGTCAGGCAGAAGGGCTCGTCGGGATCGAGATGATGGCGGATCGCCGCCAGCCGGCCGCCGGTCATGGTCTCCGCGCCGGTATCGACCAGGGTGATGCGCCATGGCTCGCTGCGGGCGAAATGCACCTCCATGCCGTTGCCGCCACGCAGGTCGATCGTGACGTCCGACGTGTGCAGGAAATAATTCGCGAAATATTCCTTGATCAGATAGCCCTTGTAGCCGAGGCAAATGACGAAGTCATTGAATCCGGCCGCGGAATAGATCTTCATGATGTGCCAGAGGATCGGCATGCCGCCGATCTCGACCATTGGCTTCGGCCGCACATTGGTTTCTTCGCCGAGCCGGGTGCCCAATCCGCCAGCCAGGATTACGGTTCGCATCGTCGCTCCACGTCATGTCTTCGATAGCATGACGAACCCGATCGCCCCGGCCCGTAACGGGCGACCCCATGGATGGGCCGAGCGGGGCGCCCTGCTGCTGATCCTCGCCGTGGCGGCTGCGCTGAGGATTCACGGGGTGGACTTCGGCCTGCCCTCGCTCAACGACCCCGACGAACCGCTGTTCATGATGACCGCGCTCGAGATGCTGCGGAACCACAGCCTCAATCCGGGCTGGTTCGGTCATCCCGGCACGACCACGCTCTATTGCCTCGCCCTGATCAGCGTGGCGGTGGGGGGCATCGGCATCGCGACGGGCCGATTTGCCGATGGTCCGGCGCTGATGGCGGCCGCCTATGCCGATCCCGGCATCCTGTTCCTGCCCGGACGGCTGTTCGTGGTCGCGTGCGGGATCGCCTGTGTGGGGCTGGTATGGTCGCTCGGCCGGAAGCTGGGCGGGCCACGTCTCGGCCTGATCGCCGCGGCATTCCTCGCGGTGAACGCCGTCCATATCCAGTATTCGCAGATCATCCGCACCGATGTGCACGCCACGATCTTCATGCTGTTGTGCACGCAATCGGCAGTGGCGATCGCCCGTCATGGCCGCCCGCGCGACTATATCCTGGCGGGTATCTGGGCCGGCCTCGCCTGCGCAACCAAATGGCCGGCCGCGATCATCGTGCTCAATCCGCTCTGCGCAGGCCTGTACCGCATCTCGCTCGACCGCAGCGAATGGCGCCGCCTCGCATTGCTTCCCATCGTTGCCCTCACGGCATTGCTGGCCGCGTCGCCCTATCTGCTCTTCGACTATCCGGCGGTGATGCGGAACCTGGCGGGAGAAGCGCGCACTGCGCATCCCGGTGCGACAGGCGGCGGCTTCCTCGCCAATCTCGGCTGGTATGCCGGGCACCCGTTGTTGACCTCGTTCGGCGCGGTCGGGCTCGGGCTGGTGGTGGCCGGGACCTTGGGGACTTTGTTGCGCCCGCGCCTTGCGGTCGCGATCCTGCCCGGCACGCTTGCCTTCCTGGTCGTCATCGGCGCTCAGGCGCTGCTGTGGGAACGCTGGATCGTGCCATTATTGCCCTTTGCGGCATTCGCGGCGGCAGCGGCCATCTGCTGGCTCGCCGATCGCCTGCGCGAGCGTCTGCACCGTCGCTTCCCCTTCGCGGAGACAGCGGCGGCGCTCTTGCTGGCACTCCCGATGCTGCAGGCTGCGTGGGTCGGCGCAACCGAGCGTGCGATCGATACGCGACAGGTCGCGACCGCCTGGGTCAACGCACATGTTCCGCCCGGCAGCAGCATCGTGATGGAGCATGCGGGTTTCGACCTGCTTCGCGGCCCCTGGCGCTTCCTGTTCCCGCTTGGGTCGGCCGGCTGCCTCGATGCGCGCGGCATCCTTACCGGCCAGATCCGCTATTCGCGTGTGGAGAAGTTGCGATCGGGGCGCGCCGTGGTCGACCTCGCGCATGTGGACATGGCGATGTTGCCCGGTTGCCACGCGGATTACGCGATCCTCTCCCATTATGACGGCTATCGCGACGACCCCGCGCATTTTCCCGACGAACTGGACCGCTACGCGCAGCTGCTGCGCGGGGGCCGCGAAATGGCGGTCATCCGGCCGGAACCAGGCAAGCGCACCGGGCCGGTGGTGCGGATCGTGAAACTGTCGCAGCGATAGCCTGGCGAAAGCGGCCGGGAATATCCGCTGTCGGGAAAGGGCGCTGGCGATCCTGTCGATGTGATGCGTCTAGAGCGGCGAGCGTTAATCAGATCCGTTCGTCCTGAGTAGGGATCGAGTAGCCGAAGGCGTATCGAGAGCCCGTATCGAAGGACGGGTTGTCGCTCGGAACCTGTCCTTCGATACGCCCTCTCGATACGCCGCTTCGCGGCTACTCGATGGCTACTCAGGACGAACGGCCTGTTGGTGGCTCTGATGTAATGCATGCGGCTCTAGAAGATCAGCTTGCCGCCGACGATCGCCAGGGTGCCCGCAAGGATCACGCGCGTCACGCCATCGGGAATGCGTGCGGAAATCAGGCTGCCGGCAATGATGCCCGGCACCGACCCAACCAGCAGAGACGCGAGTAGCGAAAAGTCGACGGAACCCATTGCCCAGTGGCCCATACCGGCGATCAGGGTCAGCGGTACGGCATGGGCGATATCGGACCCGACGAGACGATTGGTCGGCAGCCCGGGATAAAGGATCAGAAGCGCGGTCATGCCGAGCGCGCCAGCGCCAACCGACGACAGCGATACCAGGACGCCGAGCGCGACGCCGAGCATGACCGTCAGGCGTATGATCTGTCGCTCTGAGGTCGTTTCCAGCGCGTCTGCATAATGAGCGAGGATCTGCCGGCGGAACGCCATCGCGATCGCGGTCGCGATGAGGGCGACCCCCAGCATCACCGTGATGACGTGCTCGGTTCCCTCGAACTTCGTGCCGGCATAGGCAAGCGCCAGCAGCGTCACGAGCGTCGCCGGCACGCTGCCCAAGGCGAGCCTGCGGACCACTTTCCAGTCGACCGTGTCGCTGAACCCGTGGACCGCGGTCCCGACGGTTTTGGTGGCGGAGGCGTAGAGCAGATCGGTGCCGACCGCCGTGACCGGATGGAATCCGAAGGCGAGGACCAGCAGCGGTGTCATCAGCGACCCTCCGCCTACTCCGGTCAAGCCTACCAGAAACCCGACCGCGACACCCGCCGCCGAATAGAGCGGATTGATTTCGACCATCATGGACGCTCTCTCCGATCAGCGGCCAGCCCTGCCGAGGCTGTTCCGGGCGCGGCGTGTGACGGCCGCTTCTGCCCCGCTGAGATTTGCCTCTTTCGGTAGTGTGCGCGAGGTAGATTTTCTGCGGTCCGCCATCGTGCGGCTGTCATCTCGGCGAGCTTCGAGGTTCGATATTGAGAAGGAGCGGCGGCGTTCTTGCGATCGTCGGAAGTCCTGGTTCTAGTGGGGTGTGCTGATGCTTTGAATCACGCCTCCGGGGCGCAAAAATGTCATGAGGGTTGCTGCCATTTTGCGCGGGGGTTTGTGCGAACGCCGAGCGGCCCGCGAAGCGGGTGCTTTGCGGGCTGAGTTGGTGATGTCATGAGGGTCACTGACATTTTGGGTGTGGGGTGAGTTGGACGTAAAAAATCCCGCGAGGCGTGAGCCTGCGGGTTTGACGTTGGTTGCGGGGACAGGATTTGAACCTGTGACCTTCAGGTTATGAGCCTGACGAGCTACCGGGCTGCTCCACCCCGCGCCAAGGTTCTTGCCTCCCGGGTGTGGGAGGGAAGGACATGTGAATGGGTTCTGTGTATAAGAAATCGTTT
>Ga0247741_1002103_pt1 | contig 11091 bp, 7 predicted proteins | sample UWRJL213509R2_FD_180945 | JGI IMG/M metagenome (GOLD analysis project Ga0247741, IMG submission 180945) | Plant litter microbial communities from Arlington Agricultural Research Station in Wisconsin, United States - UWRJ-L213-509R-2 | ecosystem: Environmental > Terrestrial > Plant litter >...
CGAGGGATGATGGTGGTACGAAGCAGAGAGCGGCACGTGCTCACCATCACTCCCTCGAAGACTACATTCTATCCCACCGACGTTCCTTACTTAGGGCTAGAATTCCAAACTCATTCAAGATCTTGTTTAACCGTGTCTTCAGTGACGGCTGCGCCTTTCATAGTCTTCTCGAATTGGGAGTCGCCCCGTCCAATCGCTGAGACACAGCTGCAGGTGCAACCTGACACAGCCGGAAGAGCATTATGTACGAGATGACTTTAATTTCATCTGAGTCGCAAGACAGACCAGGGATGACACGTCCAAGAAATTCGTGCAGATTGAGCTTAGCGAGACATGCGTCGAGCTGTGAATGGGCCGAACTATGAGAAACAGCAAGCATTTGAAGGCTTGGGGAGACGTACCAGGGTATACATGATCTCATACGCAGTCTTCCGCGTTTCGAGACCGTCGTCCACCTTGTGCGTCCAAAGAGCCATCTGCATAGCTCGTATCAAGCCAGGATCGATGACACTCTCCTTGTAGAGATTCGGAAGAAGAGCTACGAGGTGGCCTCAAACGAGATGGTTTTTTTTCTTCGTGAGGCAGGATTTCAACGAAGACGGGACAACCTTGCGAACAACCTGGAAGATGATGAGACACGGACGCGAATCACCAGAATAAAGAGATACGTACCAAGTTCTCATCAGACATGAGAGAGAAAGTCAATACGGAGAGGAGAGAGTAGCTCGTGCTAAGACTATGACGAATAGCGGAGACCACAGTCGCGCGTGTATCTGAGTTGGGATCCTTGAGACGATCCTTGAAAAGAAGGATTATAACAGAGCGCAGCGACACAAACGAAGGACACTTACGTGCAATTGGGGGCAGATACTGCGATGGATGGGTCATGGCCAACTTTCCGAGACATGCTGCAGCAACACTTCTGGTCGTCTCTTCGGCGTTCTGGGAATTGTCGAAAAGCAGGCCCCAGAGGAGATTGGCAACACCTTCTCATTGGGCATGAGAGATGACCTAGTCGCCATTCGTCAACATGGCAAGAAGACAATTCTGGGTTCGAAAAAAGAGTTGCTTTTTGGCCGCATGCAATGCAAACAATCTCTTCTTAGGATCGGTTTCCACCATGTTGGCGATCACAGGTAGGAGTTGGTGGAGATCCCCAAACGCGATGTTACCCGCTGCGAAAGCAGCAGCGGCACAAGTCTCTTGATCAGACGCAAAGTGGTCAACAACATCGGAAAATATTGTCTGAAGTGCCATATTACTGGTGGGAAGATATCAGGGATGAACACAATAGTCTCAGAGTGGAGACTTACATGAAGCGCCCCAAGTTCATCAACAAACTGAGAATGACGAGTCATGTTTTGGATTTTGTTCCCTTCTGTAAAAGTGGTCGACATCAGTAGGTTCCGATGAATGAGAGTCAGATGTATTAACCTTCAGGTGCTTCCCATATTCCGCAATTATCTCAGCCGCAACACCGCGCTCACTCTTCACGACTTGAGCAACACATTTCGCGACATTGGCTTGACTCGTCTCCGCCTTTGGAGCTTTCTTGGTAGAGATGACGAGGTTCGGGACTATGCGAGTAGCGATTCCGTTATCTGCTTGAACGACAGCAGCGCAAAAGCGGAAGAGCGATCCGAGTACCAAGCCAGAGATCAAGGCTGAATGTGTGGCATTGTAAATGTCATCAAGAAGATCGTGCTCGACCCCCCGGGAAGGTGATAGATAGTGCAAGTTCGAGGAGTAGAGATAAAGTGAGGAGTGTCCAGGTGGGAAGAGAGAGATATCGGAAGTCAATATGTCGGTCTTGAACTGAGGACTAGCAAAGCTGCGAGACCAGTAGGGATTCCAGGTTGGTAACTAGAAAGCGAATCTCAGAGCCCGATGCAAGAACTTTGAAGATGGACTCTACCTCTTCGAAAGGACGTCAAGGACCCCAAAGAAATCAGCCTTAAGGAAGCACTGACAACAACGAATAGAGGGGATTGAAACCTGCTTGAAGAACTGCGAGTGAAGTTTTGGTGGTGTTCATCCGATTGAGGAGTGCCTTTGGAGGTTGGAACCTGGTTCATGAGGATGGTGTATGATGTTTCCTTGGTATCCATCGGGTCTTCATCGTCGCGCTTCCTCTTTCCGCGAGGTGAAGACGCGTCCTCGCATTCCGGAAGGCGGCCATAGAGACTGGACGGTTTCTTCACGGTCGCCGATGCATGAGATGAGGACGGGTGAAACGCCTTTGTAAGTGCGCGTCAGACGATCTGGACGAGTACCAATCACGGCGGCGAGTAGCTTAGTCGCTGAACGACGGCGAATCTTGTATGAGGTGTCCTCGTCGTCAGAGTATCTGAAAGAAAATGTGAGAATAAGAAAGGTATGCAACGACAATGCTCACTCGTCTGATTCCTCGTCTCTTCATCCAAGGGCCATCGGAACTGACCAACCCAGAGGACCTTCCCAGTCCAAGAGACGAGGGTTGTAGATTCAACAAATGCCATCGAAATTGACAATATCTCCTCCGGCCATTCTTTGAAGGAGTCTTTGGCAAGCCAGTAGCAGTGGCCATGGCGGTTGAAGCGAAAGGCACTCGGGTGTCGGCATCGGACACCCGGGAGTAACCTAAATTATAAAATCTTATCTAAATGGGGGAAGATTTCGGACGGGACCGACTGTTATTTTTCTGGATCGAGCTTTGAGCGCTTCATCAACGTTGTCCTAGGCCGGCTCGCTCAAGGCTCGCTAGCATCTCCCTCTCACCCGATCTTGGTCTCTTTGAAATTGTGATTGCTATCTCGTCTCAACTCGAGCCAATTGTGAACAAACGAACGCCGATCGTGTTTGCTGCTTACATTGTCGCCCGCTACCAGCACCTGCCCAGCTCGGCGTCCGTATCCCGTTCAGGTCATGTCCAACGTTCTTCCTACCCTCGCTTCCAGGCTCTTTTACTTCAGTTTCGCTTTTAGGTACCACCGTGCAGGCTGGGTCCCCTAGACGCCAATTAAATAACTCCCGCATTCACCATCCGTCATCTCGGACTATGCTCAAGCACGATATTCTTCTGCACGTTGAACTTGAAATCCAGCTCCTCGAGAATCTTTGAGATAGCAAGCCACCGTATCTCAAAAGGTATGTTCCACGGGCCATACTTCTTTACTCTTCACACTCTGAAAGCCAGCCCCTTTGTTAGACCTCCTGTACACAGCATCGCCAGACATACCTCAAGTTAACACCCTCGGGCTCGTCCGGCCTCATCCTTTGTTAAATGGTGGCTATGACATACTGGACATTTGTGCGTCGCTGATCTCTCGGTCCTTGCGTGTCACCAACAAGTCCTTGAGGGCATGACAGCTAAGAGCGACGGTCACCCAGAGGACATCTGGTCTCCTGACTTGATCTTATGCAGTCGGATGCATCAGTTGGAGAGGTGTGTAGCATTATTTATTTACTTGACATTTGCACCCCGCCTAGTCACCGCTACTCTTGTACAAGCAAAATAACGTGACCAAATTTGGCCGGATTTCTTATTCCTCTGGACAAAGTGCTTCTTTTGATGGTCTGAACAAAGTGACCAGAGGAAATTACGATTGGCTCAAAACTGGCCAAGTTATTTATTTTGACCGCCGCCGATTCTGCCGATTTCCTTATATAGACATAGGGGCTCAGGGCCCACCAGGTATATTTGGGGCTTGACTTGACCAAGAAAGGCTGGAAATGCTCTAAAACGCCGAATTCATCTGTCTGCTCCCTCCCCAGACCTCTTCTGTGGTCGTAAATGTGACGAAAAATATTCAAATTTTTTCGCCAGCGATTCCGCCGCTGTACAAAAGTGGCGGTGTTTAGGCCGGGTGCACCATACGACTGGGTATATCCAGACTCAGCCTGCCGTTCACCTGCTTCGATTCAATTCCAATATCTGCGGAGCTATCGAATAAGCATGGTGGGCTGGCTTGATGGTGAATACTCTTGGCACTATCTTCGCCTGTCAAACTGGTTGTTCAGTCGGAATCTTGCCTTTCGAGTCTTGACTTGGAGTGGACGAGGTGAAAAAAGCGGCGTTGATGCATATGAGAATCTTCAGTTCACTCTTCCTCTGGACGATTCTCGTTTGGCGGTGCGCTGGTACTCTCCTCGGATGGGGTCCTATGCTAATCGGGCGACAAGAGATCGACATGAACATCTTCATTTATAGAAACTCTTTGGGGGCGTCTGGGAGGTCGTTAACAATATATCTTCTATCTTCGGTAAGCTTGGTTATATGTGTCTTCGCCTAAACATAATGCGTATTCCCTAACTTTAGATATCGCAGGGCTCCTGTCGCAGAATCAAAGCACTGGGTGATTCATGATTGGCACCTGCAGAAGTCGCATGTTATTCTGGTACTTAGTCATCCTTGTCAATTTGATCAGCAAGCTCTGCCCTCTGCGTCGAGATGATCAAACAATGTACATTCTCTATTTGAACACAAAGGTACAGACTCCCTTGACGAACGAAACTCACAGTAGAATCACCAAGTCTTAAGCTCACAAACCAAAATGTACGTATGGAACCCAGGTCAAGAGAGCGTTCTCCGTGTCACCGATCTTCTGTCGAAGGCACTGTGTGGCATGATGAAGTGCATATGCTGCTTCAGCGCTCTCGAGGCGCCGACTTCCTGTGTCCTTCCCTTTCTCCACAAGATGTTCATAGAACGATCCAGCGACGTCGGGTGCATACTTATCTTTGATCGACCACATCGTCGCTATAACCCCTTGATACCCAGCCGCCAGCATCCCCGCTGCCAGGTGGACTGCTTCGTCAGATAGCTCCTCATTGCCAGTGCTCGTCTGGCATGCCGATAAGAAAGCCAATTCGCATCGGGGAATGTTCTGCTTCATGATCTCTGAGAGCTCCAGTCGTCCATCATCGAGAAAGAACCCACTCCTTAGAGGCTCACGCGTGTTTTGAACGGCGTGGCAAGCGAAATGTACCCAGCTGCACGTATCCATTCCATGCTTCACGCGGCTGATTGTTGCACCAGCTCCGTCCAGGCGTAAGAAATGACTGCTGCTTGTGCCAATTTTCTCGCAGACGGCATCTATTTCTCGCGTGGTTCCGGGGATCGGACGTTGGCCTGGGGCATCTGGCTGGCTGACTAGGAGGATTTTCAAAGATTGCGGTGTCCCAATTGCAGAGATTTTGACCTTCTCGAGAAGTGCACTGACAGTGGGAGTGTACGACGACACCACATAGTCGAAAATACAGGATCCAGGTGGTGCGTCGTGTAAGTAGATACCAGCTGCGTGGATCGGAAGGAATGCGAGGGGACCAGTGGGGCACCACCAGATACGAGTTGGATTCGATGAATTTGGCTATAATTTTGCAAATGAATGAATGAGATTGTATATCACGAGTCAAGATGGAACGTACGGAATAAGAAAGAGCATCCAAGATTGGCTTCACGACACGCAGCCAAAGCTCTTCGAGGATCTCATGGAGGTCGCCCTTTTCATTGGGATCACGACACTCGCGGGGACCCCGATCAGCGTTCCGCAAAATATAATTGCGTGATACAAGATATTTGCGTAGGCGATCCTTGAGCTTGGAGGCATCTTTATAAGTGAGGTGCTCAAGGGGGATATGGTGTGGTTGGTCGCAACCCTTTATGAGAGCTAGAGCATCACAGCGGTCTTCATGGATATTAAAAAGTATGGTTGGACCATCTCGTGGGAGGTCCTTCATGATGCTTGAAGCCCGACGAGGTTGCAAGAAATTGGAAAATCCAGAAATACTGCGAATTTCCTTGAGTAGTTGGTCCCAATCGTGGGCGAGCAAGATGTGGGTGCGTGCTTCGTCTTCCAAAGCAATCTTCTGCGATATGGTGCCATCAGTGGCTAGAGGAGTAAATTCCTGACGAGAACTGGACAATTCCAGTGCTCGTGAAACACGCAAGAAGCGATCGGCTAGGAGGTGGTTCTGTGTTCTGAGATCATCTACCGGAGTACGAAGCTGGTTGAGTTGGCTCCAGACAAGGCAGCGACCTTGCTCAAGCCATTCAAGAGCCTTGACAACCTCTTCCTGAGCAAATGCGGCTGAAGCAGCAGCCCCAGTTAATCTTGAGATATCAACAAGGCTAGAATGTCGTTGTTGAATGGTTCTATCCATGCCTGCAATCTGAGAGAGAAGATTGACCACAGTATCATAGGCTTCCAAAGAATCCGATGGATTGTGTGATGCAGAGAGGTGGGCCCAGCGTTGGGCAGCAGTCAACCGTACCAATGGAGGCCCGGACGTGTGCGTGGCAGATTGTCGATAATTGGATGTTGCTGCAATAGCGTCAGAGAAATCACCTGTGTGTTGAAAGCGGACCAAAAGGGAATTTCCAAGGTTGTTCAACTGACTCGGCATGTCAGCATGGCCATCAGGAGTGAGCTGGACTGCCCTTTGGAGGGCTGAAATGGCATTAGCAACGTCGGCGAGATCACCTGTGCGTTCAAAGCGACGCAAAAGGGAACCTCCAAGGTTGGTCAACCGACTCGGCATGTCAGCATGGCCATCAGGAGTGAGCTGGACTGCCCTTTGGAGGGCTGAAATGGCATTGGCAACGTTGGCAAGATCACCTGTGCGTTCGAAGTGACGCAAAAGGGAAATTCCAAGGTTGCTCAACCGAATCGGCATGTCAGCATGGCCATCAGGAGTGAGCCGGACTGCCCTTTGGTGGGCTGAAATGCCATTGGCAATGTCGGCGAGATCACCTGTGCATTCGAAGCGACACAAAAGGGAACCTCCAAGGTTGCCCAACAAACCTGGCATGTCAGCATGGCCATCGGGAGTGAGCTGGACTGCCCTTTGACGGGCTGAAATGGCATTGGCAATGTCGGCGAGATCACCTGTGCGTTTGAAGCGACCCAAAAGGGAACCTCCAAGGTTGGTCAACCGACTCCGCATGTCAGCATGGCCATCAGGAGTGAGCTGGACTGCCCTTTGGTGGGCTGAAATGGCATTGGCAACGTTGGTGAGATCACCTGTGCATTCAAAGCGACACAAAAGGGAAATTCCAAGGTTGTTCAACAAACTCGGCATGTCAGCATGACCATCGGGAGTGAGCTGGACTGCCCTTTGGAGGGCTGAAATGGCATTGGCAACGTTGGCAAGATCACCTGTGTGTTTGAAGCGACCCAAAAGGGAAATTCCAAGGTTGCTCAACCGACTCGGCATGTCAGCATGGCCATCAGGAGTGAGCTGGACTGCCCTTTGGAGGGCTGAAATGGCATTGGCAACGTTGGCAAGATCACCTGTGCGTTCGAAGCGACGCAAAAGGGAAATTCCAAGGTTGCTCAACCGACTCGGCATGTCAGCATGGCCATTGGGAGTGAGCTGGACTGCCCTTTGGAGGGCTGAAATGGCATTGGCAATGTCAGCAAGATCACCTGTGCATTCGAAGCGACGCAAAAGGGAACCTCCAAGGTTGCCCAACAAACCTGGCATGTCAGCATGACCATCAGGAGTGAGCTGGACTGCCCTTTGGAGGGCTGAAATTGCATTGGCAACATCGGCAAGACCACCTGTGCATTCGAAGCGACCCGAAAGGGAAATTCCAAGGTTGGTCAACCGACTCGGCATGTCAGCATGGCCATCAGGAGTGAGCTGGACTGCCCTTTGGTGGGCTGAAATGGCATTGGCAACATCGGAGAGATCACCTGTGTGTTTGAAGCGACGCAAAAGGGAAATTCCAAGGTTGCTCAACCAACTTGGCATGTCAGCATGGCCATCGGGAGTGAGCTGGACTGCCCTTTGGTGGGCTGAAACGGCATTGGCAACGTCGGCAAGATCACCTGTGCATTTGAAGCGACCCAATAGGGAACCTCCAAGGTTGGTCAACCGACTTGGCATGTCAGCATGGCCATCAGGAGTGAGCTGGACTGCCCTTTGGAGGGCTGAAATTGCATTGGCAATGTCGGCGAGATCACCTCTGCATTCAAAGCAACGCAAAAGAGAACCTCCAAGGTTGCTCAACAAAATTGGCATGTCAGCATGGCCATTGGGAGTGAGCTGGACTGCCCTTTGGCGGGCTGAAATTGCATTGGCAATGTCAGCGAGATCACCTGTGCATTCGAAGCGACCCAAAAGGGAACCTCCAAGGTTGCTCAACCGACTCGGCATGTCAGCATGGCCATCAGGAGTGAGCTGGACTGCCCTTTGGTGGGCTGAAATGGCATTGGCAACGTTGGTAAGATCACCTGTGCATTTGAAACAACCCAAAAGGGAAATTCCAAGGTTGCTCAACAAACTCGGCATGTCAGCATGGCCATCAGGAGTGAGCTGGACTGCCCTTTGGTGGGCTGAAATGGCATTGGCAATGTTGGAGAGATCACCTGTGTGTTCGAAGCGACGCAAAAGGGAAATTCCAAGGTTGCTCAACCGACTCGGCATGTCAGCATGGCCATTGGGAGTGAGCTGGACTGCCCTTTGGAGGGCTGAAATTGCATTGGCAACATCGGCGAGATCACCTGTGCGTTCGAAGCGACCCACAAGGGAAATTCCAAGGCTAATCAACTGACTCGGCATGTCAGCATGGCCATTGGGAGTGAGCTGGACTGCCCTTTGGTGGGCTGAAACAGCATTGGCAACGTCGGCAAGATCACCTGTGTATTCGAAGCGACCGAAAAGGGAACCTCCAAGGTTGTTCAACCGATTTGGCATGTCAGCATGGCTATTGGGAGTGAGCTGGACTGCCCTTTGGTGGGCTGAAATGGCATTGGCAACGTCGGCGAGATCACCTGTGCGTTCGAAGCGACACAAAAGGGAACCTCCAAGATTGCTCAACCGACTCGGCATGTCAACATGGCCATCAGGGGTGAGCTGCACCCCCCTCTGATGGGCTGAAATGGCGTTGGAAATTTCATCAATGGCACCAGTCTGTTTAAATCGTTCGTGCAAAATTATTCCACAGATGCCCACTATGCCGGCTTGATTCCAAATGTCGGAGTGCCTCGTGGTCATATAGAGGTCAGGAGACGACATATAGGCGACTCTCTCAAAAAGGGATTCGCGAGATGCGTCTGAAATTTAAATCCATGTCCTTCTTAGACTTGCAATGAAATATAGGAACCTACAGATTTCCGAGTGTTCATGGCCGCCCATTTCTGCACTATTTCCGTCCACAGGAATCTGAGTGATTTGAAACGACACCTTCAGGGATGGCGCTCCCTCCTGAGATATCATAGCCATTGTGGTCTCTGCTTTCCACGTCAAAATTCGAGCTATCAAGTCGTCAATTCAGATACTGACGATCATGGGCGCGTGTTTCCAGGACCAATTCCTCTTTGGCGAAACATGCGTATGCACAATCGGTGAATTCTTCCGATGTAGCTACAATCACAAGCCCATTGACATCCTTGGGTCTTACGAGACGCAACTTGCGTTAGAATTGGTATAAATGGAGTTTGTAGCAAACTCACAATTTCAGAACACTATTTTGCTTCCATATGTTGGGACGCTGCCTTGACAAAGCCAATACTTTTCTGTCCTCGTCTCCTAGTCCAAAAGCGATGAGCTTGAAGGTGGCGAATACTCGGTGGTTGACGTCGGTAGCCGCACATTCGATTACAAGCTCTGACTTAGGTTAGAAAAACTCGTATATACGTGCCATAACAGTAAACTTCTCCTCACCTGTTATGTAGCGCTCAACATTCTCAGTTGCGTCTAGATCGTGAACCTCCATCTCAGCCGCTACAGGGACTGGTTTTTCGGAACCCTCATATGGTGTTACAACAAGCGGTGGGTCATTGGCATTATCTAATAACATAATATTAGTTGAGGAACGATTTCAAATCTATCATGCTTACCGGTTGTCAAACTCAGGCTCATATCTTCGGTAGTAGAGTCTATCGTATCATCTTGAGTACCGAACGGCAGACATAGCTTGGAATTTTCTATGAGAGGTTCGTCTTGACTAGCCGCGCTTGGTTGCGATGTAATTTGGTGATCCTGTCTTGCCGTGAATCCAGTAGTATCAGCTGCTTGATTATCAGATTGAATATGGTGTCATTTGGCCAATTTGACGCACCCGATCCCGCTGGGTCGGCTCCAAAGGTATCTGCGACAACATGCGTCTCCATGGTCGATGGAGCGGATGATGGTTAGTTTGAGGAAGTTTTTTCTGCAGATGTGGATAGCATGGTCGAACTCAACTCATATATGCGCCTGGAGAGACGATATGCTGTGTTGTGTGTTCTAGGGTGTGGTGCCCTATATCGTATTTCATTGCAGAGGCACAGGGTATATACAGAATCGAATAGCAGAGCGATGCGGATAAGACGGTAGACGCATCCTCATGGGTTCTTTCATTTGCTGCTGTGGAAGATACTGAATTGAGTACTATCTAGACGCTCGTCAACTTTTTCTTAGCACTGCGAAACGGGTACTCACCAAGGCCGAGATTACTTTCATGAACCCTTTGCTCATAGCCATCTGTATACCTGTGTCAACGCCGTAGAGCAGAAAGGAGACAAGGAAGGACCCGAAGGCACTGTATAGTGCACAGCAAAACGGAGTCCCAATTGACGCAAGTCAAGTCGAGCACCTACAGGAGGGTGCATGATGAGATTTGGATATGCGTTCCGTCACCTTGCAGATGCACCAAAATTCGTCAAGTGACGATGTATGCGAGGGTCTGAACCAGTAAGAGAAAGACGCGCTGATGATGATTGTGCCCCGTTATTTCACCTAAGTGTTTATGCACATCGTGATAATGAGAAGTTTGGCGGATAGTGAGAGTGTGATACCGGGTAAAACATGAAGCGTGAGAGTCCTTTCACTGAACATCGGGCCGGGAGCCGACCCAACAGGCGGCCTTCTCTTCGTCCTGGGACATGCAATCGTCTTCCCCACTTTCGAGCCAACAGCGAACGAATGAACGTACGAACGCTGATCGTTTTTATTGCGTTTATGTCATTGACAGCGATGGGTACCGTTGGCGGGACGTCCACGGATGAATTTGACTTTTGCACTCTGCTCTTCGGCGGATCACCTTTGGCTGATCCCAGTAGGATTCTCGCACGTGACTCATCTCATCCTGTTTATGACGGTCCGACCGTCATAAACAGGATGAGA
>Ga0247741_1002104_pt1 | contig 11090 bp, 14 predicted proteins | sample UWRJL213509R2_FD_180945 | JGI IMG/M metagenome (GOLD analysis project Ga0247741, IMG submission 180945) | Plant litter microbial communities from Arlington Agricultural Research Station in Wisconsin, United States - UWRJ-L213-509R-2 | ecosystem: Environmental > Terrestrial > Plant litter >...
AGAAAAGACCGACCTCATAGAAAACAAACATCAAGACGGTGTTTGGTCCTAACCGGATGAATGCTGGTGTCCAACCCTTGAACAAAAACCGAAAGCCCTCTTCTTGAAGAGACGATTTAAGGACTTGAGCGAATGAAGTGTTTCCAGACTTGGGAAGTTAGGTAAGCCAGGGAGTAACGGACAACAGAAGTAATATTACCGCTGCCATAAGTCTTGACCTCAGTACGTCCGCCGGAGAGCACACAGCTTGGAAGTACGTTAACATAGTGATACGTGATGAACCGAAGCCCACTCACTTGTCGCAAACATGCCAGCCGCACAACTTGAGAGCAGGTGAAGAGGTAGGTCGTCTTTAAGTTGATGATTAACGATTGGTAAAGGATTGGCGAGTAGAGTCGTTTTGAAGAAGTCATATCTAAGATTTCATTCAGCTAATCTGGTCTCAAATAAGTTGGTGGACAACGTACGATCCCACTTGAGATGCCTATCATTGTGTCAGTTTGGATTGCCGGGCGACATATAAATAACTCACATTCATGAGGATAGCTCGAAACTAAACATAGTTCAGAAAGCACCAGAGCGAAAGAGAGTCAGACTTACAGTATTTGTTCCTAGTCCCCTTCCCAGCCCTCTAACCCCTTCTTCACGGACCAAACTGATAAGACCAGTAATCGCGTTGGAATAGTTGTAACGTTTCTCTGGAGGACGGACAAGGTCGCTCGTCATTCGTACTAGTATAATGTCTGTTCTTTGTCAGCAATCGAGACGGAATAGTTTTGCCTGAGATGTGACATACCTGCTGGGTTGCCGGCTACACCTCCAAGTCCACCGGCTGCACAGGCAGCTAATAGGAGCCGAGTCGTAGAAGCTTTGCCGTCCTGAGATAGTTGGGCCTTCATTTTCTCGTACGCTCCCAAACGAACCAGTGAGTAGGACATTTGGCGCATGATTGAGGCACTCAATCCTGTGTAGAGACTCCGTAAGCCTGAGCTGGCGATTGAGGATCGTATGATTGCTGTGGTCGATGGGCGCTTCGCTCCTGGAACGGCATCGGTTGTTTGCATACGGCTGAATTAAACATGAGCAAGGACTCCAGAACACTATTGTTTCCAACGAACACTTTCGTCACGTCTAGGGGATGGGTACAGGACGCAGCCACTGAGAATGCGTGTGAGCTTGCATGAAGTCAAAAAGCAGTATGTTGAGACTCACTCGATGCACCGACTCCTGCAAGAGTAAATCGTCGTCAACTCATTCAATTACAAACCAATTGAAGTACCTCCAAGCCTGAAAGAACAAAGGGTTTACACGGAGGTGACGATAAGGAGGTTACATGCTCACCAAAACGGATAATCTGAAGACATTTTGCTTCTAGTAGGGCGACGCAGTAAATGACAGGAAATATGTGAGGTGAAAGGGGTGATAGCCCAGCTATATATATGGTGTGTACAACAGCTCCTTCTAGCAGGAGGCTGAAATGCCGCACCGCTACGGCGACTTGAGCATGCGAGGTGACGTCCTGAGAAAGGCACTGATCAAAAAACCACGGATACCACGGCTCGGCTGGCATTTTGAAGCGAATCCGCCATCGTCAGTATATGGTTGCAGACTTCATTGGTGGTGAATAAATTAGGATGTAGGGATATCGGTGTTAGTGTTCACGGTTTGCGTTTAATGACGGGTGACTGCAACAAGACTCCATGTCCTGCCGAATTATTCATCATCACTAGATCTCGCAGGAAGCATTTATCGGCGACCGGAGCTCAGTATAAGATTGAGATTATATGAAAACCCTTGCTGAAGCAGGCCGGAGGTCATTAAATCTCGCTTGGGTCCAATGCTGCTCTCTTTGAGCCAGATAGGTCCGTGCGAGCTAAGGCGTTGTTTGGCTCTGATGGATATGCCAATCACAGCGCGCGTTGTCACTGAACATTCTCAACAACCATCCTTTTGACCTCTGCGTTCATCTCCTCCTCACTTCCTCTTTTTTCTTTACCGTCGCAATCACTTCAATCATGAGCGGAAACGATCACGAAGATCTCATCGACTATGAGGACGAGCACGACATCCCGAACGTCGGTGGGACCTCGAATGGAGCAGGCGCTGGTGATGCAGAAAGCAAGGACAAGAAAAACTTTTCTGGCATCCATTCGACTGGTTTCCGGTTAGTCTGAGCGCATTTGTTTTCATTGACGACTCTGATAGCCCCTCTGTCCGCGCGGTTCAGGGATTTCCTTCTCAAACCAGAGCTATTGCGCGCCATCAGTGACCTTGGTTTCGAGCATCCCTCCGAGGGTAAGTGTTCTATGTACGCCCTACACGCTTTAAACTTATAACAATCTCCGAATAGTCCAGCAGGAATGTATTCCCCAGGCTGTTTTGGGAATGGATGTGTTGTGTCAGGCGAAGTCTGGACATGGAAAGACCGCTGTTTTCGTCCTTGCTACTCTGCAACAGCTTGAGCCAGTGAATGGTGAAGTGTCCGTTCTGGTCCTTTGCCACACTCGGGAGCTTGCGTTCCAGATCAAGAATGAATACTCTCGTTTCGCCAAGTACATGCCAGATGTACGCGTTAACACCTTCTATGGTGGCACACCAGTCACCAAAGATGCTGAGATCCTCCGCGACAAAACCAAATGCCCCCATATCGTCGTCGCCACCCCCGGTCGTTTGAACGCCCTTACCAGAGACAAGGTCCTCGACGCGAAAAACGTGAAACACTTCGTATTGGACGAGTGCGATAAAATGCTCGAACAGCTTGGTTAGTCGTATTTGGCGCTCCCACCTCATCATTTGTCCACCAAGTACCTTCAATTTGGCATCATGGCTGGCTTACGTGTCACTTGACGCATTCCCTGTGGCTCATTTCGACTGGGCAAGGGTTCGATCCTTTTGGAGTCCCAAGCGGAGGGATGAATGTCTCGAGGTCCAAAAGTTCAATGTCCAAGGATTCCTGGTCTCGAGCGCGACTACCCAGGATATTTTCCATGTTTATTCTTCGTGTCGCATCTTCTTTTCTGCTGTCGCGTGTTCTTGGACCATTTTATCTAATCCCGACATCGTCTACTAGACATGCGCCGTGACGTTCAAGAAATCTTCCGAGCGACACCCCACCACAAACAAGTCATGATGTTCAGTGCGACGCTGGCGAAGGAAATCAGGGCTACCTGCAAGAAATTCATGGCCAATGTTTGTGGCTTTTCCTCTTTTGATCAGCGCTTATTGACATTCGTTTCATCAGCCCTTGGAGATTTTTGTCGATGATGAAACGAAATTGACCCTTCACGGTCTTCAACAACACTACGTGAAACTTGAGGAGGTGGGGAAGAACAGGAAGTTAAATGATCTGTTGGATTCTTTGGAATTTAACCAAGTCAGCGGGATTTTTCCACTACGACGTGTTACTCCTACTTATTTTCTATTGCAGGTCGTTATCTTCGTAAAATCTGTTGCCCGAGCGATCGAATTAGACAAGCTCCTCGTCTCCTGCAATTTCCCAAGCATCAGCATTCACTCCGGACTTCAACAAGAGGAGCGGTAAGCGCTGAGTTTCATCTAATTTTCCTGATATTAAAATTTTGCTATAGTATCAGTCGGTACACTGCCTTCAAGGCATTCGAGAAGCGTATCTTAGTCGCTACTGACATATTTGGTCGCGGTATTGACGTGGAACGTGTTAACATTGTCATCAACTACGACTCTCCCCCTGATGCTGATAGTTACTTGCATCGTGTTGGGTAAGCTCTCATTAAACAGTCTTCTCGACTTTACACTTACCACGTTGCAATAGTCGTGCTGGACGATTTGGCACAAAGGGTCTTGCCATCACCTTCGTCTCTTCAGACAGTGACCAACAAGTCATGACGGCCATCCAGGCTCGCTTCGAAGTCGCGGTGCCTGAGCTACCTGACCACATCGATCCTGCCAGCTACAGTAAGTGACTCCACCCGTACAAGTGCCTCAGCTCATATCCTTCCTAGTGACATCGTAATTGAGAGTTTTCTTTACTTGTATAGTGTATCTTACGCGTAGCTGTTTCGTTGCCAATTTTACGTATGCCTGATGTCATTCCACTGCTAGTCACGCGTGACCGTGGTGAATTCGAGACTGAAGAGAGGATTTTGAATGATTCAATGAACCCTCTAAATCTCTCTTCGTTATATGCCAAGGCCTCAAATCCAGACCCTGTCTAGATTGTAAATGGCCGATTCCGAAGATGCTAAACCCACCCGACCAACTACAGACTCCCGCAAGATTATGAAGAGGAAATTCGGTCAACCCTCGTTTCCAACACTGTACTTCAGAGATGGTGTGCTCTCTATTCCTGGGTATACTTTTGAGAAGGTCTCTATCTCAACACGCAGCATAGGTGTATTCGCTGACTGCATTCCAACCCCAGGCAGTACCATGGCAAGATACCGGAAGTATGACGATATTGGCCGAAGGCAACAGCCTGAAGGATGGTTCGAACGTCCTCGCCAAAATTGCCCCTGCTCAATCCAACGGCTCAATGTGCCTCGAGAGAGAGGCCCACATGTACGTCGGCGGCTTCACGTTGTTTAAGTTTCTTCTCTGAGAACGTCACTTGGAATTTCAGATTGGGGGGCATGTCCTCCTTGACAGAAGGCTATAGCACAACTCTCCGAATGATCGACTACTACAAAATTCCCCGTGATAGTGGAGATTGTGTTGTATTACTCCTCGTTCACCCCGGCCTAAATCTTCTTGGACGGTATCTCCCACCCTTGAAGGTTAATGATCTCCTCCTTGCGGATATCTCAAGAGTACGGCCAATGTCCTCTCACGGAGATGTGTATATGATGGGAATTGAAGAGCCCGATATCGTGGAGGAGATGGAGGCTTTTGATATTATGGATTTAGCTTCGTTTCTTGAGTAAGTTCCTTCCTCCAGACCTTGATTCTTCCTAATGGACCTCATTCCAGGTTCGCCATTCAGTCGACGCGTTGCTTGGAGATATTGCACAAGTAGGTTTGTCTATTACACTCTGTGATGACGTCCTCACGTTTTTAATTTTTAGAGCTGGCGTTGTGCATCGTGAAGGTGCGCCGACAAGCTGCGCTCCCTGATATAATGACTGACAGTGTGTGCAGTCAGAGCAAATGCTTTCCATCTGAATTCTCACTCTGGTTTTGTTCGCCTCGTGCACTTTGGCAATAGGGCAGTGTCGCTAGAGAATTTTGGATCACCATCCTCCCTGGTGCTTAGGGCATATGAAGAAGCAGAGAAACTCAAGATCAAGGAAGCTTTGTGCTATCTTGCACCTGAGCAAACGGGTAGTACGGAGACCATGGCACAGGACCACAGAACCGACTTATACTCTCTTGGAATCATGTTTTGGACTCTACTCGTTGGTCGAGGGCAAATGCCCTTCGAAGGGGGCGCTCTAGAGCTTCTGCACTCAGTCGTCCAGAAGCGGCCCATGCCTGTGCACGAAGTGAGGCGTGATGTCCCTCAGGTTCTCGCAAACATCATAGACAAGGTAATCGTAACCGCGGCTTCGCATACATAATCGGACTGTTAATCTTCTCTCAGCTTCTAGCTAAGAACCCAGATATGCGATATCAAAGTGCTCATGGCCTCAAGACGGATCTTATTGAATGTCAACGTCGACTTCTCGCGACAGTATCATCGACGGTTGACGAGTCCGTAGAGGTATCTATGCCCTTTCGCAAGTCCGTTACAGTGCTCAGCTTGATCTATTTTTAGCTCATCCCCTATTTTGAAATCGCCCTTGAAGATCGATTCATGGTGTGTCTGAGGAGACCGTTTATAGAACCTATCACTCACTGTACATCAATAATCTAGGAGTTCACAATGCCTATTGCACTTGTACGTGGTTCCCTGAATTTTTTTTGGTCGCTCGCTTATCATACTTTACAGTTTGGCCGTGACAAAGAACTAGAAATTATCAGGAATGTTAGTAAGTGATATTTCTTATTCCACAGTAACTCGACTATTTCTGACTATTTCGGCAGTTCGCAATGTGTCTACGAGCTTCTCGCGACACTTTTCCGCGACCAAGGGATACATTACACTATCTGCCACAGGATCCAAAGACAGTAACGACGACATGGAATCGACGTCCTCTCGGAGTGGCTCCCCTCATCGATCACTTTCGATCTACACAGAATCAAATCCCTCTTCATACTATGAACATTCGACATTGGCGTCCTTCAGTCAGTCTCCTCTTGCTGGCGATGGTCTTCGCAAGGATATGTTGCGGACTCGCAGTCATGCATCACGCACACAAGCGGTGTTGGTAGTTGGGCCTCCAGGGTATATTATACTGTCACCATTTATTCCCCGAAAGTTTGAGTTAACCAATGGATTTAGCATAGGAAAGAGCTCTATGGTTCTTGTGAACCAAGCTAAATGGCGCTGTGAGTGCCGTGCCGTTCTTGAGTTCATGGATCTGAATTTATTGTTTCAGCACACGGCCTATGGGGCCAAGCTAAGTTCCAAAGCGCCGACTCCGCCCCATTTGCTGCTTTGGTACGTTTTCTACACACTCAGTCCATGCGCTATTAACATCCTACAGTTAAGCTGTCTGTCCTCGGTCCTTCGACAACTCATGGTGTTCCATACAGACCTACATCGTTTTGTGACTGCTCTACGCAGCCGCCTTGGTCCACAGCTCCAAAACGTGCCTCTCCTCTACCAAGGAACTCCAGAATTGAAAGACGTTCTGGCCTTATTCGACGTCCATCTGGAAAACCCACAGGAAACTTTGAATACACGAGAACTTCGAGCAAGGTTCCAGTCTTTAGTCGAAAGTGTTTTCTCTGTCATTGCTGAGACTCGACTGTTTGCATTGTTTCTTGACGACCTACATGAAGCGGACGAATCGTTGAGTTGCTCCGCCCATGGTTTGTGAATACTTCACTGACGTGTCAAATGTCTAGTACACTGGACCTTGTCTCCACATTGGTGAACTCAAGGAGCCGCATGGTTGGAGTTTCTTTCGACACTTTCGAAACTATCGTTGATACTTTTTTTCAGCTTGTTTTTGCGACGCTACGATCAGATAAAGCGTAAGATAAGCCTTCCAGTGCAGTGTGTCCCCTGCTTACATCTACCTGCTAGCGAGGTAGTTCAGCGAGTCAGAAACATGTTCAACAGCCGTTCACGTCCGACATGGATCACCGTTGAGCCATTATCCTTTCAAGCGATATCGTCACTTGTGTCCAAGACTATGCATCGAACGAAAGAGGACTGTGTACCTCTGTCTCGATTTATCTTCGCCGCCTCTTCAGGCAATGCCTTCTCTGCAAGGAGCGTATTAACAACCTTGCAGCGTCAGCGTCATGTACGTCCAATGTTGTCGAAATCTCTCTCAGGCTTACGAACTTCCTCGTAGATCACATTTGACTGGGAGCACAATTATTGGGTGTATGATTCCGATCATCAATGATACTTGGAATGCTCACTTAACCTCCAATTACAGCTACGATATGATTGCCATTGAGGGCAGCATCGCCAACCAGGGGGTTTCTGATCCTGCCGATCTCTCCTTTCTCGTCGACCACATGAGGGAACTCCCGGACGAAGTCAGAAAGTATCTGCTGTGGGCAGCTTTCTTTGGAGAAACGTAAGTTATGCATCGGTGTTCCCGCTCTTCAGCGTATAACATTACAATGGTCTCAGCTTCAAGGTCACTGAAATAGCTCTGATGATGGACTGGGAAGACTCCAGTGGCGGCAGCTCGGGTGAGGATGAGATTGATGATATGTGGAACATCCATAAAGCAGTCTCGAATCTTCGTGATTCCGGCGGTAGCATCGCGCACAGATCCATGCGCGGGCTTCAGCTTGCTCTCACAGAGGGATGGTTGATCAGTAGGGCAAGGGACATGTGCAGCTTTGCACATGATCGATATCGGCAGGCTGCCCAAGCTGAAGCTTCCAACCTTCCTCCAGAAACTGTGGCGAAGATGTCTTTCCGAGTATGTCATATTTACTTTTCACGGTATCTGCTGACCCATTCACAAGATCATTCTGATGATGATGCATGAGACGCCTACCGATGTGTATCGGATCGCGGAGCACGCAAAGCGGTAGGAACGTTTGCACAACGACTTTTGACGTTATTCATGGTGGCATTAGATGTTTGAATCTGCTTCACGATCACCCTAAGAGGGATGAGCTACTCGACGTCCTCATAGATGCTGGTGAATCTGCTTGGGCCCGCGGCGCTCACGAGGTGGGCCAAATTTTTAGGTTATTAAACGATTTTCTGATTCAAACATTTCCTCATCATTTAGCTTGCTATTCAATCCTTCGAAAGTGCCAGACATCTTCTTCGCCAGAATGCATGGACGGAAAAACCGGGAAGGACATTCAGTCTTCTGTCTCGCCTTGCTGCGTAAGTTGCCTTCACCTGTACAGATATAAGTATGTCTATTAATTATATATCGTGCAGACTGTTTACCTGGAAAGGTGATTCCGCCCTCGTCAGGATTTAACAGCTTCAACTTATATTTTGCCAGGGAATCTGGATGGGTCTGATGCTATCATACGAGACTGTCTACTCCACAGCAAACAGCCCGAGGACAAGAGTAGTCTACTCCGATTGCGGTCTCGAAACCATTACATCAACAATCGCTATACGGAGGCCTTGAACGACACTCTCCTTGCGCTCAAGGTTCTGGGGATAGAAATCAATCCGGCGCCTACACAAAGACAGGTTGACTTCATGTTTGAAGAAGTCAAGAACGAAATTTTAGCTGTGGGTTTTGACGACATTATGCTAATTCCACGAACCACGGACCCAAGAACGGAGCTCGCGGTATCCCTGCTGAATGACGCTGGTTTGTGTAGTTGAGTTTCACTCTAAACACACGCTGAATTCTTTTTAGGGACAAATGCGTACTGGAGTCCTGAACCGTACTACTTTGCTGACCTCATCGGACTTACAGTGCGTCTTGCTACTTGCTCATAAAAGCCATAGACCTGAAATTGACATCCAAGACTATCCAATTGGCTCTCCGGTATGAACAAAATACCATAGCTATAGTGTTTAATTGGCCAATAACTGTTACTCCATCAGAGCAGGAATGGCACCTGGAACCGCACTTGGGTTTTTCTGGGCTCTTGGAGGCAGGTCTTCGTATTAATGCGAGTTACCATTGGTAATGTTAACCCTAATCAGCGGCTGCAGAACGCAGAGAACTCTACCGGTTCTCAGCCGACCTTGCCAAGTTGGCGTTGCGTATAGCTGACCGATACGGAACTTCAGGTGAAAAATGGTACGCGCTGCTCATCAAGGACCTGAATTATAACTAAAAGATTTAGTCGGGCCCAAGTTATGTTCTGTGCTATGGTATCAGGTTTCGACAACGTTCATATTCGTGGAAACTTGCCTCGCCTGGAACAAGCCATCAAGTATGGAAACAGTGCTGGCGATAAGTTCGTATGTATTTCCCTCAAGTTATACATCTCTCCTGATTTATTTCACCAGAATATACACGAGTTACGGCTCAATACAGAGCATTATAACCCGGCTTTACGTCTGTGACCATCGTACGTGACGAGCAAAATTTTACTTGAATTTTTTTTTCATCGCGACATTTCCATTTCTCAGTCAATGAACTGGTCACCGCTGCTGAAGAGGTTTGTAAATCTGCTTAAGCTGATACTATTGAATGCTAACTGGGACCATTGCTGTAACAGTGTGTTAACGATGTCAAGCTCTTAGCGCCTTCAGGAGAGCCAATCATCTTAGCAACAGGTACGTACTGCACTCAGATAATCTCATGTCAAATAATTGATTGATTCACAAAAGCTGTACTCAATTGCGTTCGGGCGCTTGGAGGTTATACCCGCGCTGGGTCTTCCGCGACAGTTTTCGACACTGATCACTTCAATGAAGAAGAATATGTTCAACATATACATGCAACTTCTGGGAACCTCCCCCTTGCTCTCAACTGGTACTTGCTACGTCGGATCACAACCTTTCTATATTGACATCTCCTCTAGGTACAACTCCTTCAAGGTAGGAGTATGTTGCAATAGTATGGCTAGACCTTACCTCTGTCAAGGTTGCCGGCTACTTTTCCCTTGGCTACATCACTGAAGCAGCTGAGCTTGGATTTTATGTATATGAGACCAGAGAAGTTCATCCTAAGTGAGTTGTCAGGCATCCTACCTCGTACGGGTCTAACACGGTCTTTAGCCATCGACATGTCAGATACGCCTTATTCTATCAAAGTCTGGCTCTTATAGCATGCATTCGAAATGGCATCGTCACGGGCGAGAAGCAGGCGAAATATCTCGCTCAAGTAAATGCTAATCAAATGTACATAAGAAAGTGAGTGCTCCAGAAAACCTGAGACTCGTCGATTTCACCATATTATCTTAGGTGGTTGTCACCAAGCCCTGTCAATACAAGTACATGGGTTGCTCTGATAGTAGGCTTACTCTGGGATTTGCCTTATTTATTTCTTACTTTAATTTTTTAGGACGCGGAGCTAGCAGCGCTAGCAGGTTCTCCCGATGCATTCAAACTCTATGATGTTGCCGTAAAGTATGTACTGTATCTTCGAACTAATCTGTCGCTGAAGTGGAAACTAGACTTGCTGTCAATAATGACTGGCTCGCAGAAGAGGGATGGGGCTTATACCTTGTGAGAATTTTTTTGTTATCAGGTCACCGATTTCTCAGAACTCGCAGCAAGGGTCACATTTTGTAAAATGTGGAGTGGAAAGCCTTGGCGGAGAATTGCAGCGTCGAGGAATTTCCCGCCATGCTCAGTGGGGAGCCCAAGGAATTGTGTATGCACCAACTCTTCTTACTTATACTGCTGACAAAGACGTTGCCCAGGAACTCCCTGAACATGTTATGCGGTTCACGGACCCAGAATACATTGAAGCGGCCTATCTTTTCTTCAGATGTTGCTGTGCAGACGGAAGCAGTCGCTCTCAACTTTTCAGCACCTGTTTACAATCCCCAGAGCCGAATGGACACATACGATGACCAAGAGTCTACTTTGAGCGCGGCCGATCTCGCAGCCATTCTGAAATGGAGCAAAGACATCTCGAGCGACATCAATCTCTCGTCTGGTGAGGAAAGCT
>Ga0247741_1002105_pt1 | contig 11090 bp, 10 predicted proteins | sample UWRJL213509R2_FD_180945 | JGI IMG/M metagenome (GOLD analysis project Ga0247741, IMG submission 180945) | Plant litter microbial communities from Arlington Agricultural Research Station in Wisconsin, United States - UWRJ-L213-509R-2 | ecosystem: Environmental > Terrestrial > Plant litter >...
AGGGATGTACTTTAGCTAGTTCTTAACTCGCAAACCTTACATCTACTCTAACACAGACAATACCTCGTCTGAGGCATTCTGTTTATTGAGATCAAGGCCAGACCCGACCCCTCTGACTATAGACGACGTCTTCGACTTAAGTCTATTGTCTTGGTCGTAACAAAAGAACTAGCTACTCAGAACCCTCGTCACTTGTCCCCACAAGTGACGCCACATCCATCGAAACGGATCCCTGGAGACTAGACCCTCCTCGACGAAGACTACAGATCGAACACGACCCTGAAACTGTCCAACGAATCATCGAGTTCAGACTCTCCTCTCTAACATCTCTTCCCCGACAAACCTTTATCACCGAACTCGCATCTTGGGCACATCCCATTGAAGAAACCGAAAACGATTATCCACCCGAAAGAAACTGGTCCTCTGCTGATCGAAAAGGATTCACAGCCAAGCGAAAAGAAGTTTCATTACAAGTAGGACCATCAGCCCTACCAGACGCATACCTGAATACACCGAACACTTTTACCCGCTATACCAAGGCGGCTAATTACGCACCCTCGAACTATGGATCACATCGAAGAACCCAGAACTCATTATACGTTCCACCGACACCGAATTCCGAACCAATACCAGAACCAGAAATTTTAACTGAAACCGAACCACCATCCCGAACCACTACCGAATCACCCGACTCTACGATCCAAGGATACGAACTACCCCGAGACATCTCTATGGCTCATCTAGCAGGACCACAACCACAAGACGAAACCATGGACCATCCGACCATTGCATATACCGAACCCCAACCTCGAGATGCGAAAGAATTACGCATCAATCTACCGAAACCTTTTAACGGCAATCGCTCGAATCTTAACCGATTCATCCAAGATTGCGCCGTTTACCTGAAGATCAACCGAAAGGTCTATGATGACGATGACAAAAAGATTGCTTTTATGCTCTCTTTATTGGATTCGGGAGAACCCGCCATGTGGAAGGAACAATTCATTAAATCGGCAATGAACGGAGACGAAATCGACTTCCCCATGTATGAAGAGTTTCTACAACTTTTCAAGAACGCGTTTAAGGATGTTGACCAAGTCAACGAAGCCATGAACGACTTGGGGCGACTTCGACAAGGGAACAAGACTGCTGAAGAGCACACTACGACTTTCCGACTCCTAGTTGGAAAAGCAGGAATATCCTCAGCAACCAATCCGAATCATCGAGTCCTCATCGATCTCTATCAGAAATCCCTTAAACCAAAACTGGTCGAACGAATCATGTCTATGGAACGAATCCCCGAAACCATCGAAGGATGGTGCGACAAGGCCATTCTTTTTGATAACAACTGGCGACGACTCATGACTACCTTGGGACGAAATCCGAGATTCGGCCAGAACAATGGACAGGATCGAACCTATTCGAACTCCTCTCGCACCAGAGACCCGAACGCCATGGACATCGACGCAATGTCCCCCGAACATCAAAAACTCATGAAGGAAGGAAAATGTTTCAACTGCGAAAAACCAGGACACCGATCTCGCGACTGTGATCAACCTCGAAAGAGGAGATTCCCACAGAACAATCGATCCCCGAACAATCAGTCCTCCTCATCGAAACCCCAGTTTAAGACTGCTCGAGAAGCTCACGCCTACATCCGATCCATCGTCGACAGTCTTCCAGACGAAGAAGCCTCTAAAGTCATCACACTAGCCGAAGAAGAGGGTTTTTAAAGCGGAGATCTGCATCAACGTCAGCATCTCCCATTCTTTCCATCTATTCTGTAACACTAGCTGAGATCTTGAATAAAACCATGCATCTTCCCATTCGAATCTCGTGTGATGGAAAAATCGTTGAAACCAAGGCTCTCATCGACTCAGGAGCAGGAGGAACATTTATGGATCAGAACTTTGCTCGGAAACATCGACTACCATTAGAAAAACTCGAAGAACCCCTGATCATCTTTAACGTGGATGGAACGCAGAACAAAAAGGGTACCATCACACATTTCACGGAACTCGACATAATCTTCGGTACTCGCACACGGAAAACTCGATTCCTAATCTCAGGACTAGGAAAACAACATTTGATCTTTGGTTTTCCTTGGCTAGAAACGGAAAACCCAATCATTGATTGGAAACGAGGAACCCTAGAATGGAAACGCACCCCACTGAAATTCAAATTTCGGGGAAAACCCACTCCCATAACGGAAATCATCGACCAGACCTTGTCCGAAGAACCTGATAACGCCTCGCCTAACGAGGACGATGATCAATCTGTCCTGATCGCCTCCATATCCGCCATATCACCCTCCGAGCCAGACCTTTACATCCAAGCCAAGGCGACCGCTGCCACAACTTTGGCCCAACAGGAAAAGAAGATTGCCATACTGCTGGAAGAACTGGTTCCAAAAGAGTACCACGCTTATCTCCATCTTTTCGACAAGAAATCCTCCGAACGATTCCCTGAATCTCGATCATGGGATCATAAGATCGAGATGAAAGCAGACTTCGAACCGAAAGTGTTTAAGAAGTACAATCTATCCCCCATCGAACAAAGGGAACTCGACAAATTCATCGATGAAAATCTGGAGAAAGGTTACATTGTTTCCTCCCAATCTCCGATGGCATCCCCTTTCTTCTTCGTCAGCAAGAAAGATGGGAGTTTTCGACCTTGCCAGGATTATCGATATCTGAATGAAAAAACAGTCAAAAACGCCTACCCACTTCCTAATATCCCCGAACTCATGGACCAACTTCGTGGTGCTAAATACTTCTCGAAGTTCGACATTCGACTGGGATACAACAACGTTCGAATCAGAAAGGGAGACGAGTGAAAAGCAGCGTTCATCACCAATCGAGGACTTTTCGAACCGACCGTCATGTTCTTTGGAATGTGCAACTCTCTGGCGACCTTCCAGGCAATGATGGACGACATTCTTGGCGATATGAAGAAGAAAGGCTACTGCATCGTGTATATGGACGACATCATGATTTACGCAGACTCCCTGGAAAAACTACACGAGGCGACTCTTGAATTATTCGAAATCATCCAGAAAAACGATCTGTTCTTTAAAGCCGAAAAATGTGTTTTCGCCCAGACCAAGGTACCCTTCCTTGGAATGATTGTTGAACAAAACAAGATCTCAATGGATCCAGCAAAGGTTCAAGGCATCGCCGACTGGCCGGAACCGACCTCCGTAAAAGAACTTCGATCATTCTTGGGATTTGGAAACTTTTATCGAAAATTTATCGCTCGATACTCAGCCGTCGCCAAACCCCTATACGATCTGTTACAGAAGGGAGTTCCATTCATTTGGACCAAAGCCTGTCAAATGGCTTTCCGGACGCTAAAAAGACTTTTCTCCGAAGAACCTGTTCTTATGATCCCCGACCCAACTTGTCCTTTTCAAATCGAAACCGACGCCTCGAAACACGCTACTGGAGCAGTACTCACCCAAACCGATGGGAATGGAGACAGACATCCGTGCGCTTTCATCTCCAAAACCTTCTCTCCAGCCGAACGAAATTACGAAATCTACGATCGAGAACTCTTAGCCATGGTCCGAGCTCTCACAGAATGGCGACATTATATTCATGGATCCACTCACTCCACCACCATTCATTGCGATCACAAGAATCTCACATACTGGCGATCCCCACAGAGACTAAATAGACGACAGGCCAGATGGCATCTATTCGTCTCCGAATTCAATCTAGAACTGGTTCACGTTGCTGGAACAAAGATGTTCCAATCAGACGCCCTCTCTCGCCGACCCGATCATATTCCTGAAAAGGATAACGACAACGAGGACGTCACCATCCTACCCGACTCCCTTTTCATTAGTCTTATCGACACGGAACTTCAGCAACAGATCGCTGATTCAAAAACCCTCGACACTAACGCCGCCGAAGCTTTAAAACTTCTATTAGAAGATGGTCCAACCGAACTGACAGAGGATCTCACCGACTGGACCACCGAAGATCTAAATGGGAAACCTATGCTGTTCTACCAAGGACGACAATATATCCCTAAAGATGACAATCTTCGACGACAAATAGTGAAGCAATTTCATTATCCAATCACCGCAGGACACCCTGGAGAACTGGCGACTTACATCGACATGGCTAGATTCTACTGGTGGCCAGGCATGAGGACATTTGTCAAAAACTATGTGAAAGGTTGCGCTACCTGCCAACAATTCAAGATCAATCGAAGTCCAACTAAACCTGCTCTAATGCCGATACCTGGTCCAGAATCTGATCGACCTTTCGCTCACTGTTCCATGGACCTCATCACGGATCTACCAAACTCCGAAGGCTACGATTCAGTCATGATCGTGGTAGATCATGGCCTTACGAAGGGGGTAATTTTATTTCCAACAAACAAAACCCAGACAGCAGCGAAGACGGCTAACATGCTGCTAGACCGACTCTACTCGAGATTTGGACTTCCGGATAAATTCATTTCCGATCGTGGACCCCAATTCGCAGCAAAAGCATTCCGAGAACTCCTTAAACTCCTCGAAATCAAATCATCTCTATCCACCGCATATCACCCACAATCAGACGGAGCCACCGAACGAGTCAACCAGGAAATTGAGGCTTATGTATCCATTTATTGCTCCCTACATCCAGACACATGGGCATCTACCCTTCCTACTCTCGAATTCACCCACAACAATCGCCGACACGCCGATCGCACGCACACCCCATTCGAACTCATGTATGGAATCACACCTCGAGCCATCCCTCTGACGTTCAACTCCACTAAATATCCAACTGTCAAAGCTCGACTTGACGCCCTAAAACGTGCCCGTCAGGAAGCGCTAGCAGCCCACGAGTTGTCTAGAATTCGCATGCTTGAACGATTCAAGCGAGACGCTAAACCGTTTAAGAAAGGAGACAAGGTCTGGTTAGACGCTCGAAACCTAAAGACAACCTATCCAAAGAAGTTTGCGCCCAAACGAGAAGGACCTTTTAAGATTAAGGAAGTCTTGGGGCCTTTGACGTATCAGCTGGACATCCCAAAACGCTGGAAAATTCATAATGTGTTCCATGCCACCCTCTTATCGCCCTTCAGACAGACCGATGTCCACAGGCCAAGCTTTTCCAACCCACCTCCTGACCTTATCGATGGAGAAGAACAATACGAAGTTGAAGCTATTCTGAATCATCACAAGGTCGGACGAGGATATCACTATCTCATCAAATGGAAAAATTACTCATCCGGAGATGACTCATGGGAACCCGAGTCATATATCAAAAACGCCGACGACATACTGTCAACATACAAAAAGAAACACAAACTTCGACACACTTCCATCGACTACTTAAAAACGATGCCAGGTCTCTGAATCGACAACACTCCAATTGTACTCTCGAATCATCATACTCTTTTCAAACATGGTCTCCAACAACAGCTCCAAACTCTCCGAATTCATATACATCGACGACGACATGGCTCCTGACGCTCATTATTGGGCCAAAAACGTGGAAGGGACCGAAGACATCGCCATTCTACCCCGAGAGGCATTCACTTGGTTCCAGGATCCCAAATTCGCCGAAGATCTGATTAAAGCCACAGACGAGTGATGGGACAACCCGATGGGCAAGGATGTCATCCTCGTCGAATCCCTGGCTCGAAATGATGCGGACATCAGAGCCACCATCGCCCGACTCCAACAAACTGCAGATCGAAACAAGGCGCTGGCGTACACCACTCTGAACGCCATCAACAATAGGACTCGTATGCGGAAGTTCAACCGAGTGATCGAGAAGCGTCGCCAGGTATCAAAGAAACCATCCATCTCCCCAACCTCGTCTCAACCATTCGTATCAGCACCATCGACTCCTCCTCCACTTACAAGGGACGCTTCGCGCACATCGTCCCCTCCCAATCCCACCAAATCAACCCCGACCCGTTACGCTCCCTATACGGTTGATCGACGACCGACCCCTGCAGACTCCCTTCCCCTCTGACCCGAAGACACTGCAGCCATCTACAAGGAAATGGAGAAACTCATCACTCCTGCCCTTGCTTACAAACTCAGATCAGCTGGAAAGAACGCCAATCCCGTCAAGAAGGAATTCGCCTCTCAACGACGACTCATCGAAATCAACGCCGTCTTGCAGGACAACCAAAAGAAGCCGATCTCAACCTCCATCCAACCGCCCGCCACTCCTTCCTCCTCTCGACGTACTCTCTCTGCTGGACTTTTATCCACTCAGACCCAGACCCACAAACCTACCAACAAGGGTAAGAACGTGGTCCGAAAACACCCTTACCCCAGCGATGTTAAATGCTACTGCTGTGGCGAACGGGGACACTACTCCCAGGACTGTCTCAACCGAAAGTGCCGATGGTGCAACAACACCGGACATTTCCCTCAAGACTGCGTAAAACACCCTCGGGTCTTGGAAGAAGAACGCCGCAACGACTTTCACGACACGGCTGATCGAGAGGACCATTGGGACGAAGATGCCAAAGCCAACATTACGGGAGAACCCTACGGGAATTAGGAAATTTTCAGGGAAAATTTGGATAAGAAGGGGGTAATGTTACGATTTTTCCTTTTCCTTTACGAACTATACACTCCTCTACCACGTGATCCAATCACGTGTACGGCTGCACTCACCTTTCCCCTTAGTACGGTACCATATTGACTCATTCTGACTCATTTCCTTTTCGCCTCCCATTATGCTTGACTAGTACGGACTCGTAGTGACTCTTACCTTCTATCGACTGTGACACCGCCGTTTACTATAAAACACAGTAGAGAACAGGGATGTACTTTAGCTAGTTCTTAACTCGCAAACCTTACATCTACTCTAACACAGACAATACCTCGTCTGAGGCATTCTGTTTATTGAGATCAAGGCCAGACCCGACCCCTCTGACTATAGACGACATCTTCGACTTAAGTCTATTGTCTTGGTCGTAACATGTATCACGTGCACAAAGAGTATTGTACAGTAAGAAAGAAAATGAAATTCATAACACAAGAATGGTTCGCCTGCTGAACGTGACCACCAGAACCATGAGCACAGTGAGGAGATGAGCAGCTAGTTGACTTACAAAGGTCATCCCATTATCCCACCATGTACTTCCTACATGCAGCAGGCAGTGATTCCCTCCAGTTCTTGCATAGCCTCTTGTAGTGCCACCAGCGAGCGCTCGAATTTGAACCTTTGGCAGTACAGAAGTTGGCAGCTCAGGTAGTCATGTCAATAGGTGTATGCTTCATATCGAGTTGCCTAGAGTTGCCTAAGGGGGTGGCCTAGTTTTTGTCAGACCCATCTGGGGAGGAGAGAGAAACCCACAATAAGGTATACAGAGGGCCAGTGAGCCAGTGAGGCGACAGAAAGGAAGGAAGGGAGAACAAATGAGTGTGTACACGGCGTGTTCGTAATGATCAACAAAGAAATCCGGCAAGCCGGAGCTATATTTGGAAAGACTACCATACAGTGTTTAACCACTCAATTGGACGTGATCACTCACTTGGACAAACATGTCCAGTGAGTGAAATAAGCCTTGAATGACTAATTGTTCAGCCTTATACCATAGATATATTCCCCCCTCATGATATCTAGCTCTTAAATATGCAGAGGCACCAGTTGGTCTTTGGCTGATGGGAAAATATGCCAAATTGGAAATTTTCTCAAATCAGTAATCACTACATTATTGGCCATACTCAAGGTATTTTCTCAAATTTAAGCTGAAGAATAAATATATGAGCTTACCATACTTGTATAAAAAAAGAAAGTGGGTAATTTCTCTCACTTTTGTGAGTTCTGGCAAGATCTTGCTCAGAAGGAGGGAATTTGGACGTGTTACCAAGTCACAAAGTCACGGCACGGCCCAGCTAAAATGTGACACTGTCCAAATGATGCATTTTCCCAAAATGGTGGGTTTTCCCATGATTTTGCTACTGTACCATCAAATCATGGAAGCTCGTCCTCAAACTCTGTACATAGTGAATTTAGACATTCCACTTCAAGTTTAAAGTAAGATTTCTCTCATAAATGTTATATTCAAATGAATAGAGCGTAAATGAAATTTGTCTGTCCAACTGAGTGGTTAAATACTGTATCAGGTGGACAGGGCCATCGCCAAACAAAAGGGCAGGCTTGGCTACCAAGCCATGTGACCTCATCGATCGAGCCAAGCGACGCCCAGCACCGCGGCACCCACTGAGACCCCCGTAAAATGTTCAGCATAAGTATAACTATGTATTTAGGTATCTCTAAGATGGGTTTAAATAGTGGAATTAAACCCATCTAAGAGATACTATTTAAGGGCCTACTGAAGTGGAGTCAGCTCTGAGCCGAAGTCATTATTTGGTACCAGCTCAGTCCAACTCAGCTCAGAGCCAGTATCAGCTATGACTCTAAGCCGGTTCCGAGCCGGAGTCGCGGCAACACTACTAATGCCTGATTTTTGGCAAGGGATTTAGTCGACTAGCTTGACTGGCTTGAGCTGATGTCACACAGAAATGTAGCCAATAACATCTCTCTCTTCATTCTTCATATTTCCTCAAATTTCAAGCACTCAAATTTATCTCATACAAAATGGAATATATACCCCAATTTAGCGGCGAAATCATGAGGATGAAGATAAGGATGCGAAAGACTGAGTTGTGACTGGTGTGACGGCTCAAGCTGGCAGCAACACTATCCCTGAGAGTCCAAATCAACCATGTCACTGTCAGAAATTGGGCCAGTAAATTCGAGAGCAAATCATGCACATTCTGAGAGTCCAAATCAACCGTGTCATGGTCAGAAATCAGGTGAGGAGATTAGAGAGCAAATCACGCACCCACTGAGAGTCCAAATCAACCATGTCACCATTAGAAATCGGGCCAGTAAATTTGAAAGCAAATCACGCACATCCTGAGAGTCCAAATCAACCATGTCATGGTCAGAAATGGGTGAGGAGATTAGAGAGCAAATCACGCACAAACTGAGAGTCCAAATCAACCATGTCATCGTCAGAAATCGGGTCAGTACATTTGAGAGCAAACCACGCACAATCTGAGAGTCCAAATCAACCATGTCACCGTTAGAAATCGGGCCAGTAAATTTGAGAGCAAATCACGCACGTCCTGAGAGTCCAAATCAACCATGTCACAGTCAGAAATCGGGTCAGTACATTTGAGAGCAAACCACGCACATCCTGAGAGTCCAAATCAACCATGTCACAATCAGAAATTGGTTCAGTACATTTGAGAGCAAACCACGCACTCCCTGAGAGTCCAAATCAACCATGTCGCCGTCAGAAATCGGGCCAGTAGATTTGGGAGCAAATCACGCACAGTCTGAGAGTCCAAATCAACATGTCATAGTCAGAAATCGGGTCAGTAGATTTGAGAGCAAATCACGCACAAGCTGAGAATCCAAATCAACCATGTCACGGTCAGAAATCGTGTGATTAGATTCGACAATTCAATCACGTTTCGCACCTCTAGTTCCTGAAAAAAATAACGATGGCTCATCAGTCAAAGCTTACTTCTCAAGAATAAAATCAAAGGAGACGAACAAACTGTTTGACATGGATATTGCGGATCAACCACAACTCAATGTCTTGATCCGTGTTCTTGTCTACAGTTTCACTTCTGGCTGCATCTGTTGCTTGAAACCGGGCGCCGCAATCGTTGGCACTTGACGGTTCAGATGTTGGTCAGAGAGAACATAGTCTACAACTGGAAAATCATACCAATCGATTGAAGCGCTTGCGGACTGTCGCTCAACTTTGGTTTCCTTCCTGCAACGGGGGCACCTGTATGTGTTCAGATGTTTTTGCCTCGCAATGCCCTCTCGCTCAGCTTCCTCCGTCAATACCACCCTCATGACAAATTTAGTATTCGGCCCTCGATTGTTCTCGAACCCAACTTCGTCGGTCATTTGGATCACTTCGTCACCTGTATCCACGCAGAGGTCATACATCCCTTTGTCGATAACACGGATGAGGGTGCGATCTTCGGGTGATTTTTCATTGACGAAAAGTGGCCGTATGGCTGCTTTGAATTGCTAGATGATAATGTCAAAAGCCTGATAACACTCCTGTATTACGCATCACAAAGAGGCGAACTTACTTTCAGCGAGCCTGCGTAGTCCATTGAGATGGAAAATTTGCGACCAGTCGCGTCGATGAGTTCCAGATTCGCCGATACGCTGACCGTTGCCCTTGGATTCATCGAGCTCATGTCCGCAATCGATAGAACCTGTCAAGATACACTGCTCAGAGCCAATATGCCGTTAGCAAGACATTTGCGAACCATGTAAACGTTCAAAAAAAACTGGACATCTTGCATGCACTGGGAAAGGATCTGCGAAATGGTCGCATACCTCACTTTGCGCAAGGTCTTCAACTTCTCCAGCTCGTTGGCGGTATGTGTCAGTTGTCTAGATACCACATCAGTGAGGTGAAAATGAGTGAAAATGCTCATTACCTGATCATATCGTACTGGGCCTCCAGCAGTCCAGGCGATGTTGCACCTGGTAAAGCACCAATTCTCTTGAGAAGCCAGCGAAGTTTGGACGTCAAAGCTTTGATAGCCTGTTCATTTTGAGAGATTTTCTATGTGCCAACATGAGTAGGATGCCGTTTTAGTAGACACTTCATACTCACGTCGACAATAGTCAGAATACCGAGCAATCCACCAATAGCGTCTTTCAGCGGGGCTCCAACGATAGGAATTGCCCCCACGAAGGGTGCTAGGGTGGTGCCAACAATATTCGCGTAATCCCGAGCGCGGCTCCCAACGGTTTTGTTTGAATCGACGGCGAACTCGGTACCTGGGGCAGGTGCAAGGTGTTCATGAGATGCATTCGCAGCGCCTGATTGCAGAACGACCTTGCTAGAGGTACCAAGTGGGAATGTACAGAGAGATCTGGAGGCAAGAGTGATGATCGCAGACTCTTGTCCCGCAGCATCGATCTTGCGTCGCTGGATTAGCCCTCTTAGCCACTCTGGAAACAGAGAAGGTGACTTGGCTGTTGGTTGATAGTTAGGTATCTGCGACATCTGCGAGTAAGACATTGCGAAGTAGTTGAGATGATGCTGCTGGTGAGATGGGAGAGAAGACTTGG
>Ga0247741_1002106_pt1 | contig 11088 bp, 11 predicted proteins | sample UWRJL213509R2_FD_180945 | JGI IMG/M metagenome (GOLD analysis project Ga0247741, IMG submission 180945) | Plant litter microbial communities from Arlington Agricultural Research Station in Wisconsin, United States - UWRJ-L213-509R-2 | ecosystem: Environmental > Terrestrial > Plant litter >...
GAAACATGGATAGCTCGTCGAAAGAGCTGGCCACTAGCCCGGGTAAAAGGCGTAATCGCAGCGCCTGGATGCTCCCGGACCCCGGTGTTCAGCAATGGACCGTACCGGGTAACACCTCACCTCACCTCACTGGCCTGCAGTAGGCTGAAACGAGTTGGGAAATCTCAAGATCAATGGCTAGCCGTGTTGAGATTCGAGAAACTTATAGTCTAAAAATTGCAGGGACGACACACAAGGAGGAGAAGCCTCAGATAAAGAGAGCGTGCACTGCTACGCAAGCTGACACTCACAGACGGGTGAGACGTTCTTCAAGTGGACATTGGCATGAAGCTCGAGGCGATGCCGGGGTGATCATGGCCAGCTGAAAATGACATTGGCATTGGTGTTCGAGAGTGGAGTAGGAGGAAACGCTTGCCCCTCTGTCCGCCCAATCTCATAGAAAGTCATAGTTGAACGCGATTGAGAGTCAAGGTATTGGGAGTGACGTCAACATGTACGCTTTGTTGCGAAGACCACCAGATGGTTGTGACCGAGCAAGAAGTCAGAATTGAGCTGGGGGCTTGCGAAAGGGTCCGGGACGAGATCTGAGAACTTATGAGAAGATTGGTTTTGGAATTGCTGTTGGTTTTGGGCGAGGAAAGAAGGCCTGGGGCTTGACTAAATGGCCAGTACACTTACGTAATAGGCGGCCCGCCAGCCTGCTGTAGAAACTTGGATCGTAGGCTGTGCTTTGCACCGCCATTGCGCAATTCCAGAGCCTCCTCAAGCCGAGCTAATGTCTACTATTACTTACCCACTCCTTCACTCCATCCATCGCAAACCCATTCGTAACAATCTCCGAGGCAACTTCTTCGGTCAAGATGTCTGGGAGTCACCGCCCTGCTAAATCTGGTGGAAGCAACTTCCATCAGCAGAATCAGGACGCTCATGGGACGCGGAACCACTATGGGCCATCAGGTGCGCAGATCCCTACTATTTCTGTCATTCTACTGATTATTCTTCCTTGTGTCACTTTTAGCATCGTATTTCGATCATGCGGAGAACACCACCGTCACGAATAGCCAATTCAATACGAGCATCACCCAGGTACAAGCGCGTAGTACAGGTACGCAACAAGTTCACGTACGATCCATCTTGTGAGCCAACGAGCATCTATGAATCCAGGACTAAAAGATCTTGCCAACAACTCTGCAACGGGCGCCGTCTACAACTCCCTAGAGCGACAGCAACTCGACGCGCCAAAATGCCACCCCAACACTCGCGTCGCCGTAATCAACAGGATTATTGACTGGCTTCTTGGGAAGATCGAATGTGAAGCTCTAATTCTATGGCTCTATGGTGCCGCAGGAGCGGGAAAGTCAGCCATCGCCCATTCGGTCGCTGAAATATCCCAGAATCATGAGTGGCTTCTGGCTACCTTTTTTTTCTGGAAGACAGCGGCTGAAAGAAACAATATCTCACGATTTGTGGCCACAATTGCCTATCAAATTGCTCGTGCCATCCCAGCCTCACGCCTACTTATCGAAACCGCTATCGATGTCGACCCCATGATTTTCCAGCAATCTATCGACACCCAACTCGCGAAGCTCATCATCGAACCTCTTCAGCGCCTTCATTCTACTGGATTCGCCTTCAAAGACTCCCCATTTTTCATCATCATCGATGGCCTGGATGAGTGTAAAGGAACCGACATACAATCTGGGCTCGTGAAGTCACTGGCGGTTGCATTCTCTCACTCTCCACTTCGTATTCGCATTCTCATCGCCAGCCGTCCGGAGGTGTATCTTCAGTCTACCTTTAATTCGTCTTCAGTCCAACCTCATCTCTCACGAGTCGCACTATCCAACACATATTCTGCTCAAGAGGATATCTGTCGATTCCTTAAAGACTCGTTCGAGCAGATGAGACGCGAACACCCCCTCGCCTCCTACATTCCGTCTCCCTGGCCTTCCGCTGGGGTTCTTGATGATATCACTAGGAAATCGTCGGGCCAGTTCATCTTTGCATCGACAACAGTCAAGTATGTCGGCGGGGACCCTTATGAGCTTCCAACACGCCGTCTAGATGTCATTCGCCGCCTTCAGCCCCCTCAGGGCGAGGAAGACTTGCCATACGCAGATCTGAACTCGCTCTACCATCATGTTCTCGCAAATGTCCGCGATATTAAGAGGGTTAATCAAATCCTCGGAGTCTTAACCATTGTCCAAACCGAATTGAATGGCTTAGAGATACGTCAGGCATGCAAAATGGACGATTTGTTGTTCTGGAAACCTGGCGAGACAAAAGCCTGCCTCAGTCAGCTTGCATCTCTAATCGAATGTGATGCACATGGCCACATATCTATCATGCATGCCTCGCTGTCAGACTTCCTGCTCGATCTCTCTCGATCTCGTCAGTTTTACTTATGTCGAGAGTCTGTTCTGGGTGAATTTACAGCTCTTGGACTGCGCCATCTGCAGCTTAACAACAACGGTGGGTACTTTATATATTTTAGACGTTATTTCTCCCGTGCTAATTGCAACATGCTCCATTTCAGATTTCGAGCACTACCACCAGCTTACCATTGATTGTATTTGTGCTGGCCCATTATGCACCCCTCGACTTCAAGAGGAACTAGTTCGAACATCATTTGAAAATCTCTACAGTGTTTATGAAATGCGTTTGGTAACTTACAAATTTTGGACCTTGTTATCTATGATCATTGAGGTACTGCATAGCCAAGTAAGTTGTGATTTTCTAATTTATGGAAAACAGTTACCTACTAACCCCAAATTTCGAGGATCAATCCCCTGACCTCATTTCCAAGCTTCCAAATGTTTGCTTCCAGGCCTTCCAAAGGCCTTCCCCAGACATCGAGTTGACTTTGTTGGTCTACGAGGCGCATTATCCTCACGTCCTTCAGGTTGAGGCGTCAAATCCTGCTTCGCTCTATCCTTTTGTTATTGCAGGTGACATAAAACGGCAAATTCACCATATTATAAGGAGAATTGTCACCATTCATCACGAACGGCACAGACTGGATTTCACAGGGCAACATTACGCAATGGTTGCCAAGTATCTTATTCACAACTATCTGTGTGTCAGGTATGTCTTTGGTGTCAGGTCCCTTCATTTCCGACATTAATACATGGCTTTATTTTTAGCCTCTGTCGAAATATCAATGAATTTGATAGAGCCGACAACTATCAAAAGAATGCACATTTTAGATCCCTCTCGACTCTGCGCTGCATTACCCATGCCCTTCCACTCTCATGCAAGGATAAAACGATTTTACGCTTGATTCCTGACAAGTACTTTCATCAAGAATGGACTTTGGATGGATGGAATGAGGATATCATCCAACCTGCTCGAGATGCCGTTCTCAACTATTACACGGTATGTATAACCAATATCTCAAACATGCCGAAAATGAATCTATCGAACTTCATTTTTTTCCAGCGCTACGCAGAGCCGTCTGACGTCAAAAGCTATATGCATCACAATAGTCTCTCCTAGATTCTTCTCTTGTTTTGCTGTAAATCTACAGTCAACGTAATACAATCATTAAATTATCTCCCTCCCTTTAATCAGTCCTCGATTCACGCCGTAGTATAGCATTGATACCAAAGTAGGATTCTGCGATGTTTTTATATCCAGTGAACACAGTTGTAAGAATTCCAGTTGACTGTGCGGGAGTCTCATGCCTGCACGTAGGAGAAACAAGTATAGGGAATGCACCACAAAATTTTGTACCGGATGAGGCCATGGCGATCACGGATGCTTCCTTCCCATAATGAACAGAGCCGTCATCCAGTGCCAAGCTCACTACTAGTAAAATCCAACAGAGATTGGGGAAATATAGATTACTAAGAGTACGGCTCAATGTTAGGTTCGGCCCTTCTTTGGGACGACTGTGGATTTGCTGAAGGGGAGGGAAGCAAGAGGTTGAAGTCCAATTCACAGAGCTTGCATACCTCCGGAACGAAACGCCTCAAAAGCGTGGCCTTACTGGCACCGAAAACACGTGCTCGTCTCCTAGGGAGTATTATTTTATTTTATTGCTCATCATTTTAGTAGCTTCATTATTGCGGTCTGTGACTTGATTCTCTACCCCCATATACCGTTTTATTCGCTTTTCAGCAACGCCGAACACTCTAACATTGTCGATAGTCAGATAATACACAAACCCATGTTCAGGGCCAGACAGGTGTGTAAGGTGGTTATTCTTGGTTTTTAAGTTGACGAGCATCAACCTGGCGAAGGACTTTACATACTTGGTAAGAACTCTGCGATAGGCCCCACCTATAATTCGCTTGCGGCTCGACGCACCGAAGTGTCATCCCAATACACGCGTCGCCGTCGTCAAGAGACTACTTGGCTGGATCGAAGGCGAGATCGACATTGAGGCCTTGATTCTATGGCTCTACAGCGCCGCGGGAGCTGGAAAGTCGCCCATCGCACATACACTTGCAGAGATCTGCGAAAAGGATGGATATCTTCTGGCAACCCTTTTCTTCTGGAAGACAGCAGTGGACCGACGTGATATTTCACGATTCGTCGCCACAATTGCCTATCAATTGCTCGTGATATCCCAGCCTCATGCCCGCTTATTGAAACTGCCGTCGACGCAGACCCGATGATTTTCCAACAATCCGTCGACGCTCAGCTCCATAAGTCCATTATCGAACCTCTCCAGCGCCTCCATTGGACTGGATTCGACTTTAAAGACTCTCCATCTGTTACCATCGTCGATGGCCTAGATGAGTGTGATGGGACCGACATACAATCTGGCCTCGTGAAGTTGCGGGCGGCTGCATTCCGTCACTCTTCGCTGCGGATTCGCATTCTTATTACCAGCCGTCGGGGAGTTTACCTACAATCCACCTTCAATTCATCCTCGCTCCAACCTCGTGTTACACGTCTCGCGCTATCCAATAAAAAAGGATATCCATCGATTCCTGAAAGATTCGTTTGACAAAATCAAACGCGAACATCCCCTCGGTTCCTACACTCGGTCTCCCTGGCCTTCCGCTGAGGCCCTTCGTGAGATCACAACGAAATCATCAGGCCAGTTCATTTTCGCATCGACGACGGTGAAGTGCGTCGGCGGAGACCCACACAAGCTTCCACATCATCGTCTGTATGTCATTCGCAACCTGCGTACCTCCCAAGGGTGAGAAGGACATGCCATATGCGGACATAAACTCACTTATTATCACCATGTGGTCTCCGATGTTGACGACATGGAGGCGGTGAAGCAGGTTCTTGGAGTCTTGGTAATTCTCAACTCAACACTGACCAAGTCCGAGTTGTACCGTGCGAGCTCCATAGACACCACATACGAAATGTATAAACTTTTCCTCTGGGAATCTGGCGAAAAAAACGCTTGTCCAAGCCAGCTTGTGTCCATCATTGAACGTATCGCGAGCACGAGTGGTCATATAGATATTTTACATGCCTCCTTGTCGGCGATCCAGGTCAGTTCTATTTATTTCGGGAAACTGTCTCGGACGGCTGCGCAGCTGATGGATTGCACCATTTGCGCCAGAAGGAGCTTGATGGAAATGGTGTGTCATTTATACTGTTCGAGAGTTCAATCTTCGAGGGCTAATGTCCAGCATGTGTAATTCTAGAGTTCGCGGGTTACAACAATCTCACTGGATACTGCATTGATGCCGGTCCACTCTGCACCCCTCAACTTCAAGGGAGCTGGGTCGACTGTCATTTCGAACGCTCTACAAAGTCTGCAAATTGCACGAGACGACTTTCATATTTTGGCCCTTGTCGTCTAGGATAATTGAAATGCTGTATGACAAAGTAAGCCGTGATTATCAAGGTTGCTGAAAAGAGTTACCAACAAATTCCAGAACCTCGAGGGTCAATTCCAGAACATCATCTCAAGCCTTTCGACTGTTTTCTTTCATACTTTCCAACAGCCTTACCCAGACAAAGAGTTGACTTTGCTGGTATAAGAGGCGCATTATCCTCGTATCCTTCAGGTCAAGGCGTCAAACCCTGCTTCGGCGTTTCCTGTCAACGTTTTAGGTGTCATGAAACAGAAAATTCTATATATTATAAGGAGAACTGTCAACCTACATCCCGAAAGCCAGAGACTTTGTTTCACTGCAATGGTCGCCCAGTATTTTATGGATATCTATCTGTGTGCAAGGTATGTATTTGGTGTCCGATCTTTCATTTCCGACACTGATACATGGCTTTATTTCAGTCTCTTTCCAAACCCCAACGAATTCCACAATGGCCAGTGATTGGGAAAAGCAGGCCCATCCCAATGCCCTCGTAGCCTTACGCTGCATTACCCATGTACTTCCTCTCTCATGTAAGGAGAAACAAATTTTGTAGTGGATCTCTCGCAAGGAATTTCCTCGAACATGGAAATTGGATGGCTGGAATGGTCATATCATCCAACCAGCTCAAGATGCAGTTCTCGATTATTATCAGGTATGTACGCCCAAAATCTCATTTCTCAAGTTCTCGCACTCAAACTCCTTCAATCGAATACTATTTATACACAGCGCTACGCAAAGCGATCCGTTGTCAAAGTGTACATGCGCATCCACGACCTATCGTAGGTGTTGGGAATGCAATCGAGCATGCCCGCATAGTGTACCATTTGTTTAATTCGGCCGTCCCCTGCCCCCGGACCACATTGTGTCGCCAAAGCTTCGAGAACAAGGACATTCAGGGCCAAGGTACGGAGACTACCAATCTCCGTTGCGATATATATATTACCGTTGCCCAAGCATATGCGAATGTCGCACCCATCTTTGGCTATGACCTCCTCTTTTAAATATAAGTAGGGTCCGCCAAAGCCAAACGTTAACCCAAAGAGTACAGTACTCGAATATTCGATAAAATGGATACGATTAATGCGATTTCTAAGTGCTTATTTTACTCATATTTCTCGTAGTACAACAGTCGTAGATCTACCGTAGATATACGATACAGAAATATAACCTACTCTACTGCGCGGGATTCCATTGTCATTCCAACACTGCGTTCTACTTTGCGTGGTGCCATTCTTTCGTTGAATTTACCATTGACGCCTTCCGTACTATACTCTTTCAAATCTTCCTGGCTTTTCGGTCCTCAATTGACGCAAGCTCGTTATGTGGTATTTCTACGTTACAATATAAGTGTATTTTTACACCTTACTACATGCTCTAACATTTGGTGCGCTGAGTATAAACATGTGAGCAATTTAGGCGCCAGCGGCCCAACCAAGCGCTTCACCACTTGAGGAAAGGTTGGCAGATTCCAATATCAGATCAGAATATTATATTAGTCCTATCCTTCCTGAGGGGGGGTTCAACACATATATATGTGCATATCGAATACATGTGAGACATACCTCACCGAATCATCGCCACTGGCGCTCATGGTATGGTGACCGCACCATCCTGGATAAGCTGTACTTGTCGCGAATACCACTGCACAAACGGTGCCAAGAAAATACTGATGGACTGATTTCAGTAGCACGCCACATACACACAGATGAGAGCCTGGAGGCAGACGGGGATGCGCTTATCGGTAAATCGAATGTCATTAATAATAATCAATGATAGATTCGTTAAGATATAAAACCTAAAACTTGAAGACCATGTCAGAGCGGAGATTTAGGAGCAGGAGAGGACAACGAATACTGGATTATAACATATCACTGGTGTACCATATAAGCTACACCTGTGCTACAGTCTATCGAACGGGTGCCATGCCTTGTTCGATATTGATATTGCTTTATTTTGCCATCCTCATGAGCCGAATCAAAATCAGGATGCCTGTAAATTGGTTGTCAGATTCAGATGTTCAAAGTTCGAAACTCCGATTTTCGAAATCGACACTCAGAAGCGTAGGTGAAGGCAATTGAAAGTGGCAAGCGGGTACGTGTAGAAAGACTTGATAAGATTCAGAAGACGCCTTCTTCCTGGCCGTTAGTCACGGTGGGTTTGGTTTCACCTACAGCTTTCAGGTTTGACAGTGTCGCGGGACGTGGTCGTCGACGAGTAAGCAGCTGCCTAGAGCTTCGAGTTCGAGTTCCAGTCAGGGTTGAGCATAAATTCGATGAAATAAAGTACGGAGGTCGAAATTTGGAGTTCGAAGGTGGGATACTGGGTTTTCGAATTGGTTCGCATGATAGCAGCTGTCTCTATGACCAGGTCCAGTTCCGGGTTGGACAAGACCTCTGAAAAGCCATGGACTCAGGCTCGGTGCTACTACCAGCTGTTAGCTGTCACAGTGAGTGAGGGTTTAATCTCCAATCTTCAGGCCTCAGATCCAGGTTTAGCGCCAGTGGGATGCAGACGGGTAAGCCACTTTCGTTTCGAGTTGAAGTTGAATATGAACTCGATGAGAGGAAGAATTGGAGGTCGAATGAGAGTCAGGAGGAATGTATGCCAGTGGCGAGGATGTGCGGGGTTTGTGGACATCAAATGCACACGAAAACTGGACACCTGACGCGGATACGGGAGGTGTATATGCCGACAACAACACTGAAAGAGGTCGGATGTCAGAGTGGAGAAGGGAGGGAAGGAGAGAGAATACGTACGACGTAGCAGCGCAAGGGGATTCGTGTCGACCGCCTGTGCTGGCGCTGGCGCTGTAGTGGGTGTGATGCTTTGGGATGACTGCGGTATCGTTGACTAACGCATGTCTCGGACGGTCGAATTATGGGGCTTATGAGTCTAGGAACTTGAATCAGCAACTCAGCTACATTAGATGAAGGTGATGAAGAGAGCATACGTCGCGAGTCGTGATCCAAGTAAACAAACGACGCCAACCCTAACCCTAACCCGAGAAACGCCACGCAGAAATGAACGGTTGCTTTAGTCTTGATCTGCTCCGAGATGACCATGTTTTAGGACTCTAGGGCGAGGCCAGCAGACAGATTTTAGTTTGGATGTTGATCACGTCGGGAGTTGGGACTGTCGTTATTGGAACCAAGAGAAGTTGTGAACTCTAGCTGTGAGTGGAGGAACTCAGATGATTACTCTGGTGCTGGTACCCGTCCGCGTCGAGATCAAAGGTTGGTCGTATTAGTCAACCAATGGCCTGAAGACTTGAATCAACAATGAAATACGAAAATGAATTTGGGATGAATATGGCATACCTGAGCCGAATTTAGAGTGACCCGAACCCGAACATGGTCCCAAACCCAGAAGGAGCGAAGCAGATACGAGCTAAGAGCTCAGTATAGTAGAATAGAGAGGCACAATCCGAGGATATCCAAAGCTGACGTGTTCCTTGCAAGTAGTTATTGCCATTGCCATTGGTGCTTGGGACGAGGACGAGATGATGTCGCGAGCTGGAACGATGTGGCAGGCTTTGCAGAAGCTAGCTGTGAGTGAGTGAGTTTGAGAAATCATGAAAGACTTGGAAGGGACGTTGGCAGTGGTGTTGGTGGCCATGGTGGGGAACGAAAGAATGATATGGTTCGAGAAAAGCATGCTTCCGGCCCGGCTGGCTCTGTGAGTGGGGCACAGCCACTAAGTACCTTTACCCCTTACCTCCACTTCGTCTCCCTCGTCGCGGTACAATCTCGGTAGACAATTTGGTCTCGGTCTCCTCGAAAGACTTCCCAACCACCCACACCTTTTACGCATTCTAGGAACACAGTTATCAAACTATCGGTAGAGAGGGACCGATGGCTTGGGGGTTCATCCGCCTGCGTGCCATCGCGCCCTGGAAAGTGGACGGCTCGTTGACTATCAAGCCGTCCCCTTTTCACTCCCCCTCGTACACTACCTTATTTTTTTACATTACTTCACGTTCGCACAAACATCGCAAGAATGGCGTCGGGAGTGAGTACTGAGTCGCAACCCACCCGCAGCGATGCATCTGGCTCTTTGCTTCATCTATTCTTTGCATGATCTTCTCCAGGTATCCAAATACTGATCGCCGTCTGAGATAGCTGACACCTTTCCGGCGTTGAAAGCGTGAATTAATGATTACAACACTTATGTGCTTTAGTTAGGAAGAGTTGGAGGATGGCATGTCTGATACGACATCAAATTCCCGTCCACTCAACACCACCGAACGACGAAAGCCCAACCTTCCCGAAACACCTTCCTCAGGCAGCGAAGCATAGCGCTTCTATTGGGTTCAAGAGGGGTTATGGGCGTCAAATCTACTTATGTGTGTATGTTTATCGGCGCGTCAAGTGTCAAATTTGAAACCGGCATATGTGTCACCGAACAAAGTTCAAGCCTTTGTTGCGAATTCAGTAAGAGTTTAAATGGCATTTAAATTCTATAGCTACTAGTGTGGGAGTGCGGGCTTTCTGTTGTACCGTTTCGGCGCGATCTTTGGAGACTGCTGACTTGGTCGGTCGTAAGTGGTCACAAATTAGATAGAAATGGAGGTATCGGGTACAACCTCATATCTCGGTGGAATCGCCGTCCATAAGTCAAAAATAACGATGGAGACAAAGGGCTGTTCATTTGAGAATCTTGTGTCCAAAGCCAAGTGGCTTTCAAATTCCTCTTCTATGTTAGATCTGACAGCAGATTTTACGGTGTGGCGTGAGTTGGAGACCTTGTAAAAAAGGTACGAAGCGCCACAGCCTTTTTGAGTACCCTCTGCACAGCATACATAGGACAGTGTTTTTCACGCTCTCATGTTTCCACTTTCCCTGTACCACGACTAGTTCTGCCCCAGATGACCTCTTCTTCGTCAAGAACCCGTGCAAAAGCCATGCTAGTCTGTAGATGGGTCCTATTGCTGCTCAAGCGAGTACCTCGATTCATAGGGGCAATTCTTCGGCGCCTATTTTCTCGGTGGGGATTTCGGGGTGGACAGTGGATTTTCTCGCTCACAGTCGACGAAGAGGAGAAACCAGGAGGTCGAACGCAACGTCGCTGTAGCTTACCTTCCGGCAAAGCACCAAGAAGCTATAAGGCCTTTGACGACGGCAAATCATCTGTGGACACCTATTCCACAAAGGAGGGGTTACTGGCTGAGCCCAATCTTTCCTACGCCGCAGTCGATGACGGAGAGATCATATCCCTCGATGATGTCTCGTGTTCTGTATTTCCATTCCCAGTTGGTCGCACTTCTAGAAGCCCGTCTAGGTTATCGCGTACCCCATCTCGTAGT